>ENA-OPDF01001628-OPDF01001628.1-human-gut-metagenome-genome-assembly--contig:-NODE-1628-length-12758-cov-2.543651_pt1 | contig 12758 bp, 8 predicted proteins | sample MGYA00241575_ERZ501501 | MGnify/ENA primary metagenome ERZ501501 (study PRJEB25962, sample SAMEA1972229) | human gut metagenome | biome: human gut; feature: human-associated habitat; material: faeces... | reverse complement strand
AGGCGCTTTTGAAAACGCTACATGAAATAAAAAAATGCCGATACCTCTTGTATCCGACTTTACAAAGAAATATAATTTTTAGTTTATATCCAATTATTTTTAAATATTTTTTAATCGTTCGATCAATTCATCACCTAAAGCGGTTTTTGCCTTTATGTGTTCCTGGACGGTTTCCACGAAAGGATTATTTTCAAAAGCTCCCCGTACCTGTTCGAAATCGATCTTCTTTTGTTTTTGATTACCGTCGGCTCCGAAACCGGTTTGAGCTGTCATGGAAAATTCTTTTTTCGCATCTTCATAAAGCATTTTATCGAGATTGACCACAGCTTCTTTCCAGGTATTCACTATCCGGATCACATCCCCGGCTGTGATACTTTCAGGTGTGACCCGGTACCAGGGTTGCATGACTTCCCAAGCCCAGGTCCATTCGAGTTGATAATAGTCGGCATGAAGTTGGCGGAAAGTATCCGTGATCTGTCCGACAGTTTCTATCCGGCGGATCAGGCGGATGATCCCTTGTTGGGGGACGATCAGACCGGAAAGGTCTACCCATTCGCCGCTACCTTCTGTCCGGGTAGGGGCCAGGCGCTGGCGGATCTCTTCGTTGTTGTGAAATGTCAGGTTTTCCAGCCTTTTAATGATCGAGTTCCCTAGAAATTTGTTGATAGCCATGGAATAATATTGGATACCTTTTTTCAGGGAATTACTTTTGATGTGTGCACTTTGGTATGAATATTCTTCCGAAGTTTCACCGGACACCTGTTGCAGGGTGCGGAGTACTTCTATACCGCTCAGCATTTTCTGAATGGTATAGGGACTGAGCAGGTTAAAATTGATATAATCGAGTTGATGGCTGTCTTTGCGTTTGTCACGTTTGGGCCATTTCTGAGCATCCCGGATCGTACCGACACTCCTTAGATTGACTGCCGGTACCAGATAAGTCTGGTTATTTTGTTCGATCAGATAGGAAAAAGGCAGGTCCGAAGTATCCGGATGGCTGACATGTCGCCCCATAATCAAAGAAAAAGCCCCGATTTTCGCCGGCCAGAGTATATAAGAATCACTGGTTGTTTTCGAACCGCGTTCGACGATACCTTGGTGGATGGGTCCCAATTTATAAAGATGATTGCTTTGGTTTGAACCACTACCGGCATTCAGAAAAGAGAACATACCGGCGATCAACAGACTGGATTTATGCATGGTCACCGTATAAGGACCGGCAAATACGGCACAAGCCTCTCCGTTTTCTCCCTGGCAATTGCTGAAGAATAGAGAATCATGAGCTGAGAACAGATGGCCTAAATGACAGGCTTGCCCGATGAAACACCGTACTAAAGCTGCTCCGTCGTTGATACAGGTGCCCGAAGAAAAAATGAAATCTTCAGCCATCACATTATGACCGATAAATACCGGTGCTTCTGCATTACTGTTGATGGAACCGTTTTTCAAACGGGATGTACCTTCGATGGTCGTGTAATCGCCTATGCAGACGTTACGGATCGTTCCGGTGTTGATGATTCGTACGTGATTACCGATTTTTCCTTCTGTCGAGGACACTTGCTCGGTATATCGTTCGATCAGTGCCTTGAGACGCTCGGTCAGGACAGGAAAATGGCGGTATAGGGCGATAATATAAGCCAGATGGGCCGATAATTCATTGAAAATAGGCACTTCCCGTCCTCCGGTTTCATTCAATACAGCCACTAAAGTTCCGTTTCCAAAGGACGAACGTCCTTCCGTTACGATCAGATTGGCATTCTGTATAAAACAATTTTCTCCGATCCGGTAGTTGGCGATATAATTGGGGATATTTTCGATCAGGACATTATTACCCACCCGGCAATTGTGTAAAGTGACATTGAACAAACCGGCATGTCTGGGGAGTCCTCCCTCTAAAATGAACTCGTAATCGAATATACCTAGTTCGATATCTCCTGAAAAACGGACATTTTGTATATAATCGGTTTTAAATCCGGAAGCAACTTTTACACGTTGCCAATCTGTCGAACTGCAGCCTTGTGCTTGCAGCCGGGTGATTTCCTCCTGGGTCAGATTTCTCGATACCATACGATTTTGTTATTTTATCTGAATGCAAAGATATACTTTTTGCATCAATATTTATCCGGTGGATAGAAACGGTCGGGGAAATGAATGAACGCTTAAAAATAAATAGAAGTTTGTTTGGTTAAGTGGTTTGTAATCAGTGTGATGGAGTGTGAATCGCCTGAAGAAACGAATATTTTTTGCTTTTCAATAAGAAAAAAGTAATTATATTTGTTCGGTTTTACGGAAGTGATCCTAAGGAGACTTTCAGTGCTGATACCGTGGTTTTAAATATCCTGAGGTCTGAAATTGATTATTATTTTTAGCTTCGTCGGTAAAAGTTGTGCAACGTGAATGAATAAAGAAATCCTTTTTGAAGATATCAAGTGTGGGAATTTGAGTGCTTTTGAGGCATTATTTCGGCAGTATTATCCCTCTATGTGTGTGATTGCCGGAAAATTGGTCGCTAACAGGGAAGTGGCAGAGGATATTGTACAGGATGTTTTTATCCGTTTATGGGAAAAAAAGGCGGAATATGACAAAATACCGGATTTCAGGACTTTTCTTTACGTTGCAGTGCGTAATCTTTGTTATAATTACCTGAGAGATAAAAAGAAAACGATCGATTTTTCCCAGATCGAACTGTCTGATAAACAACTTTCTTTTCAAGAACAACTGATACAGGAAGAAACATATCGCTTGATCTCTAATGCAATTGCGGAATTACCTGTACAAAGTGGAAAAATTATGCAGATATCCGCGGGAGACAGATCGAGCGCGCCATCACAAAACTAAATCGAGGCGAAATTAACCGGCCCAAATCGCCCAACGACTGCCGGCGCTTTATGAAGCCAACCTACTTCGATGCCAAAGGACAACCCTATCGAAACCATCACATCAGCAATCCTCGATTATGAACAAATCGCCGAAGAAGCACGCTACGATGGCTTCAACGCCCTTGCAACAGGCCTCGGCGACGACCCCTGCCAGATAATCCGCGTCAACTCATACCGTTGGGAAATTGAAGACTGCTTCCGGGTTGAGAAATCCGACCTCAACATGCGCCCCGTATACGTGCGCTCTCCAAAGCGCATCGCAGCTCACTTCTTTATATGCTTCCTCAGTCTGCTCATTAGGTCAGAGAGAAAAAAAATACAATAAAAATGGCATATGAGAGGATAGTAGTAAATCATCTGCATATGCCATCTTACTTTTTTAAGACATTTACTGAATATCCCTAACTACTAATTCATCGCTTATGCGCAACTTCATAGCGAATTTCGTTAGAATTCTCGGTATCTGCAAGGATTTCGCCGGAAATCGTGTTAATGAACTCGGAAATATACCTCGATGTGGTGTTGTTCCCAAATTTTCCGACCTTGAGGTTATAGCTCTTGGCATTACGGCCGAAGCGTTCGGCTTCGATAGCGAAAATCTTTTGTTTCATCGCCTGCATAATGAATGCAAGGCAGATTTGCCAAACTTGATCAGCCGAAGGCAGTTCAATGCCCGGCACAAGTTGCCGGCCCGGCTTGCAGAAGAAATCCGCAAAAATGTGGCAGTTGCCATTGACGGATCCGAGGATGTCTTTTGCATCGACTCCAAACCGGTCAAAGTTTGTCAAAACGCAAGAGCCAAGCGCTGCACCATGGGACGGGATAATCGTGAGGCTGCGCCCGACTGGGGCTATTGCGCATCCCAAGGTATACACTACTATGGATATAAGCTCCATGCTGTCTGCGGAATACATGGTGTTATACATTCTTACGATATGACAGCGGCCAGTATTCACGATCTTCATTATCTCAAAAATTTCAATTCAACCGTTTTGCCAAAAATTCATCCAACATCTCCCCGGTCAAACCGTCGGCGATGACACGATTGTTTTTATCCAACACCAAAACACGAGGGATTGCCGTGATATTATAAGCCCTGGCAACTTCACCTGCCGTGTTCTTATAATCGCATGCCTGAATCCATGTCAGCCCATCAGTTTCAACTGCTTTTTTCCAATCCCCCTCACGAGCATCCATTGAAATTCCGATAATAACCAATCCTTTGTCTTTAAACTTCTCGTATGTTTTCACCATATTCGGATTCTCTTTTCTACAAGGAGCACACCAAGACGCCCAAAAATCAAGAATCTTTACCGGAGCTTTCACATCATATAGAGTGACGGTTGAACCATCCAGTGTCGGCAAAGTGAAATCAGGAGCCTGTCTTCCAACCTTTACTACCCCCAATTTATCATATCGGGCTTGTATCAGACGACCTTCCGGTGTGTTTTTCATTGCATCACTCAGCAGCTCAAATTTCACTTTCAAACGGTCGAAGTTCAAGTAATTATAACGATAATATACGATAGCCAAACCTAAAATATTATCCTTATTCGCTTCAATAAACTTGTTCTCCTCCTTATCATAGGCAATAGTCATACGATCCAACATCGCTCTTTCGTGCATTTTACCGGCAATGTCATGATTTTTTTCTGCCTCAAAATAACAGGCAAGAATAGAATCCCTATCACTGAAAACCTCTATTTCAACATCATCCAACGCATTTTTCCCAGCTTGCAGACGTCCGCCCTGAATATCGTAATTCCGGACGTCCGCCAAATCTTTCGCTCTTATATTAAGCGTAAAAAGAGTATCTTCAAGCAACAACGGGATTCTCCCATTGACACCTTTGATTGTAAGAAAAGCCAATTTCGGTCCGTTAATAACACCCTCCATTTCAAAATCGCCGTTCACAGAACGCACTTCGTGTATGGTGTCCACTTTCCCCGTTTCATTAACCATTGTCATAAGCAAATCCGACTCATATTTATCAACATGCCCTTTTATGACATACTTCTTGACTTCTGATGAACAGCTACTCAATACAAAGCATCCCAATGACAACGATAATAATAACAATAATTTTTTCATAATTCTACAATTTAAATTTTATATTACTACTTGGATTCGTCATTTCTAAACCGATATGCGGCATCCACTATTTTTCCTAAATCCGTAAATTCCATTTTCAACTTCGGAGCAGATGTAACTTCCTGGAATTCGTACATTCTCAGTGCTCCCGAAACAGTTTCTTCCTTTGTCTTGTCATAACCGGCTATAATTAACCATTTTTCCCTTTCCCGCTCCCAATCCGCATATTGGATGTAAGGCACGAGCAAATTGAATTTCAATACTGAAATATGCTCATTGGGAAAAGAAAGTATCTTTTTCGCCTTTTCGTCGGGAGTGTTCATGTTAAACTGATAGATATCCCCCTGCTCTGTCGCATAGAACAACAACCTGTAAAACGGATGGAACGCAAATTTGGTTATCTTGTCGGAATTTGCCAGATTCAGACGCATGTAATGGCTGCGTTCAACTTTACAGTCACCATTCAATACCATCCCATATACATAGTATTCATCCCGCCCCGGTTCCTTTAGCACGGCAAAAACATATCCTTCGTTATTCCCTTCCATGTGCACCATATCTCTGCCTGTCTCGGCTTTATAATCCATATCCCCTCCAATAAAAAACAGTTCGGTCAAATACTCTTCCTTACTTTCCAGCATTACAAAACGACGGTTCGTTTCATCATACAGAATGGCAGCAGTTGTTGTCGGCCATTCCCAGAAGCCCTTATAACCAACAAAAGGAGACACTTTAAAATATTCTGACGTTTTCTTCAGTTTGTTTCTCGGAAAATCAAAAATACTTCCAAGAGAAATATATCTGGCATCTCTAAAATAAAGATCGCCATCCGCTGTAATAAGCATCTCACGAGCAGGGTCGGTACACCTAGACAATCCGCCACCAGCAATCTTAACCTTCTCCGGATTGTCTCCGAACTGATAAATTAAATCAGATTCTTCACTCGGTTGGAGCTTTTCCTTGTCCAAATCGAACGTTCCGGCTTCGCACCATAACAAACGGCTGCTCTTAGCTCTGTTATAATTATATATCAACTTATAAGGTTTGCCGAATTCAAAGTCACACTCCGACCAAATACCACGAGACACTATATTTTCGGTAGCTGAGATATGAGATACCATATCCAAGCTGGCCTTACCGTTTTCCTCACAAAGCAACATCCAGCCATCAGTCACCGCTGTACGCAGACGTACAAAAAAATCTTTTTTGTACGATACATTGGTCAGCGTGTCAGTCACCCAGAAAAAGCCCAGATAATCGCCAGCCTGTTCTCTCAAAGGATACGCCAGGTTCTTCTCATTGCCGATGATATACTTCTTCAACTGCTCCTCGCTCGGAATAGAATCATTGTTGTAAGAAGCTTTAATCGGCATCAAACGCCACTCAAATTTCAAATGATCTTCCGTGCCCCCCAAAGCTAAGGTCAACTTAGGATTTATTCTCAATGTATCGACATAAGTAAACTTGTTATACCAGTCATTATCAATGATTCCCCCTATCGTAACATCATTCAACTCTTTATAAGAGTAACTCCCTTCATCATCATAGCAGGCAATCAATACTATCGTCAAGAAAAATAAATACCATTTTTTCATAACATGTTCCAATTTTATATTCTACCAAATAATCACTGTGCCTCCGGTCCCATTGTCATCGGTTCCAGATTTTCATCAAGATACGGTTCCTCTTGCTCGTCGAGCCAACGCTGTACCTTCTTCGCATAGTATTTCAATTTAAAATCAGGAATAACATTGCTGCTTATAAATTCCTTACGGGAAACATCACACAAAGTGCAAATCAAATCGGCTTTCTTAAAACTCCATACTCCGAAGAAATCATTTTCATCTCTCCACCACCAAGGCTTTGGAAAATCTTCGTTCGATATAATTGTCATACTATGACCGATGAAATAAGGATTTCCATCACTATCCTTACGCCAATTAAACTCAGAATCAAACTCTTCGCTTTCCTCTATTACTACGGTCAGTATTCTGTTATATTTTCTCAAAGCCTCAGTCCTCAACATCGTAATTTGCAAGGAGGTTTTCTCGCAATTAGCCGGTAAAATCACTTCCTTGGTTATAGCCCGAAAGTCCACACCTTCAACTGCCCGTACAGAATCGGTCTTGCATAATTCAGTGCGAACCTGTATTTTACGGTCGTAATCTTTCACCTCACCAAAAAGATAAATCGGCAATTCTAATACCCGCTCCTGAATATCACTATCCACAGTTCCCCATGAATAGGTCATGGTATCGCGTTGAATTGAAAAATAAATAGAACTTCCACCTACATACCCATCAACCTCTGTAAGCTGACATGCCTGCAATATGGAGCTTATAATACCTATAATTAAAATCAAATGTTTCATAAACCATCTTTTTTTCATAAATCAACAATTCAATTGTATTTAGATTCTTCTTCCGGAATCAGAAGTTGATAATCCGACAGTGTCATTTGCTTCATTACATTGTAAGTGGCGTCATCCGCTCTGTGAATTGACGGATATTTCAAGCGCTTGTAATAAAAGAATAATTGTCCTTCTCCCCAAAACTCTCGAATATATTCCTTCTCAAGGGTGGAGGCTAGGTATCTTTCGTTTGTCACATTCCGAACACCCCGATGTGTCAACACTTGATTTAACCACACCAGTCCATCGCTCGCATTCGGCTCACATTCGGCTGCAATATAAAACGCTTCGGACATTCGCAACAAAGGGATAATTGTCCCAGCAATAGTATCCTGTGTTGCTTTGAACTTTTCAAACATATTATAGCTTGCTCCATTTATAATTTGCCTGTTTCTAAAGTAAGCCTCATATCTATAGTCATCTCTATTGTTTTCAAATATTTTGTCAATCTGACCTCCCAACGGAGCCAACATCACCAACGGCGACAGATTCTCTCCACCAAATAATGAGATATGTAAATTAGACAGTTTGAAATTCTGCAACCCCCAAAGAATCTCCGGATAAAAGACTCTGTCAGGGTCTGAACGCCCAGATGATACCGCTTCGCGGGTTACCCAGGGGAACCACTGTTCTTGAGCATCTATAACTTTACGAGCAGCCACCAATGCAGCCTCTTTATTGCCACGGTACAGCTCAGCACGAGCCAACAACAATTGGACTCCATATTTGTTCAGTCTATATTTTCTGTAAGATACAAATGCATTGTCATGAACCATATCCGTTCCTTCTTGCAGCACCGGATCGTCCTGCAGTAAAGAGTCGGCTCGATGCAAATCCTCGATAACGCAATTCATGAATTCGTCCGGTTTGCAAGACGGACGTTTGTCCAAAGAAAATTCCTTATAATAGGGCAAATTTACCGTCATGACATCCAAATCATATACAGGACCGAACAACCGGAAAATATCGAAATGCAAAAAAGCTCTCAAAGCATAACACTCACCCTTCAATAAATTGTAATACTCATCTGTCAATACATTTCTGTGGGATTCACAATTTTTCAAGAGAAGATTAATATTAGCAATCAAACTATATGCATCCTTCCATATACTTGCAAAACGAGCCTTACAACCTTGCTCGGTATATTTGTGGAGCATCAAATCATAATTAAACGCATTTGACTTATTCACACTATAGCGCTGAGCCATTATCTCAATCATTTCACAAGACAAATACTGGCCATAAAGAGAATTAGTATTTAGCTCTATGTAAATACCGTTCAATGCATTTTCAAAACCTTTGACAGATTCGAACACCACATCTTCAGCGACTCTGTCGTAAGGCTGGACATCCAACCAGGAATTACAGCTATTCAATCCCAGTAATATCGTGAACAATAAAAATAAATTCTTCATACTTCTATCTTTTATTAATTGTCAATCCTTATAGTATCGCACCCAAAGAGAATGAGATGCTTCTTGCAAACGGATAATACAATCCCCTCTCATCTTCTAACGTTGAAAAACGAGCAATAGAATTCATATACATATTGATATTCAGAGAAGAAATTCTAAGTGCCTTCTTCAACCACTTGCTATCGAATTGATATCCCAGACGAACTGATTCAATTGAAAGATAATTTTCCTTCATGACAAAACGCGAAGACATCGGAGTTGACTCTGTCAAAGAAATACTCTTGAATTTAGCCTTATCGCCCGGTTTTTTCCAACGATTATACAATGCCCGCCGGTCTTGGTTTGTTGTAATACTTCTTGAAGATATGTTCTCAACCTTGTTAAACAGAGTAGAATTGAATACATCAGCGCCGAAGCTATAACGCAATTGCAGGCTCGCAGACCATCCTTTATAATAGAACGTGTTGCCCCATACACCCTCCAAAGTAGGGCGAGAGTCACCCACTTCAACCTCGTCTTTATAATCAAAGGTATAGGTCAAAGTTCCGTCCTTTTTTACAAATATTTCCTGACCTGTTGCCGGATCTATACCCCTGGACCTTACAGCCCACAGCGCAGTCGGGCTCCCGCCATCGTAATATCTTGTGAGATTTTTGGAAATATTTTCTTGATTATACGCATTGAGGCTACGCCCTATATTCTTATAAAATGCTGTCCCATATCTGAAATTCACACTCATGGTATAATTGATACTCTCTTGTGGCTTGTATAAGATTGCATAGCGGATAGTTCCATTGACTCCTTTGTCAACTTGCACTCCTATATTAGTCCTACGTTTTTCTACTCCCATAGAAACGGGAATCCCGATATCTGCAATCAACGGATCAGTGCGCTTATGATAGAAATCAACTGTTACATGAAAACGATTGGAAAACATACTTAAGTTAATACCTATATTTTTGTCTAAAGTTCTCTGCCAAGCCAAGTTCGGATCACCAAATTTCGAAACAAGAACTCCTGTACCAAAATTATTCAACATCCAGTTGTTGAAATAATAGGTTGTAATTGCCGAATAAGAACTGAAATTCTGGTTTCCGGGATTACCGACAGATCCTCTTAACTTCAAAACATTTATAAACGATGCCTTATCTTTCATAAACTTTTCTCTATGAACATTCCAAGCCAAACCAACAGACCACGTTGTAGAAAAACGTTTGTTTGCTCCGAATACAGAAGTCCCGTCCGAACGAAGGTTGACATCCAGCAAATAGCGTCCATCATAAACATAACCTCCATTCAAGTAGAAATTGGCATTGCGATTTTTATTCTCCGCATAGCCTGGCTTCCCTCCTTCCGGATAGCTATTGGCAAAACTGGGTCTTGTAAAATTGCCTTCAGGGAATCCTTGAGCAGAAAAACTTTTCGTTTTCATATCATTTTCACGGATATTGGCACCGACAGCAACATTTATCATGTGCTTACCTCCCAATAATTGACCATAAGTCACGGTGAAATCTGCACTCCATGTCAATGAATTACTTGTTGAACTAAAATAACTTCCCTTGCGTAAAGGCTCAACTTTGGCGAATTGTGTATTATTCGGTGATGTAAATGTTTCCGTTTCGGTAATACTTTTGGTTATTCCCACTCTTCCCCGAATATTCAATGCATCAATCGGACGCGCCTCTATACTAAGATTATTTCTTACACTGAAAGAGTTTCCCTTATTATAACTGTTTTGAGCATCATTATAACTTGGATTTGCCACCTGAACCTGTCGATAAACAACGCCTGCTATATTTTCTGCCTGCCAATCTTCTAGCCAACGGTCTGTACTTCCTGATTTCTTCTCATAATAAGGATTCGCTTTGGCATATTCCGAAAAAGAAACGATAGGATTATCACTCCTATTCCAATCCACCGACACTTTATTCATAAAGTTGAATCCCTTTTTACGGTAGATTAAATCCAGAGACAGTCCCATAATATCACGTATAGAGCTTTTCATCACACCTTGAACACCGGAATAGTTAGCGCCCAATCCATAACGCATCTGACTATCGCCTCCTTCCATATAAATGTTATGCCTATGAGTCAAGCCCAAACGCAAAGGCTCGGACAACCAATAAGAATCCACCCCTCTCTTTACATCACGCAACAAACGGTTGTAACGTCCTGTCAACTGTTCCTGTTCAATAGCAGATACACTTGTAAAGGTTCCGGACAATCGCTCGAATTCAAGTTTTTCTTCGGCATTCATCAGATTATAATCAGTCAAATCGGCAAATGAGATGTCCACATTGCCATTATAACTCAAACGCAATTGACCACGAGCAGGAGATTTTGTTTCGACAACTACAACTCCATTGGCTGCCTTTGAACCATATATTGCCGTTGAAGCCGCATCCTTCAAAATTGTTACGGATGCAACTCTATCTATATTCAAGTCCATAATAACCTGCAATGTCGTCTCAAATCCATCCAGAATGAATAGAGGCTGATTGGGGTCCTGACCATATTCCTCCTTTAATCCCACAATACTACTTTTCCCCCGAATCTCAATATCCGGCAAACGGTTGGGGTCCGAACCATATTCTTTACTTTCCAAAACATGAAAAGCAGGGTCCAGCGTTTTCAAGCTCTGCAAAATATTCTGATTACCAATCATTTTTAAATCTTCTGCCGTATAAGTCTGCGAAGAACCAGTAAAACTCTCTTTATTACGGGTGTAGATACCGGTCACGACAACATCATCCAATGCTATCGTTTCTTCTTGCAACACAATATTGATGACATTTTTCCCCGCATAAGCTTTCTCCACCGTCTTCATACCAACAAAAGAAAACGTTAAAGAAAATTTTTCAGGAGCATTGGGAACTACTAATTTATAGTTTCCGTTAGCATCCGTTAAAGTTCCAAAACCCAATCCTTTAATGACAACTGTCACCCCTGACAACGGCTCCCCTTTCTCATCTGTAACCTTACCTATAATCTCCACTCTTGCCTTCTTTTCTTCTACAGATTTTTCTTGGGGAACAATAATAATGATACCTCTTTCCTGACGGTAGGTCAGATTTGTTTTCCCCAATATCTCATCCAATACAACACTCAAATCCTTCTCTAAGAATTTACCGGAAGCCCTACCAGTTTTTTTCAACTCATTGTGATTGAAAAAGAATTTGTTACCAGTCTGTTTTCTTAACTCTTGGATAACATCCACCATTTCCATTCCATTTACATCCAATGTCACTTTCTTTTGAGAATAAGCGACAGCAGAAATCTGAAACAACAACATACAACTGAATACACACATCCATCTCATCACTAACATACTCCTTTTAGAGTATTTAATTACACCCAAACAATTTTTGTTTCGATTTTTTTTCATACGCCTGCTTAGTTTTGATGTTTAGATTCATATTATTAGGGTCATTATAGTAAAAATAATCATACTATTTCATTTGTACGATTATGGCTCTATCTCTAATTGTGAACATCACATTAGTGGTCATTGATATTATATCCAAGGCCACTTCACAATCATCATACTTTTCCAGATCGCCGGTAAAAACAAGTTCCTTTGCTTCAGGATTTTTATAAAAAAACTCCACATCATACCAACGCGACAACTGTTTCGTTATATCTTCCAGCCGTTCCCCTTCTATAAACCACTTCCCTTCAGCCCAACCTACATAAACTTTAGTATTTACTTTCTCTACATGCGACTCTCCGCTTTTCATATTGTATGTCACTTGCTCTCCTGGTGACAATTCCACATGTTGCGACATCCCCCTCCCCTTAAAGACAACCCGACCCTCGACCAATGTTGTCTGTACAACATCCTCCTCCGGATAAACATTAATATCAAATAGTGTTCCTAACACTTGTACATTTCCTTTTGCTGTTTCCACAATGAAAGGATGCTCCTTATCTTTTACCACATCAAACAAAGCCTCGCCTTCC
>ENA-OPDF01001625-OPDF01001625.1-human-gut-metagenome-genome-assembly--contig:-NODE-1625-length-12798-cov-2.505925_pt1 | contig 12798 bp, 9 predicted proteins | sample MGYA00241575_ERZ501501 | MGnify/ENA primary metagenome ERZ501501 (study PRJEB25962, sample SAMEA1972229) | human gut metagenome | biome: human gut; feature: human-associated habitat; material: faeces... | reverse complement strand
TTTTTTCATCATATCCGAAAAAACAGAAGAATTACGTCGGTTTATACTTTCGGAATTACACCGGGGCGGCTCTATCGTACCGGTCAACGGGATGTGGAACCGTTCGGAGAAAGAAATGATTATGACGGTCGTCAACCGTAAAGAGGTGACTACTTTGCAACGGGCCATCCAGCATATCGATCCTCATGCTTTTACCATGATCCTGAATGCTCAGGAGATTATGGGGCAAGGATTTAAACGGATGGATTGGGACGATAACAAGTAAATACCTGAGTTGCACGGTCGAAAATGCCCTGGAGCCAGGCGATAGTCATGCCGTAGTTGCTGACCGGAATCCGGGCATCGATGGCCGGTTGCAGACGGTGGCGCAATTGGGTGGCTGTGATCATACAGCCTCCGCATTGAATGATCAGGGCATAATCCGTTATCGGACGTTCGATCCGGTCTAAGCCGGCGATATGGTCGAATTCCAGCTGCTTTCCGGTATACTTGCGAAGAAGGGCGGGGATTTTGACCCGGCCGATATCTTCACAGGAAACATGATGGGAACAGGATTCGAGCAGAAGAATCCGGTCGCCGTCTTTCAGTTCCGGGATGCGGGAGGTCCCGGCCAGATATCGGTCGAAATTGCCTTTATGGTGTGCCAGAATAATGCTGAAACTGGTGAAAGGAATATCCTGGGGAATCCAGGGGGCTATTTTGCCGAATACCTGACTATCTGTGATTACCAGGTCCGGTCGTAACGAATTCCGCTGAAAATAAGTCGTGATTTCTTCGGGTTGGACGACAATACCGATACCATGCCGGTCCAATATCTCTCTTAACATTTGTACCTGAGGCAAGATCATCCGGCCTGTCGGAGCTTCCGAATCGATGGGGGTGACCAGCATAACCACTTGGCCGGGACAAACCAGATCCCCTAACAGAGAGGAAGAATTTTGCCGGTTTACCAAAGTGCCGATTTTTTGAATCAGCATTTCTCTTTTAGCCTGGCAAGTGGAGAAACCGATAACCGGGGTACCGTATTTTTGCAAGAGTTTTTCCCGAAGTTGCTCCTGTAAAGGTTCCAGGTCCGATTTATTGTGTACGATCAAAAAAGGAAGTTTTAACTTTTGAAATTCTTCGGTCAGTATTTCTTCGAAATGACCGAATCGGTTGCCGGTGATCACCAGTAAGGCTGCATCGGCTTGCCGGATGGTTTCGAACGTTTTTTTTACCCTTAATTCCCCGAGTTCACCTTCGTCATCCGTTCCGGCAGTGTCGATTAAAACGACCGATGCAACTCCCGGGATTTCATAACTTTTCTTTACCGGGTCTGTTGTCGTGCCGGCAATGGGGGAGACAACGGCTTTGTCCTGTTGTAAAATCGTGTTGACGATAGAACTTTTTCCGGTATTTCTCCGGCCGGTGATGACGAGATGAAATTTATCCATGAATCGGGGTTATTTATACATGCTGACTTCTTCTGCTGTGATTGTCGGGCTTCCGAGAATAATCAAACGTTCGACGACGTTGCGGAGTTCACGGATATTTCCGGTCCATTCGTAACTTTTCAGCGCTTGTAAAGCTTCCGGTGTAATATTTTTTTGTGCTATCCCCATTTCGTTGCAAATGGTTTCCAGAAAATAGGTCACTAACTCGTCGATATCTTCCGGACGGTCTTTCAAAGGGGGAACTTCGATAATTATAACACTCAGACGGTGGTATAAATCTTCCCGAAACCGTCCTTTGGCAATCTCTTCTTTCAGATTTTTATTGGTTGCTGCGATGACCCGCACATCTATCTGAATATCCGTGTCGCTTCCGATCCGGCTGATTTTATTTTCCTGTAAGGCCCGGAGTACTTTAGCCTGTGCTTCCAGGCTCATATCCCCGATTTCGTCGAGGAATAAAGTCCCTCCCGAGGCTAGTTCGAATTTCCCTTTCTTCTGTTTGATCGCCGAAGTGAACGATCCTTTTTCGTGTCCGAACAGTTCGCTTTCGATCAGCTCCGAAGGAATAGCTGCACAGTTGACTTCTATAAAAGCTCTGTCGTTACGGTGACTTTTTTCGTGCAACTGATGGGCTACCAATTCTTTACCACAACCGTTCGGTCCAGTGATGAGTACCCGGGCATCGGAAACCGCCACTTTATCGATCATGATACGGATATGATTCAATGCATCCGAATGGCCGATCATCTCGTATTTCTTACTGACTTTGGTTTTTAGCTTTTGGGTCTCCTCGATAAGCTGGTTTTTGTCCGTTGCGTTTTTGATCGTAATCAGAATCCGGTTCAGGTCCAGCGGTTTCTCGATGAAATCGTAAGCTCCTTTTTTGATGGCTTCGATAGCTGTATCTATGGTGCCGTGTCCCGATATCATGATGACCGGCACATCGGAAGTAAATTCTTTGATTCGTTCCAGTACCTCGATTCCTTCCATTTTAGGCATTTTGATATCACAGAACACCACCTCCGGTTTTTCAGTTTTCACCGACACCAATCCCTCCATGCCGTTTTCAGCTAATACGACTTCGTGTCCTTCGAAAGAGAGAATGTCTTTCATCGAATTACGGATGCTACGTTCGTCGTCGATTACAAGTATTTTTGCCATGGTCATTTTTTTTACACGGATAGCAAAATTAGGAATAATTTCGAAATCCTCAAATTTCCGAATCTTCAAATGTTTTCATAGCTTTGTAGCTAGGATGATTGTCAAATTATTTGGAATACGCTTATGAGATATATTTTATCTGTTCTGATTGTTTTTTGTTTGATTTGTCCCGATACGCTGGGACAGCGTAAAAAAGTAGGAGTCGTGCTGAGTGGTGGGGGGGCGAAAGGAGTTGCTCATATCGGTGTGCTGAAAGTGCTCGAGGAAGCGGGGATTCCGATCGATTATATTTCCGGGACGAGTATGGGGGCTATTGTCGGAGGGTTGTATGCCGTCGGATATAATGCCAAGGCGCTGGATAGTTTGGTCAGGATGCAGAACTGGCCTTTCTTGCTGAGCGATAAGGTATATCGTTTCAACCAGCCTTTTACCGAGAAAGAATCCAATGAGAAATACCTCATTTCCCTTTCTTTTTCCCAGGAAAAAGGTCTTTCGGTACCGGCAGGTTTCGTGAGCGGACAGAATATTTATAACCTGTTTTCCGAATTGACCATCGGTTTTCACGATTCGATTCCGTTCCGGGATTTACCGATTCCGTTCGCTTGTGTGTCGGCCAATATGATCGGAAAGAAGTGGTGATGGACAAGGGGATACTGCCTTTGGCGATGCGGGCGAGTATGGCTATCCCGGGAGTTTTCGCTCCCGTAACTATCGATAGTATGGTATTGGTAGACGGAGGTATCTCGAATAATTTTCCCGTGGATGTGGCTAAAAATATGGGAGCCGAAATTACCATCGGGGTGGATCTCAGCACAGGGTTGAAAGATGAGAAAGGACTGGATAATATCATGGGGATCGTCGATCAGCTGACGGCTTTTATGGGCATGAAGAGTTATGAGAATAATAAAGCGATGGTGGATTTGTATATGAATCCGGATCTGAAAGGATTTACTGCGGCCAGTTTTACTGCGGAGGCTATCGATACGATGATTCAAAGAGGAGAACGGGTAGCCCGGGCCAATTGGGATAAAATTATGGCTTTGAAGAAACAGATCGGTCTTGAACCGGACGAAGATGCTGCTCCCCATCTCGAAAACAGGTTTTTGGAAACAGACACTCTTATTATAGGAAAAATTTCTATCGAAGGAGTGAAGGAAAAAGATGAAAAATGGATACAACGGCAAATCGGGATCAAAGAATTTTCTGTCATCACCATGGATGATTTACACAAAGCGATTTCTTTTTTATACGGTACCGGGGCTTTTGCCAATGTAAACTATGCCCTCAACGGGGATCAGATTTATGACCTGACGCTACGGCTGAAAGAAAAACCGGCCAGTTCACTGAATCTGGGATTCCGTTTCGACTCGGAAGAAATGGCTTCGATCCTGTTGAATACAACCCTTAGCCATAGGGCGTTGAGGGGGTCCAGACTGTCGATTACCGGACGTTTGAATAAAAACCCTTACGTATTGGTGGATTATTCTTTCGGCAGTAATATGCTGAGAAAATTGGGCGTATCCTATATGTTCAAATACAACGATATCAATCTGTACGATAAAAAAGACAAAGTCGATAATATTACTTTCTCTTATCATCGCGGAGACCTGAATTTATCGGATATTTATTTCCGGAATTTCAAATTTCAATTGGGGTTACGGTATGAATATTTCAATTATAAATCCGTCCTGTACAATACCGATTATATAGCGGAAAATCTGAAGTCACAGGGATTTGCCAGTTACTATGCTTTAGCTCATTTCGATACTTACGATAAGAAATATTTTCCGGACAAGGGGATGAGTTTCCGGGCTGATTATTCACTTTACACCGATAATATGGTCAATTATGACGGGCATGCTCCTTTTTCGGCCTTATCGGCCGATTTCGAACCGACCGTCCGGCTGACCCGTAGGGTATATCTGTTGCCGGCTTTGTACGGGAGGGTATTGATCGGACGCGATATAGCCATTCCTTATCTGAATTATGTCGGTGGAGAAGTAGCCGGAAGGTATATGAATCAGCAATTGCCTTTTTACGGTATCCATAATCTGCAGGTGTTCGATAATTCGGTGGTCGTGGGGCGTTTACAGTTGAGATATCGCTTGGGAATGAGGCATTACATCACTTTAACCGGGAATTATGCCAAACAGTCGGAAAGCTTTTTCGATATTCTGAAAGGAGACGATGTTTGGGGTGGAGGTGCCGGTTATGCTTATAATTCCATTATCGGACCGATCAGTGTCACCTTCGATATGTCCAATTGGGACCAGAAATTAGGGGTGTATTTCAATCTCGGCTATTATTTTTAAATTGGAGTAATTGTAATAAAAACGGAAATAAATGGGAAAATATTGGATTTGCATCTGTTTGGCCTGGGGGTTAGGGATCGGAGGTTGTACACCGGTACAGCAATATCGGTATACCGAAGGAAAGATTTACGGTACATTTTATCATATATCCTATGCTTCTGACGAGGATTTGAAAGAGGAAATTCTCCGGCAAATGGAGTCGGTAAACGCTTCTCTTTCCATGTTTAATCCCGAATCGGTTATTGCCCGTCTGAACCGCAACGAGACGGATAGTACAGATGCTCTGTTTCAGAAAATGTATGCGATGGCTTTGCAAGTAAACCGGAAAACCGAAGGAGCTTTCGATATTACGGTCGGACCTTTGGTCAATGCCTGGGGATTCGGTTTTAAACAAAATTCTTTCCCGGATTCTGCCCGTATAGATACATTACGGCAATTTGTAGGTATGGATTTACTGACTTTGACGGAGGGGAAATTGCAGAAAAAATACCCGGAAATTACGCTGGATGCCAGTTCTATTGCTAAAGGACTTGGAGTAGATTTGGTGGCCGAATACTTCGAGCGTAAAGGCTTGAACGATTATATGGTAGAGATCGGAGGAGAGGTCAGGGCCAAAGGACAAAGCAGTAAAAAACGGCCCTGGCGGATAGGAATCGACCGTCCCGAGGAAGATGTGACCGCTCGGAACCGCCGGTTACAAATGATTGCCGGACTGAGTCAGGGGGCTTTGGCTACTTCGGGCAACTACCGGAATTTTTATGTGCACGACGGTAAAAAGTATGCCCATACGATAAATCCCAAGACAGGTTATCCTGTTCAGACCGAAGTGCTCAGTGCATCGGTTTATGCTCCTACCTGTATGGAAGCCGATGCTTATGCCACTGCTTTTATGGTATTGGGATTGCAAAAAGCCCGGCAGATTGTTTTGGCCGATCCTGAACTGGAAGGCGCTTTTATTTATCTGGAAGAGGGAAAAATGAAAAACTGGATTTCACCTGGCTTCGAAAAATTGATTGTAGAAAAATAGAGAGGAGTGAGGGAAAATGATGAAGAGAATCGTATTTACACTCATCATTTGTTTTTGGGTTGGAAGGGTACTGGCTATAGACCATAGGATTCCGGCAGTACAAGATTCTGTGCGCCTGGATACCGTTAAGAAAAGTTTACAGGCACAGTCTTTACAACATCTTTTGGAGCGGGATTCCTTGCCACTGATGACCTTACCGGTTGATGCACAGATGAAGATGTCTCCGGTGTATTTACCGGATAGTCTGATCCGGGATACCCTGCGGTATGAATATACCAAAATTAAAGACTTTGCCTATAAGGCGAAATGGACGAAAGAACTTTATAAAATGGTCTTCGTCAATCCCCATCGTGGATATCTGAATGTCATGCGTACGCAGAACAGTGAGGAACGATTTAAAGCTTATTCCGGGAAAGTGATTCATGATATTTCTATTGTTGTTCTGCCTCCTTATGGGACTAGTGTTTACGATACCACTTACTTCGAGGAAGATATGGGATGGCTGAAAAACTTAGCCAACAAAACCCATATGAAAACGGCCGAAAAAGTAATCCGCAGGCAGTTGACGATAAAACCCGGCATGTTATTGGTACCTTTTGAGTTGGTGCAAAATGAAATTTTGTTGAGAAGATTGGATTATATCGATGATGCGAATATGATCGTTACGGAAGATCCGGACAACCCTGCTCAGGTGAATGTTACCCTCATTTGTAAAGATCAGCTTTCGTGGGGAGCGACGGTCGAATCGAATTTCTTGAATTCTTTCGATATCGGACTCGAAAATAAAAACTTTATGAAATTGGGACATGTCCTGAATTATGAGTTCAGTTACCGGGGAACCAAAGACAAAAAATGGGGAAACGAGTTGGAATATAAGGTGAACAGTCTTTGGGGGACTCATATCAACATCCGGGGATATTACCGCAATGATTACCGTGAAAAAGAAGTTTTCGTAGATGTCGAAAGGCAATTCCTGACCAACCGGATGAAATGGGCCGGAGGGATGGGAGTAGGACGTGTTTTTTATTCGGATGATTTACCGGACCGGAATGTAAACCGGTTGGAAGAGTTGTTCAATTATCATTATCAGGACGTATGGTTAGGTAAATCTTTTTTGTTGCCTTACCGGTATAGCTATAACCAGAATATGTTTCTGACGGGTCGTTTTTTCACGACCCTTTTCAACAATCGTCCTTTGGTTACAGACGATACCAACCATTTGTATTATAACCGGAGGGATTATTTTGCCGCTTTTACTTACATCAAAATGAAGTATTATAAGGCCAATCTGATCTATGATTTCGGGCGTACGGAAGATATTCCTACGGGATTGATGCTTAGTCTGACCACGGGGTATGAAAAGAGTGAATTCGATAATTATGGCTATATCGCCGGAGAGTGTCACTATTCCCATTTTAATAAATACGACGAGCGTTATTACGCCCTGGAAGCAGCCTTGGGGTCTTATGTCAACGAAGACGGTTTCACCCGGGGGACGCTGAAATTGGGAGCCAGTCATATCAGTAATTTGTGTAGCTGGGGCAGTTTTAAATTCCGTTTCTATAACGACGTACATTATGTGAAAGGAATCCGGCGTTATCCGGGCGATTTTTTGTATATGGAAGATCGGAATATTCGCGGATTTTCATCCGATACACTAAGAGGAAATCAAAAACTGTCGTCTTCTTTGGCGACTACTTTTTTCTTGCCCTATATTAAAAAAGGATTCCGGGTTTCCATTTCTTCTTTCTGTGATTTCGGTGTGATTGCCGCCGACAATAAAAAATTGGTACACAGCAAAACGTATTGGGGATTCGGGGTAGGAGTCAACCTGAGAAACGATAATGTCGTCATTAAAAATATTTCTTTTCGTTTTGCCGTTTATCCTACTATTCCTGAGGATGGCAGGAGTTTTCAAGCGATACTTTCCAGTGGGAACAGAGGCAGTTTTTATGATTATCACGTAACAAAACCACAGGTGATTCAGTATGAATAGGAAATACGGATAGATCATGACAAGTTTTGCGTCATCTGATATTTGGTTAGCTTTTATTATGACTCTGGTTGCAGCGATTTCTACTTTTATGGGAGCGATGACGTCGTTATATTTCAGAAAAGTCAACCAGGTTACCCTCTCGGTCATTTTGGGATTTGCAGCCGGAATAATGATTTATACCGCTTTTATGAAACTGATGCCCGATTCGATCAGCATCCTATCCTCCCAATTGTCTTATGCTCAGACGAAAATCACCAGTACGGTCTGGTTTTTTGTCGGTATCGTTTTGTTGTATCCTTTAGGATATCTGGTGAAGTTGTGGAAGAAAAAAGAGGTGGAACGCTACGACGCTTCACTTCAATATTACCGGCGGGTAGCGATATTGGTGCTTCTGACGATTACCGCCCATAGTTTCGTCGAAGGGCTGGCGACTTTTCTGTCGTTTTTGGCTACTCCTTTGGTGGCTATTCCTCTGGTTCTTTCTATTATTGTCCACAACTTTCCCGAAGGGATGACGATCGGAGCCCTGTTTAATAAAATCAGTGATTCGATGAATCGCCGCCGGGCTATATTCTACAGTGTGATCGCTTCCTTATTCGAACCGATCGGAGCCCTGATGGCTTATATTTTTATTCTGAAATATTCTAATCCGGTTTTAACCGGAATACTGAAAGCTTTTCTTTCCGGACTATTGGTAGCCACTGCACTGAATGAACTGATTCCCAATTCCCAACTGAAAGGGAACCGGAAGGTGTCGGTACAGAGTATTATTTTAGGCATGTTTATTATGGGTGTCGTCTTGGTCAGTGCTTCGATTTTTTAAAATTTTACAACAATTGTAATTATTTTCAGAATTTTTTAACGTTTCTCCGGTCTGAGGTTTGGAGGATGTGCCTCTGCGGTTTATCTTTGCTGAAAATATAAAGATAGGGTATTTTTTTGATTCATAAATAATTAATTGGTTGTAAATGAAAAAAGTCTTCTTGTTTTCTTTATTTTTGGTTTTAGGGTTAGTTCTTTCACAGTGTTTACCGGTTTGGTTGGGGGAGGCATTCCTGACAGCTGAAAAGGTAGCGAAGACTTTGATGTTCGTTTGTCTGGCATTTATTATGATTAATGTCGGGCGGGAATTCGAATTGGATAAAACGAAATGGAGATCTTATGCTGCCGATTATTTTATAGCTATGGCTACTGCTGCCGTGCCCTGGATTATGGTCGCTTTTTATTATATGTTCTTATTGCCTGCCGATTTGTTCGGGAATTGGGATGCCTGGAAAGAGAATTTATTATTGAGCCGGTTTGCGGCCCCTACTTCTGCCGGTATATTGTTTACCATGCTGGCTGCTGCCGGGTTACGGCGCGAGTGGATCTATAAGAAGACCCAGGTGCTGGCGATCTTCGACGATCTCGATACGATCTTACTGATGATTCCCTTGCAAATATTTATGATCGGTTTTAAGTGGCAGTTATTTGCCGTGGTGATTGTGATCACTTTTTTATTAGTGATCGGTTGGAAAAAACTGGGAACGATCCGGTTGTCCCAAACCTGGAAATCTATTTTATTTTATGCTGTATGTATCGTAGCTGTAACGGAAAGTATTTATCTTTTGACCAAGTGGATGATGGGAGCTGACGGAGCGATTCATATCGAAGTATTGTTGCCTGCCTTTGTCTTGGGAATGGTGATGAAGACTGTCCATCAACACGGGAACCGGGACGAAAAGATAACCGGAATGATTTCTTATCTGTTTATGTTTCTGGTGGGGTTGAGTACACCTCAGTTTATCGGTATCGATCATGGACACCGGATTACAGAAGCTGTGGGGATTATTGCTGCACAGCCTATGCCTTCCTGGGAGGTATTGGTTGTGCATGTGATCGTTGTTACTTTACTTTCGAATTTGGGAAAGATGTTTCCGTTGTTTTTCTATCGGGATCGGCAATTGGAAGAGAGACTCGCCCTTTCTGTCGGTATGTTCACCCGGGGGGAAGTTGGGGCCGGAATTATTGTCATCGCTATGGGCTATAATCTGGGCGGTCCCGCTCTGATTATTTCTGTATTGAGTTTGGTACTCAACCTGCTTTTGACCGGTGGTTTTGTGGTCATTGTGAAACGTTTGGCACAACAGGCTTATGGACTGAAAGAATAGACGGAATAAAGATACCTTTTCTTGGGAACAATGGAGAAAAGAAGAATAAACTTTCATTCTCCGTTTCTCCAAATTTATGGTAGGTTTGAATAAGTTCATAAAGTCTATGGACCTGCGGGTGTGGCCGGACGGAACCGGAGTTTGTATTATTTCGCCTCTTTCTTCTTAAATAACCGTCGGAAAAATCCTTTCTTTTCTTTGGTTTTTTCTTCGGTAGTTCCGGGATGTTTCACTTTTTCCAGTTTACGGTTCGAGATCTTTTCGAGCAGGTTCAAATGTTCTTTGAAGGTCGGTATTTCCGTTTCTTTTTGCTGAGGTGGTAAGGCAAAAGGGAAGGAGAGCCTGTTCCAAACCTGATAATTCGGGCTCTCCAGGCAATCTTTCATAAACCGGCCGAAAATAGGCATAGCCATATTGGCGCCTTGTCCTAAACGGATGGTGTTGAAATGGATGTTTACATCGTTGGCTCCGACTCTGATTCCGACGACTATCTGGGGATTATATCCGATAAACCAGCCGTCTACCTGATTTTGGGTCGTACCGGTTTTCCCGGCCATTTCATTATGCAGACCGTATACCGAACGCAATCTTTGCCCTGTTCCTTCGTCGATGACTGCCGAAAGCATATTGCTCATTAAATGGGCTTCGTTTTCAGGCAGTACTTGCCGGGGAATTTCGGGCTGAGCTTTGAATATCAGATTACCCTGGCGGTCCTTGATTTCTTCCAGGTAATAAATCGGACGGAGGTTTCCGTTATTGGCAAAAGTTATAAAAGGACGAACCATTTCCTGCAAGGGGATATCGGCTACTCCCAAGGCTAAAGAAGGATAGGGAGGAAGCTCGGAGGTGATACCCAAACGGCGGGCATGATCGATAACGGTGTCTATGCCCGTCTGAAGCAATACTTCCACAGCGATGGTATTGATCGATTTACTAAGGGCTCCTTTCAAGGTGTAATATCCCTCGTAATTGTTGTCCGAATTGCGTGGGGACCAGTCGTCATATTCCGGATAGGTTTTCTGTTCATTTTTGTAATAAGCGTCCAGACGGGTCCCCTGATGTATAGCTGCACTGTATACGACCGGTTTAAAGACCGATCCTACCTGGCGCGGGGCTTCAACCTGGTCGTATTGGAAATATTTATAGTTCAGATCACCGACCCAGGCTTTTACTTTCCCGGATTGTGGTTCCACAGCAATCATCGCCGGATGCAAAATCTTCAGATAATGCTTGATCGAATCGATCGAAGAATAATCTACCCGCATTTCTCCCTCTTCCGGGCTGTATACCAGCATCGCTTTTTTTTCATTCAGAATTTTCAGTATGTTTTTTTCAGCCAATCCCTGATGTTTCAATCGTTGATAGACCGTACTGTTCTGAATAGCATTTTTCAGTATCGCGGGATTTTTGTCCCAGGGTTCTTGTTTACCCAGGTGGGTGTAATAGGATTGCTGTAATTTTTTCATGTGCTCTTGAACGGCATTTTCTGCATATTGCTGCATCTCTGCGTCCAGAGTTGTTTTCAGGATAAGACCGTCCTTATATAGGTTGTAGTTCGTACCGTATTTTTCGTTGTATTCTTTGAGGATCCGGTCGGCATCCCGGCGTATTTTTTCGCGTAAATAAGGAGCCAGACCGGAAAAATGGTTGACCGGAATGTAATGCAGCTGTAGTTCTTCCTGCTTTATTTTTTCACCGGTCTCTTCATCCAGATAATCGTATTTCATCATTTGGTCGATTACCGTGTTGCGACGGTTGAGCGCCCTTTCCGGATGCAGACGCGGATTGTAACGCGAAGGTCCTTTGAGCATACCGATCAACGTGGCTGCCTGAGGGATAGTCAGATCGGAAGCAGAGGTTGAAAAATATTTTTGAGCGGCACTCTCGATACCGAATGTATTTTCCCCGAAAGATACCGTGTTCAGGTAAAGGGTGAGGATATCGTCTTTGCTGTAAATGTTTTCCAAACGATGGGCTGTAAACATTTCTTTGAGTTTCACAACCGGTATAAAGGTCACCTGCTGTTCGTCCCGGGGATACAGATTTTTAGCCAATTGCTGACTGAGCGTACTTCCGCCGCCTGAACTACGGTGTCCCAGCAGAACAGTTTTGAAAAATACCCTCAGCATACTGATTTTGTCTACGCCTTCATGTTCGTAAAAACGGACATCTTCGGTCGCGATCAGGGCTTTGACGGCATAAGGGGAAATATGATTGAAATTGACATTGGTACGGTTTTCGACATAATATTTACCGATCAGCAAGTTGTCTTCGCTATACAATTCCGAAGCTTCGTCATTACGGATATCCCGCAATTCGGCATAATCCGGTAGCTTACCCCAAAGACCGGCATATACCGAGTAGACAAATAGAGTGATACCGATTGCGAGAAACAGGATAAATAGCACCCCGTATTTCAATAGCTTGAACTTGTGGTGGTGCCGGTGAGAAGAAACCGCTTTTTTATGTTTTTTCTGATATTGTTTTTGGGCCATATGCTGAAAAGCTAAGCATATAATTCGACTTAGCCGGACAAAAATACAAAATAATTTCTTTTATCGGTCGGACTTCGGCTAGTACCGACATGCCCGCTGGCAGTTTGAAGGGTACGAGGATGAAGTGAAACCTGAAATGCTGGGGGAAAGTGAAGAAAATATTTAAAAGAAAGAGGGTGTCCAAAAAGTATTTGGCACCCTCGATTTATTCGTATCCCTATTGG
>ENA-OPDF01001620-OPDF01001620.1-human-gut-metagenome-genome-assembly--contig:-NODE-1620-length-12827-cov-2.409724_pt1 | contig 12827 bp, 10 predicted proteins | sample MGYA00241575_ERZ501501 | MGnify/ENA primary metagenome ERZ501501 (study PRJEB25962, sample SAMEA1972229) | human gut metagenome | biome: human gut; feature: human-associated habitat; material: faeces... | reverse complement strand
ACCTCTTTCACGAAAGAAACAAAAATATTCATATCCCAGATAAAACTGGTTTTCGGACAATTCTTTACGCTATAACTTAATTTTTTATGTACATTTATAATTCGTTCTTCCACCGCCATCCCATATAGAGAATTTGGAGTCTTTATCTGTCCATGATGATATAACCAGCGGCAAAGACGGAACTTAGACAGATATTCAAAAGAGGAATAAAGCGTAAAAGGCAAAACATTCGATGCCGTACAAACCTCCGTACTCTTATCTCCTTTCACATAGTCAAATATCCGTAAGTAACGATCAATAATCTCATAATAACTTTCTATCGCATTGGCAGACCGGAGCAAGTTCATATCGAAAGTCACTCTATTATGCAAGTGATTTCCTATGATCTGATCTATGGAGATCCCCAACTTATAGGAAATTTGCGCAACCTCATCAATCGTAAAAGCGACCTCTCCCCGAAGCCTGCGGTACACCGCCTCTCTCCCGATACATAAAGTATCCGTCAAGAAATTAGCAAGATTTTGTCCGGGAGGAAGCCTATCTTTCATTGCGGTTATCAATTCATTTACAATACTATCTTTCATTGCCTTATACCTTATTTCCAACTATTAATATTCCTTGATACATTAGGCAAATGTAAAACATGTAAACGATAGTTTTGTACGATAAAGCAAGCCTATGAGAATTGTTCCTTTTCTAATTAAAGCAAATACAGACAGAAAAAGATAGAAAACGAAATTAAACTAAAAAAGCACCTATAAATTTCGAATCGCGCAATCGGAAGATCTAGGTTGTTTCATTTATCGAAACAAGTTCAAACTCTAAAGCGTATTTATAATCTCCCTTTGTCTATTGAAAAACTGGATACGTTGCATCTCTCCACTCTCGGAGATCATGGTAGAGAACTTTTTTAAAGATTGAATCCAGTCTTTCAAGCTATTAAACATCTCAGAATCCTGTGTCGTAATAGAATTTATCGAGTAAACCCGTATCATACTTAACTGCAAAGAACTTGTTTCCAGATAACTATACGTAGCCTCAAAGTTAATATGCGATACATAAATTCGTACACTATTGCCAGCCTCGGTCTTTCCTCTCATAGCAAGTTCTTCCAATTCATCCACCAACACTAATAACTCCTCTTTGATACGTTGTATATCCTCACAGGAAATAAGATGGATATCGGAGAAATATTTAATGTCATTGACCAAATGATGGAAGATCATATTATCCCAAATATAATCCGTAGAATGGATATACTGTGTCAACGATACAAATTCTCTTTGGGTATCAACCAGTTTTTCCGGTATCTTCAGATTCTCAAAATGATTGCATTGGATATGCTTATTCTGATACATCCACTTAAATAAACGAAACTTTGACAAAAGGTCATGCTTCAAATAAAGGGTCTGAGGAATAGTATTGGAAGAGGTACCCAAAGCCGTAGTAGGATCATCCTGAAAGGCCCTAAAGATCTTCACATATCTAGACAAGATCGTAAAATAAGCATTAAAAGGATCATCGTGATCTACCACATTCAAGTCGAACACGGCATTGGCACTAAAACTAACCCCTACTATTTTATCCAATGACACACCCAATTTCCTTGAGATAAGAGCTGCCTCTTCCAAGGTGAAAGGAACCTCGCCACGTAAGCGCCTATAAATGGCTTCTCTGCCAATATAAAGGGTATCCATCAACAGATTCGCCAAATTTGTCTTAGGGGGAAGTTTTTCTTTTAAAGCTTCAATCAAGCCTGTATTTAATTCATTTATCATCATAACCATGTCGAATGAAAAATCATCTACTCTAGTAACATATATAGAGAGGAAGTTGTTTCGAGAACAAGTACATTCGTAGATGGATTTTCAAAGCACGTAGCTTTTCAGCTTATTCATATCAACTATTTTCCCTTCCCGGGAAATAGCCCCTTCCTCTATCATTTCCGAGAAACTACGGGCCAATGAAGGACGGGCCACTCCAAAATATTCCGAAAGCTCTGTTTGATTACGATCCTGCTTATAATGATCTCCTTGAATACGTTTAAGTATATAGTAAGCCAGTTTACCTTTAATGGTCTTAATCGATAATAATTGAAGACGTTCAGAAAGAAATTGTGTCCGGTTGGCGTTAAAAGCCATATAGCTTTGAAGAAAATGCTCGTTTGTCGCCAGCAAACGCATCACCGCATTCTTAGGTATTAAAATGATCTCGCATTCCTCCAAGGCGATAACATCTACCGGGAAGCGATTATTTTCCGCAAACAAAAATGCGGAGGCCAAAGGAGTAGGCGCCGATAAAGTCTCCACTTCCAGAATTGTCCCGCTTTCGGTGATCATCTCAGTCTTTACCCGTCCTTTACTCAATAGATAAAGCGAAGATAAGGCATCTCCCTGACGAGCCACCCAGTCACCTTTCTTAAACGACCTTGTCGAATAATCCAACGAACTGAAAAGAGCGGTTTGCTCTTCCTCAGACAATTTTCCGCAAATAGGACACAAACTCAGATTCATAAAACTTCCTTTTGCGGATAAAGATAAAGAAAATAATCAAAGAGTGTAACAACTGTTACAGGTTAAACGATCTTCTATCCCCTACATTCGCGATAAACTTATAAAATAAAAGCTATGTTCTGTTATCAATGTCAAGAAACCGCCCAAGGAAAGGGCTGTATATTAAAAGGTGTATGTGGTAAGACCGCCGAAGTGGCCGGATTACAAGATTTACTGATGTACTTAATGAAGGGAATCTCCAAACTAACAACGACTTTACGCAAGCGAGGCGTGGAATCATCCACGGCCAATAAGTTTATCGTCGACGGACTTTTCATGACCATCACAAACGCCAATTTCGATTCATCCAGATTCGTATCAAAGATCAAAGAAGCCTATCAGCTACGGGAGAACCTTCTCGACGAGCTACATCGACAGGGAATCCATCCATCCTTAACCTGCGATTGTCTGACTTGGAAATCGGACAAAGTAGAGGAAATGGAGGTCAAATCGAAAGAAGTAGGTATTCTCGCCACAGAAAACAAGGATATCCGCTCTCTACGAGAATTACTCACTTATGGGGTAAAAGGTATGGCTGCCTACGTGGAACACGCTTACAATCTAGGCTTCGAGGATACCAGCCTCTATGCCTTTATCCAAGACGCCTTGGTCGCAACGACTCAATCGGACCTGACCGTCGCCGATTTAACCCGATGGGTACTCACCTGCGGCGAATACGGAGTAAAAGCCATGGCCTTATTAGATAAAGCGAATACTTCCACCTATGGTAACCCGGAAATTACGAAAGTGAATATCGGCGTAGGAAAGAACCCGGGTATACTTATCAGTGGGCACGACTTGAGAGACATTCAAGACTTGCTGGAACAAACCGAAGGTACAGGCATAGATGTCTATACACATAGCGAGATGCTTCCTGCACATTATTACCCGGCTTTCAAGAAGTATAAGCATTTTGTAGGAAACTACGGTAGCGCCTGGTGGAAACAAACATCCGATTTCGAGACATTCAACGGAGTTATCCTGTTTACGACCAACTGCCTTGTCCCTCCCCGTTCTTCCGCCACTTATGCCGATCGGGTCTATACGACCGGCTCTACCGGGTTCGAAGGATTCCCACATATCGCCGATCGTAAGCCCGGAGGCTCTAAGGATTTCTCTGCGTTAATCGAACACGCAAAGAAATGCGCCCCTCCAACGGAAATCGAACACGGAGAAATCATCGGTGGATTCGCTCATGAGCAGGTATTCCAATTAGCCGACAAGGTTATCGATGCCGTAAAATCAGGAGCGATACGTAAATTCTTTGTCATGGCAGGTTGCGACGGAAGAATGAAGAGCCGTAGCTACTATACCGAATTCGCCGAGAAATTACCGAAAGATACCGTCATATTAACCGCCGGTTGTGCCAAATATCGTTACAACAAACTGCCTTTGGGGGAGATCAGAGGTATTCCACGGGTATTAGATGCCGGACAATGTAATGACAGTTACTCATTGGTGATGATCGCCCTCAAGTTAAAAGAGATCTTCGGGCTGGATGATGTCAATGAATTACCTATCGCATACAATATCGCATGGTACGAGCAAAAAGCGGTAATCGTATTACTCGCCCTACTCTACCTAGGCGTAAAAAACATTCACTTAGGACCGACATTGCCAGCGTTCTTGTCGCCGAATATAGCCAAAGTATTGGTCGATAATTTCGGGATCGCCGGAATAGGTAGCGTGGACGAAGACATGGAACTATTTCTAGGAAAGTAAAATAAACCTTTCCCGATCCGCTCTTGTTTTCCTATCACATTTTAATCGATTCAAGATGAATAAGGAACAACAAAAAAGAGTAGCCGCCATTCATGACCTATCGGGATTTGGCAAATGTTCATTGACAGTTGCCCTCCCGATCCTCTCGGCGGCAGGAATAGAGACAAGCGCCTTACCTACGGCCATACTTTCTACACATACAGGAGGTATTCTCGGCTATACTTATAGAGACTTGACGGAAGATATGCGTCCGTTCATGAAGCATTGGAAAGAATTGGATATCCGTTTCGACGCCGTCTACAGCGGCTTTCTTGGATCTTTCGAGCAATTAGATATCGTAAAAGAGTTCTTCTCCCTTTTCAAGCGGGAAGATAACCTGATTCTAGTCGATCCTGTCATGGGCGATAACGGAGAACTATACAAGATATTCACCCCTAAATTCGCCAAAGGAATGAGATCCCTTTGTGAAAAAGCGGACATTATCGTACCGAACCTGACGGAGGCCGCATTATTGTTGGGCGAACCCTACCAAGCAGGTCCCTATACCAAAGCTTATATCGATGGTATTTTACATAAACTAAGTCAGCTAGGCCCTAAGCAAGTTGTCTTGACCGGTGTCTATTTCGACGAGAAAGAACTGGGAGCCGCCACTTTCGATATGGAACGAAATGCGACAGAGTATGTTTTAACAGAGAAAATACCCGGTTATTATCATGGTACGGGAGATGTTTTCGCAAGTGCTTTACTATCCGGTTTGTTAAATAATTTCAACTTGGAGAGATCTGCGGAAATAGCCGTTCGCTTCACGACAGAAAGTATTCTTCGAACATTCAAGGCGCAAACGGATTATCGCTTTGGCGTGAACTTCGAACAATCCATTCCGGATTTACTAAAAGAACTGAAACTGATATAAATGAGAGCCTTTTTTTTCTCATATTTGCAAATAAAAGGAATATAATAGTATGGCTAAATTAAGAATAGCGTTTTCTGGTATCGGTGCGGTGGGTGGTTATTACGGAGGTATGGTCGCCGCCCGCTATCAAGGAACAATAAAAGCAGATATCTTTTTTATCGCCCGTGGAGAAAATCTAAAGGCTATCCGTGAAAACGGTTTACAAATGCAACTAGGCATCCGGACAATCCATACGGCTCCGGCACTAGCCACCGATAATCCCGCCGAGATAGGGCCGGTAGACTACCTTTTCTGTTGTACAAAAAGTTACGATCTAGAAGAAAACATCCAGCAGCTAAAGCCTGTTATCGGACCTGAGACCGTTATCATCCCCTTGCTAAACGGATTGGATATCGAAGAACGAATCCATAATATACTACCCGGACAAGAGGTCTGGAAAGGATGTGTTTATATCGGTTCCCGCTTGACAGAGCCGGGTGTTATCGAGAAATTCTCCTTGAAAGAACGTATTTTCTTCGGCAACAAAGATGCAAACAAAGATAAGCAAACCGAGTTGCTTAAATTACTTATGTATGCCCGGTTAAACGCTTTTAATCCAGCGGATATAGACCTACGCATCTGGAAGAAATTCTTCATGATCTCTACGGCGGCTACGGCTACGAGTTTCTTCAACCAGCCCATTGATGAAGTACTAGCCCAACATATTGATCTATTCATCGCTTTGGGTACGGAATTAAAAAGCGTAGCGGAGGCTATGGGAGTCAGTTTACCCGATGACATCGTCTATACTTCCATCGAGACGCAAAAGATGATGCCGGCCGGCTCCACGACTTCCATGCATAGTGATTTTCTCGCCGGGAAAAAAACAGAGTTGGAAACATTGACAGGATATGTAATTCGTCAAGCGGAGAAGCTCGGCGTTGATGTCCCTACTTATCGATTTATGTATAACGGATTGTCTTTTTATCCCTATCCGAAGAAAACAGAAATATCATAATTATGCAAGATCTAATAAACGGGCGTTGTGGTTGGTGCGGAACTGACGAGTTGTATATGAGATACCATGATCAAGAGTGGGGGAAGTTGGTGACTGACGATAAAACACTGTTCGAGTTTCTTGTGCTGGAAAGTTCTCAAGCCGGGTTAAGTTGGATAACTATCCTTAGGAAGCGTGAGGGATATCGCAAGGCATTTTGTGATTTTGATATCGAAAGAGTGGCGCAAATGACCGATGAAGATGTTGAACGGTTGATGCAGTTTGAGGGAATTGTGAAAAACCGTCAGAAAATTAAATCGACAATCACAAACGCAAGGCAGTTTCTCTCCATACAGAAAGAGTTCGGTAGCTTTTATAATTACACCCTATCATTCTTTCCTAACCAAAAACCGATTATCAACACCTTTCAGTCATTGAGTGAGATTCCGGTATCATCTCCCGAATCCGAAGCCATGAGCAAAGATATGAAGAAACGAGGATTCAAATTCTTCGGAGCCACAATTTGTTACGCCCACCTACAGGCTTCGGGATTTATCAACGATCATCTGGTGGACTGCGTTTGCCGAAAAAGATAATAAAAAAGGCGGAAACAGCATATTCCCGCCTTCATTATTATTTTAGTGAGTGATCTTATTGACCGATATAAGTCTCCATGAACTTAGCGCCCGGAGCCGGAGAGATGGTTATTACCTCCGTGTCAGCGGGGATCAAGACAGTTTGACCTTGGTGTACAAAGATCTCGTTTCCTTTATTATCACGGATGGAAGCCTTGCCTGCCATACAGATATAAACGACAAAAGAATCCAGTTCCGAGAAATTACGAACCATAATCGTATCCAGATCCAAAAGGTTTGTCGTGAAATATTTACAGTCCGCCAACTCTACCGTGGCATTCGTATGACCTTTGTAGTGAGTACGGTAATCCGGATACAACGTATAATCGATAGCGTCTTTCGCCAATTCCGTATGCAGCTCACGGCCATTACCGTTCGCATCTTTACGGTTGTAATCGTAAATACGATACGTGATATTACTGGTCTGCTGGATCTCGGCGATAAAACAACCCGCTCCGATCGCATGCACACGTCCCGCCGGCAAGAAAAATACATCACCTTCATTTACGTCGTAACGTTGAAGCACATCCATGATCGTATTGTTCTCCACCCGTTTCACATATTCCTCAGCGTCGATTTGCTCAGAGAAACCGGAATATAGGCCAGCGCCTTTCTCTGCCTTGATCACATACCACATCTCCGTCTTACCGAAAGAGTTGTGGCGCTTTTTCGCCAGCTCATCGTCCGGGTGAACTTGAATGGATAAATTATCACGGGCATCGATAAACTTGATTAGCAACGGGAAAGTCGTCCCGAATCTCTCCATCACCTTCTCTCCCAGCAACTCCTTGCCATAAGAGCGGATCAACTCATCCAAAGACTTGCCTTCCAACTCGCCATTATCGACAATAGAATAATTTCCCTCAACATGAGAAAGCTCCCAGCTCTCGCCTACACCATTCTCAACCGGAGTAATACCCTTAAACGGGCAGATATCTGAACCGCCCCAAATCACCTTCTTGAGGATCGGCTTAAATGTAAATGGATATAACATAACGTGTTTTGTGTATAGAGTTTTACTTTTTGACCTTCACTTTCCTTAATACGACGGCGCTACGTGCCGGGATATAAAGTTTCAGCCATTCTTTCTTTTCTTTCTTATATAACGGATCAAATTGCGTGAAATGCCTTATGGTATCATCAGCCAAGCCAAACCCCCCGAAACGGGTAGCGTCGGTGTTCAATACGACCTCATATTCTCCCTTCGGAACTAAGAAACCGTAATCCGTGAACGATTTCGTCGGGCTAAAGTTGAACACAAAAACCAAGTCTTTACGCATATAAGCCAATATCTGATCGCCATCATTATCCCAAACCTTCTGGATAGGGGTATCTTGGAAATTCTTCACATCCCCGATCAATTCCAACATCTCACGGTCGAAATCGCCCAAGAAATGGTACTTCAAATCCAAGTTGTCCACCAAATCCCATTGGCGGCGAGCGTATTTATAAGACCATCCATTGCCCTCCCTCGGGAAGTCGATCCATTCCGGATGCCCGAACTCATTTCCCATAAAGTTCAGATAACCGCCATTAATAGTAGAAGCCGTAACCAAACGGATCATCTTATGCAAGGCGATACCTCTATCTACCATGAAATTATGGTCATCTTTTTGCATATGCCAATACATATCGGCGTCGATCAAGCGGAAGATGATCGTCTTATCACCCACCAAGGCTTGATCGTGGCTCTCGGCATAACTGATCGTCTTCTCATCGGCACGACGGTTCGTCGTCTCCCACCAGATCGAAGACGGATGCCAATCCTCATCCTTCTTTTCCTTGATCGTCTTGATCCAATAATCCGGGATGTTCATAGCCATGCGATAATCAAAGCCATAACCACCATCCTCTATCTTAGCTGCCAAGCCTGGCATGCCACTCACCTCCTCGGCGATCGTTATAGCACCCGGGTTCACCTCATGGATCAATTTATTGGCCAAGGTTAGATAAGCGATAGCGTCGCCATCTTGGTGGCCATTAAAATAATCGCCGTAATTACAGAAAGCCTCGCCCAAGCCATGGCTGTAGTAAAGCATGGAGGTCACGCCATCGAAACGGAAACCATCGAACTTATACTCCTCCAGCCAGAACTTACAATTCGACAATAAGAAATGAAGCACCTCGTTCTTTCCATAATCGAAGCACAGGGAATCCCATGCCGGATGCTCACGGCGTTCGCCACTCAGGAAATATTGGTCATACGAACCGTCAAAGCGGCCTAATCCCTCCACCTCGTTCTTTACGGCGTGGCTATGTACGATGTCCATGATCACGGCGAGCCCCATCCCGTGCGCCTCGTCAATCAGTTGTTTCAACTCGTCCGGCGTACCGAAACGGGAAGAGGCGGCGAAGAAGCTACTTACGTGATAGCCGAACGATCCATAATAAGGATGTTCTTGTATAGCCATGATCTGAATGGCGTTATAACCATCCTTCGCTACACGAGGCAATATATTTTGACGGAATTCATTATACGTCCCCACCTTCTCCTCGTTGGTGCTCATACCGATATGGCACTCGTAGATCAAAAGGGGAGACTTCTTAGGTTTGAATCGTTTATTCTTGAATTTATAAGGTTTCTCCGGGTTCCATACTTGAGCGCTGAATATCTTAGATTGCTCATCTTGCACCACCCGGCGAGTCCATGCGGGAATACGTTCTCCGCTACCGCCGTCCCACTCGACCAGCAACTTAAACAAGTCCTCATGACACATCTGCGCATCGGTCAAAGCGATCTCCCATACGCCATTCGCCTTACGTTTAAGCTTGTATTTATTATCTTTCTGCCATCCGTTGAATGTTCCAATCAAATAAATAGCGGTAGCATTCGGTGCCCATTCACGGAACACCCACCCTTTCGTGGTTTTGTGTAACCCAAAATAAAGATATCCGGAAGCCATCTCGGATAAGGTTAGTTTACCATTATTCGTCAGGCTCTTTTCTTTATCAATCACGTATTGATACCGGCCTTCTATAGCCGCCTCATAAGGGGCCAGCCACGGGTCATTTTTTATCAGATTTAGAGACTCCATGATTTATTATAATTTGGTTCTCGGCAAAGATAAAAGAAAAAAACATACCCATTGATAATATTAGGATATTTCTTATATTCGCGGTAAACCGTACAAAGATGAGCAAAGGAACAAAAAGTATAGCCTTTTACCTAATGATGATCCTCATTTTCGGTTCGCTGATGTACTTTATCGCCAAAGAAGGGGAAAGTCAGCAACTGGAAAATTCGATTGCGTCCATCCAAAACGCACCTAGTAATTTAGAAGAGGGATTTACCATATTTACTCAATTATTAGTACATAATATCGAGTCTTCCATAGGAATTCTGCTTTTACAAATCATCACGATATTGCTTACGTGCCGTTTGTTCGGTTGGTTATTCCAGAAGATCGGGCAACCCACCGTCATCGGCGAGATCGTTGCCGGAATCGTGCTAGGGCCGTCCGTATTAGGCAATTTATTCCCGGAGGCTTCCGCCTTCCTTTTCCCTGTGGAATCGTTGGTGAATATAAATATGCTGAGTCAATTCGGACTTATACTCTTTATGTTCGCTATCGGGATGGAACTTAATATCTCCGAGGTAAGGAAAAAGCTGAAAGAGACGATCTTAATCAGTCATACCAGTACGATCGTCCCCTTCTTTTTCGGTATGCTGACCGCCTATTTCGTGTACGACAAATATGCGGATAAGAGTACGCCTTTCCTCTCTTTCGCCTTGTTTATAGGTATCGCCATGAGTATTACCGCCTTTATTGGCACGTATTATCCAAGAGAAAGGACTTACCAAGACACATTTGGGTACCATCTCGTTGGCAAGCGCGGCGAATGGGGATATCACCGCATGGTGCTTGCTAGCGGTTGTCATAGCGATCGCACAAGCGGGTTCGATGCTAAGTGCCGTTTACAACATCTTATTCTCGGTCCTTTACATAATGTTTATGTTTTTGGCGGTGCGGCCATTCCTGCGGATGATCGGACATATTTACCACAACAAGGAGGTAATCGACAAGGGGCTGGTCGCTTTCATCTTCTTGCTATTGATCACCTCGGCTTATCTGACTGAGATATTGGGATTGCATGCCTTGTTCGGCGCTTTTATCGCAGGGGTGGTGATGCCGGGAAATGTCAAATTCCGCAAGATCATGACCGAGAAAGTAGAGGATGTATCCCTTGCGCTATTTCTTCCCTTATTCTTCGTATCCACCGGATTACGTACGGAAATAGGTCTTCTAAACAAGCCTGAGTTATGGTGGCTATGCCTTATCTTCATAGTCGTGGCCATCGCGGGAAAGTTTGGGGGAGCGATGTTCTCCGCCCGATTCGTGGGTGAGAGCTGGAAGGATAGCCTATACATAGGGGCGCTCATGAACACCCGCGGGTTGATGGAGCTGGTCGTATTGACGATCGGGTACGAGATGGGGATATTGACACCTTCCGTATTCGTGATCTTAGTGCTAATGACGCTGGTCACCACCTTTATGACAACACCGTTGGTCTCATTCATCAAATTCTGTTACCGGGCGCATGACAAGCTGATGGAGCAAAAAGAGAGAATGCCATTGGAGGGGATATTCAAGGTACTGTTGTCCTTCGGACGAGCCGGAAATGGACAGATCATGCTGGACGTAGCCTACCAGATGTTCGCCCAAGGCAAAAACAAGCTGGAGCTGACGGCACTGCACTTAACGGTTGGCTCGGACGTAAACCCGCTACACACGGATAATTTCGAGGAAGTCAGCTTCGGCCCGATCCTTTACGGGGCCAAGAAGCTGGGCATTCAGATACAGACCCGCTACGAGGTATCGAACAACGCCGGAGTGGATATTTGTAGCATCGTAAACAATGAGGGGTACGATTTCCTTCTGGTCGGTTCCGGGATATCGATGAGCAACACGCCGGACGATATAGCGGCAAGCCATTATCGGGCCTCGTTCTACAACCGTTATTTCAAACGCTTCAAGGCTCCGGAATCCTGGTTTTATCCGGGTGCCTTATTGAAAGACAAGACGAAGATGTTTATCGAGCAAAGCAATTGCCCGGTAGGTGTATTCGTGAACCGGAATTTCGTCAAGGCATCGAACGTGATCGTGGTCATCGACTCCGAGGAGGATTTATTCCTGTTGGGATACGCCCAGACCTTATTGAAGTCTACACACGGCTCGGCCAGCGTACTTGATAAATCCAGCAGTACGACCCCGGGGAACGAGGTGATCAAGGAAGGAATCCTGCGATTCACGGAAGACGTGAAGCAGACCACGCTTCTACGAGAGAAAGACCTTACACCCCAGTCTTTCAACGGCTTCAACTTCATGCTGATCAGTTATAAGACATGGAACGATGTCTCCGAGCACCGGAAAGAAGCCTTGCAGAAGATGCCTTCTACGTTGATATTAAGCAAATAATCCGTTATAAATCCATATAAACCCGTCTTTATGAGAATCTGTCTTTTCTTCTTGATCACCGTTTTCCTCATGGGCTGCTCCTCTACGGAAAGCCAACGGCAGGAACCGGAAAACCAGACCTTGGAAACGATACTCAACCGCAAAAGCGTACGTAAGTACAAAGATCGCCCGGTAGAAAAGGAAAAGATAGACAAACTGATACGAGCCGGAATGGCCGCCCCTTCCTCCCGTGACAGGCGACCTTGGGAATTCATTATCGTAACCGACTGGAAAGCCTTGGATACGATGGCCGAAGGCCTTCCCTTCGCCCGGATGCTGAAAGAGACAAGGCAAGCGATCGTCGTTTGCGGCGATACGATCAAATCCTCCAACGCTTGGTTTCTGGATTGTTCCGCCGCCTCGCAAAACCTGCTACTTGCCGCCGAATCCATGGGATTGGGAGCCGTATGGACGGCTGTTTACCCCTATCCGGACCGGATTGAGATCGTTCGGAAAGAGCTTCGGCTACCGGATCATATCATGCCGTTGAACGTCATACCTGTTGGATACCCCATGCAGAAAGAGACTCCCAAAAACAAATACAACGTCCAACAGATCCATCACAATGGCTGG
>ENA-OPDF01001601-OPDF01001601.1-human-gut-metagenome-genome-assembly--contig:-NODE-1601-length-12943-cov-3.136561_pt1 | contig 12943 bp, 7 predicted proteins | sample MGYA00241575_ERZ501501 | MGnify/ENA primary metagenome ERZ501501 (study PRJEB25962, sample SAMEA1972229) | human gut metagenome | biome: human gut; feature: human-associated habitat; material: faeces... | reverse complement strand
CTAAAGCAGAGGTTATATATCAGAATGAGGTAAGGATATATAATATGCGCCCCTTGAGTAGTCTTGAGATATACTGTTCTTGTGGGTACAAGAATTAAGCTAACTCTGAGAAGTACTTGATTGTACGAACCATCTGAGATGTGTAGCTGTTCTCGTTATCATACCAAGAAACAACCTGTACCTCGTACAGATCGTCAGAAACCTGGTTAACCATTGTCTGTGTTGCATCGAATAATGAACCAAATCTCATTCCAACGATATCTGAAGATACGATCTCATCCTCGTTGTAACCGAATGACTCGTTAGCTGCTGCCTTCATAGCTGCGTTGATATCCTCTTTTGTAACGCCTGCTTTCTTAACAACTGCTGTAAGGATTGTTGTAGATCCTGTTGGTGTAGGAACACGCTGTGCAGATCCGATTAACTTTCCGTTTAACTCTGGGATAACAAGGCCGATTGCCTTAGCTGCTCCTGTTGAGTTAGGAACGATATTAACTGCTGCTGCACGTGAACGACGAAGGTCTCCCTTTCTCTGTGGTCCGTCAAGAGTCATCTGATCTCCTGTGTAAGCATGGATTGTTACCATGATACCAGACTGGATTGGAGCATACTTGTTAAGTGCATCTGCCATTGGAGCTAAGCAGTTTGTTGTACAAGAAGCTGCTGAGATGATTGTATCAGAAGCCTTAAGTGTCTCATGGTTTGTATTGTAAACGATTGTAGGAAGGTCATTTCCTGCTGGTGCAGAGATAACTACCTTACGAGCTCCAGCATTGATATGAGCCTGAGCCTTCTCTTTTGATGTATAGAATCCAGAGCACTCAAGTACAACGTCAACCTTTAACTCTCCCCATGGGCAATTGTTTGCATCTGGGAATGCGTAAATTTTGATTTCCTTACCACAAACTGTGATAGAATCATCGCTTGCAGAAACCTCATCTGCATGCTCGTATTTACCCTGTGATGAATCATACTTTAATAAGTGTGCTAACATTTTTGGGCTTGTTAAGTCGTTGATAGCTACTACCTCGTATCCCTCAGCTCCAAACATCTGTCTGAAAGCAAGACGTCCGATACGACCAAATCCGTTGATTGCTACTCTTACTGCCATTTTAATTCCTCCTAGAATTGTAAAAAGTATTTTTAGGGACATGCCCTAAGATGCTTTTATTATAGCGAATAATTCTCAAAGGTTCAAGTACTTTATTTGCGTTTGTTAAAATTTTCACTAAATATTTTCATTTACACACATTTTTTATCATTCTTCACAATTTTTCTTTTTAGATATTGCACTTTATTATAATCTCGGCTACACTTAATTAATTGCTGTAGTTCGCACTTTCCGGCAGCCAGCAACAGACAATTATAAATCATGTAACTTATAAAGTTTTTTAACAATAATACATCAGTTTTACGGAGGTATTTATATGTGGGATCAGCACATGCACTGCATGTTTTCGGGTGACAGCGATGCCGACCCGGTATTGATGATAAAATCAGCAATCAACAAAGGGCTGGACGGCATCTGCTTTACAGACCATCTGGACTATGACTATAAAGAGGAGCCCGGGCTTTTCGACCTTGATATAGCAGCATATGAAAAGCGCATCAAAAGACTTGCAATTGTTCTTAAAGAAAAGGACTGCCCGGTAAATATCCACTGGGGCGTTGAAATCGGTTTACAGCCTCATATTACAGACAAAAATAATGAGGTCACCAAAAAATATCCGTTTGACCTCGTGATTGGCTCAAGCCATGTAGTAAACGGCATTGACCCATACTACCCTGCATTTTACAAAGGCAAAACAGAGCACGAAGTCTACACCGAATACTTTGAATCGATACTTGACAATCTGCACAGCGGAGCGGATTTTGATGTGTACGGTCACATCGACTACGTGGTCAGATACGGTCCTGACAAAAATAAATACTATTCATATGAAAAGTATGCCGACATAATTGATGCTATTTTAAAAGAGATTATCTCACAGGGAAAAGGCATCGAGCTCAATACCGCCGGCTTTAAATACGGGCTTGGCCACCCAAATCCGACCGAAGATGTGCTAAAGCGCTATCACGAGCTTGGTGGGGAAATAATCACAGTCGGAGCAGATGCCCACAAGCCGGAGCATGTCGCGTACGATTTTGACAAGGTTTCAAATATCCTCAAGGATGCCGGGTTTATGTACTATACAGTATTTGAAAACCGCGTTCCTGCTTTCATCAAATTATAGCCCAGCCTTAAAGGCTTACGTTGTCATTCTATCTAACTAACTATTAAACCTCACATGCATTCGCAAATGTCAAAAATAGGAGCCACCTGATCTACATTTTACATCAAGTGGCTCCTAAAACATTGGTTCCGTAAGCTTCACTGTATAACCTCCAAGCTCCGCTTTCGCTATATGAATTTATTTTGGCATTTCCATATTGCTTTGCTATAAATCTGATTCTGTTTATGACAGGATTCTTATTCTTTTAGCTTAGCTATGGACCTCTACCCTTCTTCATAAAATCACTCCTTTTGGTTACATTATCTATGTAAACTCTTATGAGAGATTCTATCTTTCACTTTTAATCTACAAGAACTTTTTCAACGATATTATTTATTTGCTAATATATCTGTGCGATTACTGCTCTTCGGCTCGCCCTACAGATTTAAATATTCCGTTCAATCATCCTTATAGTACTTTGACTTAAATTATGTAATCCCCATTGGACTGTACCTCCTGTGTTTTATTTTTGTTCCTTTCGTATCTCTTTTTGTTGATTTAAGATTACACCAATTTTGCCTATTTGTCAATATGTTTTTTGACAATTTTTATTTTTATTTTAAATTGTCTGATATTTTATATATTTTTTGTTTTGTTTACACATTTCTTGCAATTCAATCACATGATTAAAGGGGGCAAAATACCTTTGCCCCCTCATGCCGTCATTTATCATTTATCATTCTTCATCCTGTAATCAATACACCTGTTCAGGTAATCGACATAATCCGGATTCTTGCACATGCCCTTGCCTGCCACGTCGGAAATCTTTGCCACATCCATGCCGTTACACTTGGTGGTCTTCATAACTATGTTGAGTGCTTCCTCATCAGTGTCGTTACTGATAAAGGTTCCTATACCGAATGCAACCTTTGCCCTATCCTTGAAATAATCATACAATGCAGTCGCACGCTCGAAATCCAGGCTGTCGCTGAACAAAAGTGTCTTTGTCCTTGGATTAATTCCCAGACTGTTGTAGTGGGCTATCATCTTGTCTCCCCACTCGTACGGATCTCCGCTATCCTGACGCACTCCCGAAAAAAGTGTCGCATAGGTGAGCTGAAAATCACGCAGGAAGCAGTCTGTTGTTATGGTGTCAGTAAGCGCAATACCGTTTAATATACCATACTCCTTAACCCATGCATCGAGTGCGTACCAGTTTGAATATGCCGGATTATGCTTGTGATTGCCCTGTCCTGTACACATAATCCACTCATGAGCCATTGTTCCAACCGGCTTTAAATTGAATTTCTTTGCGAGATATACGTTTGATGTACCAATAAAGTGTGAATCTGCAGGCAGCTCAACCTCTGCGAGTGCCTTTACAGCCATCTCCTGTGCCTCGGCAGACAGACGGCGTCTTAGTCCAAATTCACTGAAATCGCTAAGCCTGTATGTATCCTCCTCGAGCAGACGCACCTTCTCATCAAGCCTGCGCTTAAACTGTTTAAGCAGCACATCATAATCATATGCCATACGGAAGTACACTTCATTTACAATAGCAAGCACCGGAATCTCATACATCGAAGTATTAAGCCACGTGCCGGCTGCATCGATTGCCAGCCCACACGGTGCATCTGTTGTGATGGTAAACTCCTCATATCTTGGCTGCCAGAGTCTTAAAAAATCAACATATGTGCCTTTTATCCAGGTGATGTTATCAAGATATTCAAGCTCCTCCTCCGTAAAGCGAAGCTGACAGAAGGCCTGCACCTGTTCCTTTATCTCCTCTACCATCTCATCTGTAAAATGCACGTCTTTATTTCGGCACTTGAAGGTCCATGTCGTTTTATAGCTTGTGAACTGATGGAAAATCGTCTGTCCCATACTGAATTTATACATATCAGTCTCAAGGAGGCTGTTTATTATTTGTGGCAATCTCATTTGTTTTATGTCCTCTTTTCTTTCAAACCATTTACTACCTGTAATTTTAGTCTTGATTTTACCACTGCGACTATCAAATATCAAGCAGGCGCACGTGTTTAATTATCTTCAATTTATTTTCTTTACCGCCAGCATATTCACTGGTTCCAAAATAAAAACTCCCATGAAAGCCACTAACCGTGACCTCCATGGAAGCTTAATTGTTTATATTGCAGAGATAATAACCCAATAAATATATAAGATATTGTAATTATTCAGTTATGAATTATTTAAAGTATTTCACACCGCTCTCAAATATCTTCATATCCTGCTCGCCGTAGATATTGATTGCTACAGACTCGCCGCGACGCTCTGAATGAGCCATCTTGCCGAGGATTCTTCCGTCAGGAGATGTGATACCCTCGATAGACATGTATGAGCCGTTTACGTTCCACTCCTCATCCATTGATACATTTCCGTCCAGATCAACATACTGTGTGGCAACCTGTCCGTTTTCAAAGAGCTTATCAAGCCACTCCTTCGGTGCTACGAAACGTCCCTCGCCATGTGATGCCGGATTGCAGTAGGTCTGACCAAGCTTAGCCTGTGCAAGCCATGGGCTCTTGTTTGAAACAACCTTTGTATACACCATCTTTGAGATGTGGCGGTTGATTGTATTGTATGTGAGTGTAGGTGACTGTGCATCCTGCTGTCTAATCTCTCCATATGGTACAAGTCCAAGCTTGATAAGTGCCTGGAAACCGTTACAGATACCAAGTGCAAGTCCGTCCCTCTCATTGATGAGCTTTTCAACAGCCTCTGTCATCTTTGCATTTCTAAATGCTGTTGCAAAGAATTTAGCTGATCCCTCAGGCTCATCTCCTGCTGAGAATCCACCAGGGAACATGATAATCTGAGATTTGTCGATTGCCTTTACAAACTCATCAACCGAATCACGGATATCCTCTGCTGTGAGGTTCTTGAATACCTTTACGATTGTGTCAGCGCCTGCTCTTTCAAATGCCTTAGCACTATCATACTCACAGTTTGTTCCAGGGAATACCGGAATAAATACTGTAGGCTTAGCCACTTTATTCTTGCATACATAGATATTCTTTGCATCGTAGAGACCGCTATTTACCTTGCTTGTATCGTCTGTTGCCTTTGTATGGAAAACGCCCTCAAGCTTTGCTGTCCATACCTTGACAGCTTCATCAACAGGAAGCACCATATCGTCACACTCGATAGTCTGCTTATCGTTTACATAGCCGACTACAGAGGCTGCATCTGAAATACCTGCTGCATCAATTACCTCTCTGACCTTTGAAAGTGCATCAACAGGAACCTCAGCTACGATATTACCAAAGCCCGGTGCAAAGAGTGTATCGCTTGTTACCTCATCCTCGATTGTTACACCAAGCTTGTTACCAAATGCCATCTTTGATACTGCTGCTGCGAGTCCTTTTCCGTCAAGTGCATATGCTGAAACAATTGCGCCATCCTGGATAAGTTTTCTGATTGCTGTATAAAGTGTCATAACCTGATCATATTTTGGAAGATCAAACTCATCCTTATCTATTGTAAATAGAACAAGCTGATTGCCCTCCTTCTTGAGCTCAGGTGTGATGATATCCTTTTCCTTTGCCACATCAACTGCAAATGATACGAGTGTAGGCGGTACATCAATATCATTGAAGGTACCTGACATGGAATCCTTTCCACCGATTGAAGGAAGTCCGAAGCCAATCTGAGCATCATATGCTCCGAGGAGTGCTGCAAACGGCTGGCTCCAGCGCTTTGGATCCTCATTCATTCTGCGGAAGTACTCCTGATATGTCATACGGATTTTGCTGTAATCTCCGCCTGCTGCAACGATTCTTGAGATAGACTCAAGCACTGCATATATAGATCCGTGGTATGGGCTCCATGATGAAAGATATGGGTCGAAGCCGTAAGCCATCATTGTTACTGTATCACATTTACCCTTTAATACAGGAAGCTTTGCAACCATTGACTGTGTCTCTGTGAGCTGGTAACGTCCACCATATGGCATATATACACTGCCTGCTCCGATAGAGCCGTCGAACATCTCAACAAGTCCCTTCTGTGAACATACGTTAAGGTCTTCAAGCTCTGCCTCCCAGGCACCCTTCATATCTCCTGCCTCAACCATCCTGGCTACAGCAGGTGTGCTGATTTTGTCCAGATAATTGTCGCTCTCGCAAGGCATCTCAACCTCAACATCTGTCTCCTGATGCGCTCCGTTTGTATCAAGGAATGCACGAGAGATATTTACTACCTCTTTGCCTCTCCACTCAAGCACAAGTCTTGGATCCTCTGTAACTACCGCAACCTCTGTTGCCTCGAGATTTTCCTCCTTTGCGTATGCAAGGAACTGCTCAACATCAGAAGGCGCAACTACAACTGCCATACGCTCCTGTGACTCTGAGATAGCAATCTCTGTTCCGTCAAGACCTGCGTATTTCTTTGGTACCTTGTCAAGCTCTATGCGAAGTCCGTCAGCAAGCTCTCCGATAGCAACAGAAACTCCGCCGGCACCGAAATCGTTACATTTCTTGATGATATGGCTGACCTCTTCTCTTCTGAAAAGTCTCTGAAGCTTTCTCTCTGTAGGTGCATTACCCTTTTGTACCTCAGCTCCGCATACTGATGTAGACTTTGTATTGTGTGCCTTTGATGAACCTGTAGCACCACCGATTCCGTCACGTCCTGTGCGTCCTCCGAGTAGAATGATTTTATCTCCCGGATCTGAGTTAAGTCTCTGGACAGCACGTCTTGGAGCCGCACCCATAACTGCACCGATCTCCATACGCTTTGCAACATAATTTGGATGGTAAACCTCCTTGACATAGCCTGTTGCAAGTCCGATCTGGTTTCCATATGAGCTGTATCCGTGAGCTGCCTCCCTGACAAGCTTCTTCTGTGGAAGTTTTCCTTCAATTGTCTGTGAAACCGGTACTGTAGGATCTGCTGCACCTGTTACACGCATTGCCTGATATACATATGTACGTCCTGAGAGAGGATCTCGGATCGCTCCGCCAAGACATGTAGCCGCGCCACCAAAAGGCTCAATCTCTGTAGGATGGTTGTGTGTCTCGTTCTTGAAGTTTACAAGCCACTCTTCTGTCTTTCCATCCACCTCAACAGGTACCACGATAGAGCATGCGTTGATCTCATCAGACTCTTCCTGATCATCAAGCTTGCCCTCTGCCTTTAATCTCTTCATGGCAAGAAGTGCAAGATCCATCAGGCAGACAAATTTGTCATTTCTGTCCTTGTAGATATTTGAAAATGTATTGAGATAATCCTTGTAGGTATTTTCAATCGGTGTGCGGTAGAAGCCATCGTCAAACTTGACATTCTTAAGCTCTGTAGAGAATGTTGTATGACGGCAGTGATCTGACCAGTATGTATCTAGCACACGGATTTCTGTCATTGAAGGATCGCGCTTTTCCTCATTCTTAAAATAATTCTGGATATGAAGAAAATCCTTAAAGGTCATGGCAAGGTTCAATGATAAATAAAGCTCCTTCAGCTTGTCCTCTGCCATATCCTTGAAGCCGTCAAATATGATGACATCAGCAGGATCATCAAACTCCTGCACAAGTGTCTTAGGCTTTTCCATGCCGATAGCACGCGAATCAACAGGATTGATGCAGTGCTTCTTAATAGCAGCAAACTGCTCATCTGTGATATTTCCCTCAATCACATATGTGATAGCACTTCTGATAATCGGCTCCTCATTCTCATTGAGAAGCTTCACACACTGCTCAGCTGAATCTGCTCTCTGGTCAAACTGTCCCGGTAAAAACTCTACAGTAAATACTTTTGCATCACCATAGTCAAATGTCTCCTCATAGATATCATCAACAGGCGGCTCTGAGAAAACTGTATACAGGGCTTTATTGTATGTCTCCTCTGATATATTTTCCACATCATATCTGATTAATACACGTACTGCCTCCACAGTTGTGATTCCCAGATAATGCTTAATCTCATGCTTTAATTCCTTTGCCTTTACCGCAAAGTCAGGTTTTTTCTCTACATATACACGACGTACGTTACTCATATGTTCTCCTTTCAATTCGAGAGTATGTAACCAATTATTCGTTACCGTCCGGCTTTTTGCACAATCGGACTTTAAAACTATGGTTGTAGTATAACACTTTAGTTATGATAAGTATAATTAATATATTTAATTTGTTTTATAAGTTGCGTTAATTATAGTTTTCTTATATAATGATATAAGGGTCAAAAGGTATTTTGCCCCTCATTGATAAAAACAGATGCAAATAACCATATTTATACGGAGGATAACAAAATGGATATAAATTATGAGCTTTACAAGGTCTTTTACTACGTGGCAACGTCCCTAAGCTTCTCTGAAGCCAGCAAGAAGCTGTTTATTTCACAGTCCGCGGTAAGCCAGTCTATTAAGACTCTCGAAAAGAAGCTGGGACAAACTCTTTTCATCAGGAGCACAAAGAAGGTACAGCTCACCGCAGCCGGTGCCCTGCTTTTAAAGCACATTGAGCCTGCCATGAATCTTATTGCCCGCGGTGAAAGCCAGCTTTTAGACTCAGGCACACTTGGACTTGGCCAGCTTCACATCGGCGCAAGCGATACCATATGCCGTTATCTGCTGGTTCCTTACTTAAAGCAGTTCCATCAGAGGTTCCCGAATGTGCCTATCAAGGTCACAAATGCCACATCTATCCAGTGTGTGGAGCTTTTGGAGCAAAGGAAGGTTGACCTGATTGTCACGAATTTTCCAAACTCGCACCTCAATCACTCATACAGACAGAAAACCATATGCAACTTTTCCGATGTTTTTGTGGCAAATCCCAATTATTTCAAGCTTCGCAAGCAGGAGATAGCTTTTTCCGAGCTCAATAAATATCCTATCATGATGCTCGACCGAAACAGCACCACCAGTGAATTCCTGCATAATCTGTTTTTACAGCACCAGCTTGACCTGATTCCGGAAATTGAGCTAAGCAGTAACGATCTGCTCATAGACCTGGCCAAAATCGGACTGGGTATAGCATTCGTGCCTGACTACTGCATCAACCATGAGAATAAGGAGCTTTTCGTGCTGAAGACAAAAGAAAAGATGCCTCCACGCCAGATTGTTGTGTCCGTAAACACTACAATGCCCGTGTCAGCATCCACTGAGGAATTTTTAAATCTGCTCCCAGAAGTCGGCAACTAGTTTTCCGACATTTGCTATATTGCATGGCTTTCTGTCACTCCACTCGCGTGGATAGAGCAAATCATATTCTCTCTGCCAGAATCTCTCATCTAATAACAAAATGACACCTGTGTCCTCCGTCGTCCTGATTACTCTTCCGGCCGCCTGGAGGACTTTATTTATGCCCGGATACCTGAAAGCATAGTCAAAGCCACAGCCGTTTTCGGCATCGTAATAATCCTTTAATATAGTTCTCTCATTGCTGATCTGCGGAAGTCCCGTTCCGACAACAATAGCACCTATCAGTCTGTCGTTTTTCAAATCAATGCCCTCACCGAATATGCCTCCCATGATACCAAATGCCACAAGTGTTCTGTCCGATTCCTCACTAAACCTGTCCAGAAATTCCTCCCTTTCAGCCTCTGACATATTATTTTTCTGCAGCATAAGCTCTGTTTCGTCTGCATATTTTTCACAGTAAATATCTGCCACATCATTCATCATCTTATACGACGGAAAGAAAACCATATAATTTCCAGTCTTTTGCATGACAACAGCATTAATATACCCTGCAATGCGCTCATACTCACTTCTTGAGCGCCTTGTGTACCTCGTGCTCACATCGGTTGCCATCGCAAGCAGTCTCTTTTTGCTGTCAAACGTGCTGTCAGCATATATGGCATAGTTGTCTTTTTTTGTGCTTAGCAGGCTCTTGTAATAGTTTACAGGCAAAAATGTCGCCGAAAAAAACACTGCCGACTTGCCCTTATCCAGCCTCTTTTGTATATTAAGCGACGGGTCCACACAAAAAAGCTTTAGCATGAACCTGCCATCAGCCTCAATCTCGGAATACATCACGTAGTGCTCATCCACCAGATCATAAATGTTAAGGAAATTGCGAAGCTCAAAATAAAAATCCATAACATCCTTTTTCCCCGGAAACTCATTAGCCTTCTGCAAAAACTCATCCAGAAGTGTCATAAGCCTCATAAAGGAAAATACCATATTGCCAAACGTATCATATACCGTATAATTCTCACACTCACGCTTCATCCCAAGCAGTATCTTATTGCACTTTTCAAGCGCTTTCTCAATAGAACGGCTGTGCTCCTTCATAATGCGCTTCACAGTAAGGAAATCCTCCTTATAAATCTGAGCGCTATACATCTGCCTGCTTCTTTCGACCATATTGTGAGCCTCATCAATGAGAAAAATATAATCTCCCTTTATCCCCTCCTGAAAAAATCTCTTAAGATAAACATTTGGATCAAACACATAGTTGTAATCGCAGATGATATTATCACACCAGCTAGCCGTATCAAGACAAAGCTCAAACGGACAAACGCTATACCTATCCGCCTGTGATAAAATATCATCCCTCTCAATCATTTCACATCTGTGAAGCAGGTCAAAAACCGCATCATTTACTCTGTCAAAATGCCCCTTTGCATACGGACAGGTTACCGGATTACATTCCATCTCATCACACAGACATAGCTTTTCCTTGGCCGTTATCTGAATAGTTTTTGCCCTGTAACCATTTTTTTCAAGCAGCACAAACGTTTCCTTTGCGACTGTTGCGGTGATTGTCTTCGCTGTCAGGTAAAAGATTCTGTCTGCCAGCTCCTCACCAACCGCCTTCACTGCCGGAAAAATAGTAGAGATAGTCTTTCCCACACCGGTCGGAGCCTGCATAAAAAGAAGTTTCTGACGCATAATTGTCCTGTAGACATCCAAAACAAGCTTTTTCTGCCCCGGTCTGTACTCAAATGGAAAATTGAGTTCTTTGATTGAAGTCTGTCTTTGATTTTTCATTTCACACTGAAACGTTGCCCATTTGCCATACTCTTCCATCAGGTCATCAAACCATTTTTTTATCTCTTCAAATGAGAACTCCTCGCGAAAATACTTAGTCTGCTCCGTTTCCAGATTGCAGTAGGTCATCTGAATGCCTATCGTTTCCATATTATTTTGCAGAGCAAAAATATATGCATAGCACATAGCCTGCGCGCGGTGAACAAAAACCGGCTTTTCAAACAGCTCAACCCTTCTGTACATTCCCTTAATCTCATCGACAAAACACTTGCCATCCTCCGTAAAGATGCCATCTGCCCTGCCCTCGACAGTCAGCTCATACAAATCACCTTCAACAACAAGGGAAAGCGGCACCTCTGCCTGATACTCCTTCCCCATGCTGCCCTGGATTTTCCTGTGAATGCGTGTTCCCTCCATCATGGCATCGGCACTCATAGCTCTGGATGACCGGTTGTCTATGTCACCCTCCCTGAAAATAAATTCCACAAGGTTTCTGACCGAAATATGTAATTGTGTTTTCTTTTCACTATAGTTATTTCCAGCTTCTGTCATGTACTCTCCCTACATATTCCGGATTATGTCAACGGTTTTGTGTTCCGGCAATATTTTCAGTCTAACTCCAGATATTTTTAATACACTGAACATAAAAAAGGGAGAGCTCCAAGAAGAAACTCTCCCAAAGGACCTTATTCAATTGTATTACGCTACAGTGAATTTATCAACCACATTATCAAATGCCTGGTCATCGCCCATATAGCAGACCTTAAAGTCATTGTTTGTACCAATTCCAATCACCCCAAGAAGTGATTTCGCATCAATAAGAATCTGTCTATATTTGAGATCAATGTCAAAATCGCACTTAGAAGCAGCCCCAACAAATTCCTGAACATCATCCAATGTATTAAGTCTGATTACTGTTTCCTTATTGTACATAGTTAACACCACCTTTATAATCTAAAACATAGTGCTTTCGCACATGTCAATCAATTGTTGCGCCTATTATAACATCTGATATTCATTTGTCAAAAAAATCATAATCCGTCATTTTCCGTCAATTCATGTCATTTATTTTAATAAATAACTTTTGCGTAACCGATTTTTCACTATATTTTCATGCATGTTTTTTTTAAAAAACAATATAACTGTGAAATTATTATAAAAATGGTACGATATTTAATTAATTTAAATTCATTTTTTACAATTTTTCATTTATAAAACTTTATTCTCGTAATTCTTTAACGCATCTATATATATTTCACCGAGCTTGCTAAGCTTCGTGCCCTTGTGCTTGATATAGCCTATATGCATTTTTTCACTTTCCTTAAGTGGAATTGCCGCATAGTCATCACCGTTTAAATCCTCAGAAATTATACCTGAGCACAGTGTAAATCCGTTGAGCCCCACCATGAGATTGAGCATTGTGGCTCTGTCATCAGCCTTTATGACACGCTTGTACTCATATGTACTCATCATCTCCTCAGCATAATAAAAGGAATTGTTCACGCCCTGTTCAAAGGTCAGACATGGGTATTCCTGCAAATCATCAAGTGTAATCACTTTTTTGCCGGCAAGCGGATGTTTTTTCCAGAGATACACATATGTATTGCATGTGAAGAGCTCTTTAAACTCGATGTCACATTCCTTAAAAAGCTTTCTTAAAACCTTTTCATTGAAATCACTTAAATAAAGAACTCCAAGCTCACTCTTTAAGTTCTTTACATTGTCTATTACCTCTTTAGTCTTTGTCTCGTGGACAGCAAACTCGTACTCATCCATGCCCACC
>ENA-OPDF01001596-OPDF01001596.1-human-gut-metagenome-genome-assembly--contig:-NODE-1596-length-12972-cov-2.589611_pt1 | contig 12972 bp, 14 predicted proteins | sample MGYA00241575_ERZ501501 | MGnify/ENA primary metagenome ERZ501501 (study PRJEB25962, sample SAMEA1972229) | human gut metagenome | biome: human gut; feature: human-associated habitat; material: faeces... | reverse complement strand
GTAATCCTAAGAGATTACGGCCGCCGTTCATATAAGTTATGGCTTTTTAGCCCTTGATGCGTCTTTTGTAGTCCACCATTTTTATGGCCGTTACGGCACATTCGTCGCCTTTGTTTCCCAAAATGCCTCCTGCGCGGTCTTGAGCCTGTTGCAAATTGTTGCAAGTGAGCAGACCGTAGATGACAGGCACGTCGCCAGTCGTGTTCAGTTCAGCTAATCCTTGGGTTGCTCCCTCACAGATGTAATCGAAGTGAGGGGTGTCGCCGCGAATCACGCAACCGATGGCTATCACGGCATCCACTTTACCGCTTTTTGCCATTTGAGCGGCACCGAATACCAATTCAAAACTGCCCGGCACGGTCATGACCAGAATATCTTCTTCGCTGACTCCATGTTTGAGCAAGGTGGTTTGCGCACCTTCCAACAATGGACCGGTGATGTGGTGATTCCATTCGCTGACCACAATGCCGAAGCGCATGCCTTTAGCGGAGGGGACGGACTTGGGGTCGTATTCTGACAAGTTATGTAAATTCGTTGCCATTTTCGCTTTGTGCTTATAGGACTTTATTCGCTTACGCGCTCGATATATTTGTCGATTTCGGCATACTGCATAGAGTTCACATACTTGGTTTTGATCTCTTTGTAGCATTCCAAAGCCTTGTCTTTCTTTCCTTGCGATTCGAAAATCTCACCGGCCTGAATCAGATAGAGCGGGCTGAGGCTGTTATTGTCTGCCTTTTTGGCTGCTTCCAATAAAGTGGAAGTCGCTTTGTCTAATTGGTCCAATTCTGCATAGCAGTTGCCCAATGCACCGATGGCAGCAGGAGACACCATGGCATCGCCGCAATTCTTGAAATCTTCCAGACGGGTAACAGCTTCCTGATATTTACCCAATTTGGCATAACTTAATCCGGCATAGAGCTGTGCCAGATTGCCGGCTTTCGTGCTTCCGTAGTCGTTTGCGATTTTCAAGAAACCGGGAAAGCCTTGTCCGTCACCGTTCAACGCCTTTTCGTAGTTGTCCGAAGCAAAATATTGCTGTCCTTTGAACATCAGTTCATTGGCTTTGGCCTCGCGCGGTTCGCTTACGAAACTCCGATAAAGGAAGTATCCGCCTACCAATACGACGATGGCGATGAAAACGTACATAATAGGCTTCTTGTATTTGTCGATGAAAGCCTCGGAAGAAATCAAAGTCTGTTCCACGTTGAGTGAATCATGCTGTGTCTTTTTGTTCGTCATTTTATTTGATGGTTTTATTATTATTTCCTGTTTTTCGTCCCGTAGTGCATGGTATGGGAATAAAGCGGAGCAAAAGTAGCGAATTTCTCCCGTTTGATGAAATTTATAGGCTATTATTTTTAGGATTCGGGGGATAAACCTTAATTTTGCAGGGTGATTTAACGGGAAAACCTACGGATGATACTGAAAAAAATTTCTGTCTTGAATTATAAGAACATAGCGCAGGCCGAGTTGGCCTTCTCTCCGAAGATGAATTGTTTCATCGGGCATAACGGTGAAGGAAAAACCAATTTGCTGGACGCTGTGTATTTTCTTTCCTTTTGTAAGAGTGCGACCAATTCCGTAGATTCCCAGAATATCCGGCACGGTGAAGACTTCTTCATGTTGCAGGGGGAGTACGAACATGAGTCGGGAGAGCCGGAAGAGGTATATTGCGGATTGAAACGTAAACAGAAAAAGCGTTTTAAACGTAATAAAAAAGAGTATAAAAGATTGTCGGAGCATATCGGGTTGGTGCCGGTAGTGCTTGTTTCTCCGGCCGATGCCGATTTGATTTCGGGGGGAAGTGAGGAACGGCGCCGCTTTATGGACATGGTGATCGTGCAATATGACCATGAATATCTCGACGCGTTAGTGCGTTACAACAAGGCTTTGCAACAGAGGAACGTATTGTTGAAACAGGAGGAAGAACCCGACGAAGCCTTGATGGGGCTATGGGAAGAGATGATGGCCCAGGAAGGGGAGAAGATATACGAGAAGCGAAAGGCTTACGTGGAGGAATTCATTCCGGTGTTTCAGGATTTCTATGCGCGGATTTCCCGTGGAAAAGAGCGTGTGGGACTGCGTTATATTTCGCATGGCCAGCGTGGGGAACTGCTGGATGTCATTCGTCGCGACCGTGCCAAGGACCGGATTATGGGATATTCCCTGCATGGTGTCCATAAGGATGATTTGGAGATGACCTTGGGAGAGTTCCCGATAAAACGGGAGGGTTCTCAGGGACAGAACAAAACCTATCTGATTGCTTTGAAACTGGCACAGTTTGATTTCTTGCGCCGTACGGGAAGCCGTACCACTCCTTTATTGTTGCTGGACGATATTTTCGACAAGTTGGATGCCGACCGCGTGGAGCAGATTGTCAAATTGGTTTCCGGCGAACAGTTCGGGCAAATCTTCGTGACGGATACCAATCGTGACCATCTGGACCGTATTTTGGAGAAGACGGACGAAGACTACAAGCTCTTTTATGTGGAAAACGGAGAAATCAAAGCATGAGACGGAACAAGGCGGAATGCATAGGCGACATCATCCGGCAGTATCTCCGGCAGGAAGGGTTGGAGACACCGTTGAATGAGACCCGGATGGCGGCGGCTTGGTCCGAAGTGATGGGGCAGGCTATTGCCCGGTACACTGGGGATGTTTTCGTGAAAAATCAGGTGTTGTACGTTCATTTAAAGTCGCCTGCTCTCAAAGCCAATCTGATGATGGGACGGGAAGCATTGGTGCGCAAACTGAATGAATACGTGGGAGCGCAAGTCATTCAGAGTATTGTGTTCCGTTGACAAAGACTCAAAGAATCTCGTCCATAGGGATGTCGTGAGGCTCTGTAGGAACATGCTCTACCCGCTGGAAATCGAAGCAAACTCCTATTTTATATATATTGTAATGTTGCAACCGCGTCAGTAAGCGGTCGTAAAAACCTTGTCCGCGTCCCAAGCGATTCCCTTCTGCATCGAAGGCCACTCCCGGGATGACGGCTAAATCAATGGAAGTGTAATCGGTGAAAACCTCTCCCGTAGATTCCTGAATGCAGAAAGCCCCCGTTTCGAGGTGGTCCTCGGCAGCATAACGGTGCAATTCTATATCTTTTCCTTTTACGGTTGGGAGTAATATACACTTGCGCAAACCCCAGTAGCGTACGAAATCTTGCGTATCCACTTCATCCGGCAATGAGTGGTATAGCAATACGGTACGTGCCGCGATAAAGCGCGGATGAACCGCCAAACGTCTCAAAATAGGACCTGAAAGATCGAGTATGGCAGCCCGTGAGGTCTCTTTCTTATTCTGGGCGATAAGCGTCCTTAGTTCTTTTTTATCCATAAGCATAGTCAAAACTCGGGAAAGCTATGGTATCGCAGGATGCCATAGCTTTCCCGATAAATTTTTATTTTTTATTTTCTGAGGGTGCCTTTTGAGGAGCTTCCGGGAAAGCTTTTCCTTCCTCCAGAACCTTAATTGCACGTTCTACTACAGCGTCATCGCTGTTGATGAATTCGTAGAATTGTTCTGTTTCCTTTACGTTATTGATGATAGAGGCGTAGAGGCTTTTTCTGAAAAGTTTACGTGACTTGTAGAGCATCAGGTTGCGCCGGCGTAATCCTCTGTGTTGGGCGAAGTCGGCAAATTTGCCGACTATATTTTGCCGGTCCAGATAACGGACGAGCTCTTCGTTCGTTTCCAGTTCGTTCAATTCCTGGCGATGGCTGTCGGCGAAGTTGAACGCATACTGGTATATCAATCCGCTTATTAATGCTTCTTTGTAGTATGAAGTCACGTCGGAAGTGTCTTCGGGTACGAAGATGTCCGGCATGATGCCTCCGCTACCGTATACCGTGCGTCCCAAGCGTGTCTTGAATTGAGGGCCGCTCTGCTTGATGCTGTCCTGCGAGAAGAACTCTCCACGTTCGTAACGTTCTATCAGGTCGTTTTCATATTCCTCTCCGTGTCCTTTTTCGTAAGGCTTTTGGATGCACCGTCCCGAAGGTGTGTAATACCGCGCGATAGTCAGGCGAATCATGCTGCCGTCACGGAATTCTATGGGTTGCTGTACCAATCCTTTCCCATACGTACGGCGGCCTATGATCGTTCCCCTGTCATTGTCTTGTATGGCACCGGCGAAGATTTCGCTGGCCGATGCCGACCTCGCCTCGTTGACCAATACCGTCAGGGGCAGATTGGGGAAGGCTCCGCGCCCGTCGCTTTTGTATTCTTCACGAGGAAATTTGCGTCCCTCCGTGTAGAGAATCAAACGGTTCTTGGGTAAGAAGATGTTGGCCATTTGTATGGCGGTCTGCATGATTCCCCCTGTGTTCTCACGCAGGTCTATGACCAGGTTTTTAAAGCCTTTTTGATTCAGTTCGGCCAAAGCGACCAATAACTCGGGGTAGGTCGTTTCGCTGAAACTTTTGATTTTGACATATCCGGTTTCGGGGGTAAGCATGTAAGTAGCTTCTATGCTGTGTACCGGAATGTCACCTCGTGTGATGGTGTAGTAGAGGGGCTTCTTCTCTCCCATGCGTTGGATGCCTAATTTTACTTTGGTTCCTTTTTTGCCCTTCATGAGTTTCATGCAGTCTTCGGCCGTGATTTCTTTGGCCGTGATGTCTTTTCCGTCCACATTGACAATACGGTCTCCTGCCAGCAATCCTACCTTTTCAGAAGGCCCGCCTTTAATGACACTGATGATACGTGCCGTATCGTTTTGTTTGGTGAATGATACCCCGATACCGGAGAAACTTCCTTTCAGGCTTTCCACCGAGGCTTCCGCGTCTTTGGCTCGGATGTAGCCCGAGTGCGGATCCAATTCCGCCAATATGCGGGGCATGGCTTGCTCCACGAGTTCGGTCATATTGACCGTGTCTACATATTGGTCGTCGATGATACGCAACAAGTCGTTCACCTTGTTACTGTTCGTATTGATGATGTTCAGCCGGTTTCCCGAGAAATGGTTGGCATAGAACGTTCCTATCAATATTCCTGCCACAAGGCATAATGCCAATAGGATAGGCGTAAATCGCGATGAACTATTCTGATTCATAAATACATGTTTTTTTAAAGTTCTTCTGTCGGAGTGTCCAATGGTAGGTAATGTACTTCTATACCGGCTCTTTGGAGCAGGTCGATACCGTCTGTCAGCCGGTATTGTCGGGCATAAAAAACCTTCTTGATGCCGGACTGTATGATAAGCTTGGAGCATTCGATACAAGGAGCGTCTGTGACGTACAAGGTGGCTCCTTCGCTGTTGTTTCCAGACCGTGCGATCTTGGTGATGGCATTGGCTTCGGCATGCAGTACGTAGGGTTTGGTCAGATGGTTTTCGTCTTCGCATACGTTTTCGAATCCTGCCGGTGTGCCGTTGTAGCCATCGGAAATAATCATTTTGTCTTTCACGATGAGGGCTCCTACTTTGCGTCGTTCACAGTAACTGTTTTCTGCCCATATCCGGGCCATACGCAAATAGCGCAGGTCCAATTCATGCTTTTTTTCTTCCGGAGTTTTCATGTTTCTCTCAAGCTTTGTTTATGGGTTTGATACCGTTTCGTTTTAGCAGGGCGTCTATGGTGGGGGCTTGTCCGCGGAACCGTTTATATAATGTCATAGGAGGTTCCGTGCCTCCCTTCGACAGGATATTGTCGCGGAAACTTTGTGCCACCTCCCGGTCGAATATACCTTTTTCCTTGAACAGGGAGAAGGCGTCCGCATCCAGGACTTCCGCCCATTTGTAACTGTAATATCCGGCTGCATAGCCTCCGGACATGATATGTCCGAACTGTACGCTCATACAGGTCTCTTCCGGTTGCGGCAACAACTGTGCCGCTTCCCACATTGTTTTCTTCTTTTAATAGTTTCTGGACTACGTCTTCCTCGAAAGGTTTGTCCTGTGTATAATAAGCCATGTCCAACAGACCGAAACTGACCTGGCGGATACAAGCATAAGCCGCGTTGAAATTGCGACTCTTGATAATCCGGTCGATAAGCTCTTCCGGAAGCGGTTCACCCGTCTGGTAGTGTTGGGCAAAGGTATTTAAAAAATCGCGTTCTACGGCAAAATTTTCCATAATTTGTGACGGAAGTTCCACAAAATCCCAATAGACACTCGTACCGCTGAGACTTTCGAAGCGTGTATTGGCGAATATGCCGTGTAAGGCATGTCCGAATTCGTGTAGGAATGTTTCTACCTCTCCTAAAGTGAGTAAGGCCGGTTTGCTCTCTGTCGGCTTGGTCAGATTCATGGTGACGGACACATGAGGACGATGATTGATGCCTTCCTCGTCTATCCACTGGTCTTTGTAGGAAGTCATCCAGGCACCGCTTTGTTTGCCTTTCCGGGGATGGAAATCCGTGTACAATACGGCTAAGAAAGTTCCGTCTTTATCAAACACTTCGTATGCCGTCACGTCCGGATGGTATACCGGAATGTCGGTATTCTCCTTGAAGGTGATACCGTACAGGCGGGAAGCCAGTCCGAAGACGCCTTGTTTGACGCGTGACAGTTCGAAATACGGGCGTAGCATTTCGGCATCCAGATTGTACTTCTCCAGTTGTAATTTATGGGCATAATAACCGAAATCCCAAGGTTGCAGGACGAAATCCTCTCCTTCTTTTTCACGGGCCTTTCTCTCCACTTCTTTCACTTCTTCCCGTGCCGTGGGCAGGTAAGCTTCCAACAAGTCGTTCAACAGTTGGTAAACATTCCGGCTGTTTTCCGCCATACGTTTTTTCAATACGAAGTCGGCGTAGGTGGGGTAGCCCAACAGTTGTGCCCGTTCGCGTCGCAGGTTGACGATACGCTTGACGATTTCAAGGTTGTTGTATTCGTTGTCGTGCGTGCAGATGGTATTCCGTGCCATATACATTTTCCGGCGGAGTTCCCGATTGTCGGCGTAGGTCATGAACGGATTGTAGCTCGGGGCGTGCAGGGTGAAGACCCATCCCTCCAAATCCTTTTCCTTGGCAGCCAATGCGGCAGCTTCGACAGCAGATTCCGGGAGGCCGGCCAAATCCTTTTCGTCTGTCAGGTGGAGTTGGAAATTGTTGGTTTCTTTCAGATTATTCTGTGAGAATTGCAAAGTCAACTGGCTCAGTTCCTTGCTGAGTGCACGGAACTTTTCTTTGTCCTCGGCCGGAAGGTTAGCCCCGTTGCGTATGAAGCCGTCGTAACTCTTGTCTAAAAGCATTTGTTCTTCAGGCGTCAATTCACGGTGGTTTTCGTACACGGCCTTTATCCGGGCGAACAGTTTCTCGTTCAGCAGGATGTTGTTGGCATGTTCCGTCAATATCGGTGACATTTTCTGTGCCAACTCGTCCATCTCGTCGTTGGTTTCTGCACTCAGCAGGTTGAAGAACACATTGCTCACCCGGCTCAGCAGGTTGTCGGGGACGCTGAATGATATGGTGTTGTCGAACGTGGGCGGTTCCGGATTTTGGATGATGGTATCCGTCAGTTCGTCATCTTGCCGTATGCCTTCCATGAAAGCCGGTTCGTAATCTTCGAGGTGTATCCGGTCGAAAGGTGCCGTGTCGTGAGGCGTTCCGTAGGAAGAGCTGAAAAACGGATTTTTTCTTTCTTCGGTTTGGTTTTCTTGTATAATGTCCATGTCGATATTTGTATTTTTTAGAAGGCCTGAATCAATTTCTCCAAGGCCGGTATGATAATTTTCCTTCTTTTTAATAAGACTAAGTTTTCTTTTTGCAAACGGTTCAGGGCGCGTGACACGTTCATGCGTGGTTCATTGATTTGCAATCCGAGGTCTTCCATGCTGATTTCCAAAATCTTTTCTCCGGCAGGGTATACGCTGCGGGAGTGAATGAAATTGACGATACGTTTCTCCGTATTCCCTGAAAGGTTATGCCATAGCCATCTTCCCTGACGGTAGATATAGGTGGACAAGAGGTTGATCATGTTAAGCCGGAATACCTCGAAACGGCTGAACAACAAGGTTACCCCGTCTTTGGGAATGATCAGGGCGCGTATGTCTGTCTGTGCCGTATAAGTATGCGTGTAGCGTGGAGTAATGCCGTACAGAGCTTCCGGTTGTAGGGCTACCGGTGACTGTAGCCGTTCGTAGAATGCGAAACGGTTGTTGTCCGACCGAGTACGCATCCCGATGGTACCGCGGAAAGCCAGTATCAACTGTCGGCAGGGGTGATCCTGTTCTGCCAGGTTCTCTCCTTCGGCATATTGGACGATCCGGTGAGGGACAGACGTGGAAAATTGTGTCAATTCACTTTTTCCGATGCCTTGAAACAAGGGGAGGGCGGTCAAAGTGTCCAATGTAAAGTTTTCCATATCTGTCTGTTTTATCGGTCCATCATCGTTTGGAGGGCCGGGGTTGTGTACACTTGGTTCTTCCCTTTCTCGTCCGCGTAGATAAGGTAAGCTTGTATGTCGGGAGTAGACTGCAATATCTTTTTAGCCTGTTCCAATCCCAAAACCATGAATGCCGTAGCGTATGCGTCGGCGGTAGCGCAGTCTTTGGCCAGTACGGTGGACGACAGAATGGAATGCTGTACTGGGTAACCTGTGTGCGGGTCTATGGTATGTGCATACTTTTTTCCATCTTTGTAGTAGAAGTTACGGTAATTTCCGGAAGTGGCAATACCGAGGTCCGTGACGTTCAATATGGTTTGGATTTCATTGTTGACATTCAAAGAGTCGTCTATGGGCTTATTGATGCCCACTTTCCATTTTTGTTCTTTTGGACTGAGACCTTTCACCACGATTTCCCCTCCGATTTCAATCATGTAGTTCCGGATGCCTATACGGTCGAACAGGCGGGCTACCGCATCGCTGCCGTATCCTTTGGCAATGGCGCTGCAATCCAATATTACCCGAGGATCCTGTTTCACAATCTTTCCGTTTTCCAAAGCCACCTTTTCAAATCCGACGAACGAAAGAATGCTGTCGATTTGTGCAGGAGTAAGGTCCTGCCCGTTTTTGAAGCCGAACCCCCAGGCATTGACCAACGGTGCGACGGTTATGTCGAATGCGCCGTAGGTATGTTCGCTGATGGTTTTGGCCAGTTGGAATACGTGGACGAACATGCTGTCCGGGGTAACTTCCTCATTCCGGTTGATTCGGCTAATGACCGATTCTTTATTGAAGGGAGAGAGAGAGACATCCACTTTTCGTAATTCGGCTTCGATTTCCTTTTGCAGGCTCGAATCGCATTGGTAGGTTACGTGGTAAAACGTGCCGAAAATGGCTCCTTCTTCCCGTTGGAAAGGAATGTTGGAGTGTGGGCTGCGTATGGCATATATCGTGCCGATAACCAGCAGGATGAGAAAAGGCAGTTGCCAGCGTAGTTTTTTTCTTTTATCGTTCATGAGCATAAACCTAAATGTTCTATAATGATTTTAATACCGATACCTATCAGGATAAGACCTCCGACGGGGGCTATGGAGCATGGTATCTTGCGTCCGATGAATATGCCTGTTCCCAATCCGGCTATGGTAAGGGCAGACGAGATGGCGGCAATGAGGACGGCCGGAATAGCGATGGTGTCCCAACTGCTGCCTATTTGCATAAAAGCCATGGAAACCCCTACGGCCATGGCATCTATGCTTGTGGCTACGGCCAGTGTCAGGATGACTTTATAACTTAGCGGGTCGAATTTGGTTTCTTCTTTTTTTCCGAAGCCTTCCCGCATCATCTGGATGCCGATGGCAGAGAGCAATCCGAAAGCAATCCAATGGTCTATGGGAGCCAGAATACGGCTGAAGAGCGTGCTGACATACCAGCCGGCCAAGACCATTGCTCCCTGAAAGAGGCCGAACGAAAGAATCATGGTCAGCATGGGTCGCAAGACGATGTGCTTGACGATTGCGCCCGAGGTGATGCTTACGGCAAAGCAATCCATGGCGAGTGCCAGTCCTAACAATATAGCCTCTGTGATGTACATGTTTGCATGTTTTTGCCTGGGTTTAAATGTCGAATATGATGTTGAAAGTACCGCCGATACATGAATTGCCGTATTTACCGAAACCGGGCACATACCACGGAGAACCTTGCGGAGCCTCGCTGTGGCTCATACGGATTTTATAGCGTACGTTCCATCCTAAGTGGAAAATTTTCCATATTCGTGTTTCTATGCCGAAGACGATTTCTCCCCAATGGGAATTGGCCGAAAGCCCGTTGAATACGAACGGGACTTCGTTTCCCCACACCGGATCGGCGAATCCCGGAGAACTTATATCGTATTTGAAAGACGTGAAAGCATAACGTATGCCTAAATACAACCGATTGCCCGTGTACCACTTTTTAGTAAAGTTGTAGTCCATACCGATGCGGAAATAAGGTGCCTTGGTTTTGTAGGTATTGCCTGTTTCCTCACCCTCACAGTTGCTTTCCCCATATCCCAATTCAAAAACCGGAAAATATTTCTCCTTGAAATTCAAGTGTGCGGCCACTTCCATTTGCGAGTAATCCGAATTGAGGGATTTCATAACAACGCCTACGAGGTCGCCCGACAGAGCCACACCTCCGAATACGGGAGCTTCTTTCTTCGTCAGGTCTTCTACGGTTTGCTGGGCCTTCTCGCTTTCGGTCTGTTGGGCGTACGAAGCGAAAGGAAGAAGCAAGCTAATTACCGCTACGGAAATATATTTTGAAATTTTCAGATACATTATAATTGATGTTCGGATTTACAATCGAAACGGAGTCTACAAGCAGTCGGGTCCAGCGAACGGCGGTCACATGGTGGAACATCGAAGCCGGACAGGTAGGGGATTCGTAATGCGGAATATTTTCTTTGTCAATCCAAATGGTGTCTCTCCGTGTACGGCTCGTCGTATCAGTAAAGTGAAAGATGAGCGTGTCGGTTGCTGCACTGTAACTTACCGGAAGTTCCACCTCACTTCCTCGTACCAGACGGTTAATCAAAATGGAATCCGTTCCGGCAGCCGTGATCGTCAGTGTGTCCAACACTTGGATTTTGCTTTCCCCTTCATCCGTGGCGGCATAGAATCCATACGTACTGTAAACGATATTGTTTATCGGACAGTCGGTAGATTCGCAGGCCGCGACAGCAATGAAAACACCGATGCAAACCAGTGTGCGGGTTATACCTTTTAGTTTCTTCATCTTCAAAAGATGTAATCTTTATATTTCTTTTTCAATCAAGTAGTTGTTACGTTCCGGCGAATTGCGGCTGATGAGTTCTCCCAAGAAGCCGGTCAGGAAAAGTTGCGTGCCCAGTATCATTGTGGTCAGGGCGATATAAAAGTATGGTGAGTCGGTAATCAGACGGTAGGAGTTTCCGCAATACATGTCGTACAGTTTGTTGACCCCGATGACGCCGGCTGCGATAAAACCCAGAATGAACATGATGGAACCTAAAAAGCCGAAGATGTGCATCGGTTTAACCCCGAATTTAGACAGGAACCAAAGGGAAATCAGATCCAGATAACCGTTGAAGAAGCGGTTCAGGCCGCCGAATTTGGTCTTGCCGTACTTGCGTGCCTGATGGTGTACCACCTTTTCCCCTATTTTATCGAAGCCGGCGTTCTTGGCCAGATAAGGAATATAACGGTGCATTTCCCCATAGACTTCAATGCTTTTCACGACTTCCTTGCGGTAAGCTTTCAATCCGCAGTTGAAATCGTGCAGGTTTTTGATACCACTGACCTTGCGTGCGGTGGCGTTGAACAGTTTGGTAGGGATCGTTTTGGACAACGGGTCATATCGTTTTTGCTTGTATCCCGACACCAAATCGAATCCGTCTGTCACAATCATACGGTAAAGTTCCGGTATCTCGTCGGGGGAGTCCTGAAGGTCGGCGTCCATGGTGATGACCACGTCGCCTTCCGCTTTCTTGAAGCCGCAATATAAGGCGGGGCTTTTTCCATAGTTACGGCGGAATTTGATGCCTTTCACGCAACTATGCTTTTCCTGCAAATCTTCAATCAGTTGCCAAGAACTGTCGGTGCTGCCGTCATTGACGAAAATGACTTCGTATGTGAAGCCGTGTGCATTCATTACGCGTTCAATCCATGAATATAATTCCGGAATGGATTCTTCTTCATTGAAGAGAGGAATTACGACTGAAATATCCATATTTATCGGTTTTGACTGTGAGTCGTACGGCTCTTTCCGCTCAATCCGATCCACGCGGTGGGGATGGCCAGCAGGAAGCCGAACATGAGATTATATACTAAGAATTCGAAAGTCAGTTGTATGGGAGAGATACTTTTAAGTAGGTCTATGACTTGGCGGCTGACTTCGGCCGCGTCCTCTTCCGGCATCATGCTTTGCATCATGGCTACAGCTTCGGGCTGTTGCATGATGGTGGAATAAGTTTGGAGGAGCAATCCGTTGTCGATGTAGCGGAAATAAACAAACTGGGCAACTGCCATGAGCAAGGAGGCATACATGAAAATCAGCGTCGCCATCCACCACGACTGGCCGAAACGAAGGGGAAACACTTCACCTCTGAATTTCCGTATCAGGAAACCGGCTGTTACCACGGACAACAATCCGATGATGAGACCCACGTTGCCTACGAGCGGACGGGTCAGCCCGATAATATAAAAAGCAAAACTGACAATCCACATCAGACCCACCACGGCACCGTATTGGGCGGCAAAAGCACGGAGTTGCTTGTAGCTTATTGCATTCATTATGATATATATTACATATTAGCGTGCAAAAATACGAAAAATTAGCGGAATACGGTGAACTAAACTTCTTTATTTTTGTAAAATCTAAGCGGTTGAAAATGAGTTTTATTTCAGGAGTGCATTAAAAAAGTATATACTAATGTTTGGAACGGAAAGAAAAAGTTCCTACCTTTGCAACCGCAAACGGGAAAGTCCTGTACGGCCAGCTCCCTTCGAATCCCCTAGGGCTTGATCGCAGCAAGGGTAGTTGGTTGTAGCGGCGCGATGCAGTAAGCTTTCCCACCCGCCTCTTTAGCTCAGTTGGCCAGAGCACGTGATTTGTAATCTCGGGGT
>ENA-OPDF01001582-OPDF01001582.1-human-gut-metagenome-genome-assembly--contig:-NODE-1582-length-13039-cov-3.082640_pt1 | contig 13039 bp, 13 predicted proteins | sample MGYA00241575_ERZ501501 | MGnify/ENA primary metagenome ERZ501501 (study PRJEB25962, sample SAMEA1972229) | human gut metagenome | biome: human gut; feature: human-associated habitat; material: faeces... | reverse complement strand
CCACCCACGCGGCGGGAACCACCGCCGCCAGCGAAAGCCCCGGGTACAAAAGTGCGGGTTCGTGCAGCCACGGACTGCCTGGCGGCAGCACCAGCGCCGTGCACAGGCACAGCGCCGCCCACAGCTCCCACAATACGGTCTGTCCGCTGTGTTTCATGCGCCTCACCTCCGTTTTGCCCCCAGTTTACCAGCCGCCGGGCGCAAAATGTGGCGAAGCAGCGCAGACAAAACATCAGTTCTGGTCGTGGCTTTTGCCCACAAGGCTGCATACCACGCCGCAGACAAGGCTTGCGGTGATGCCCGCAGAAGCAGCGGTCAGCCCGCCGGTCAGGATGCCGATGGCACCCTTTTCCGCCACGGCGGTGCGCACCCCCTTTGCCAGCAGATGCCCAAAGCCCAGCAGGGGCACGCTCGCCCCCGCACCGGCAAACTCTGCCAGCGGCGCATACAGCCCCACCGCCGAGAGTACCACTCCCGCCACCACATAGCCGGTGAGGATGCGTGCCGGGGTCAGCTTTGTCAGGTCGATGAACAGCTGCCCCACCGCGCAGAGGACACCGCCCACTAAAAATGCCCATAGATAGTTCATTTCAGCTCTCCTTTTCCGGTGCGGTCAGCTCTACCAAGTGCGCCACCGCCGGGATGCTCTCCTTCTGCAAAAAGGTGGTCTGACTCATCAGTGCCCCAGTGGCGAGGAACAACACCCGGCGGCTGCCACGGCGCAGCAGCTTTGGCAGGATATGCGCGCAGAGCACGGCGGCGCAGCAGCCCGCGCCCGAACCACCGCTTTTTACCCGCTGCTCCCCGGCATCGTAGAGCAGACAGCCGCAATCTGCATGGTTTTTCAGCAGCAGACCCTCTGCTGCCAGCAGCTCCCGCAGCATCTGACTGCCCACCAGCCCAAGGTCGCCGGTATAGATGCAGTCAAAATCCCGCAGTTCTGCATGGGTATCGGCAAGATAGTGCAGCAGGGTGGCAGCTGCTGCCGGTGCCATGGCTGCGCCCATGTTGTTGATATCCTTGATGTTATAGTCCTGCACCCGGCCAAGGGTTGCGGCGGCAATGCCCACCCCCTGCCCTGCCGGACGCAGCAGGCAGCACCCGGCGGCGGTGGCCGTCCACTGCGCGGTAGGAGTGCGCACCGCGCCGTAGCTCAGCGGGGTGCGGAACTGACGCTCTGCCGCGCAGAAATGGCTGGAGGTCATGGCCAGCAGGTTCTGCGCCGCGCCGCTGCTGCACAGCGCCGCGCCCAGCGCCAGCGCCTCGGCCATGGTGCTGCACGCCCCGAACAGCCCCGCAAAGGGCACGCCCAGCTCCCGCAGCGCGTAGCCGGAGGCGGTGCACTGCGCCTGCAAGTCCCCTGCCAGCGCAAGGTCTACCCGCTCGGCGGGCAGAGCCGCCTTTTGCAGGCAGAACCGTGCCGCCCGCAGCTGCAGCTGCTTTTCGGCGGCTTCCCAGCTGCGCTGTCCCAGCCGGTTGTCGGTGGTCAGTTCGTCAAAGCCCGCCGCCAGCGGGCCCTCGCTCTCTTTTTTGCCGCCAACCGCCGCCTGTGCGGCGATGACCGGCGGGGTATGGAACAACAGGGTATCGCCCCGGCGCTCTGTCATAAAATTTTCTCCTTTTTTCTACAAAAAATGCCCCGGCACATGCTATACTGGTGCTGCGGCGCTGCAATATCCGGCGGGGCTGTTCCGTATTATAAAGCAGAGGCTCCCAGCAGCCAGAGCACCGCGCCGTACACCACCGCCGCCAGCGTGCCGTACACGATGACCGGCCCGGCGATGAGGAATATCTTTGCTCCCGTGCCCGGCACCCGTCCCTCGGCCTTGAACTCAATGGCCGCGCTGACCACCGCGTTGGCAAAGCCGGTGATGGGCACCAGCGACCCCGCCCCGGCCTTTGCTGCCAGCTTCTGGTACCAGCCCAGTGTGGTCAGCACCGCCGAGAGCAAGATCAAAGTGCAGCTGGTCAGGGTGCCCGCCGCCTCGGCGTCCGCGCCCTGCCGCAAAAACAGCTGCCGCAGCCCTTCGCCCAGCAGGCAGATGCCGCCGCCCACGCAGAACGCCCACAGGCAGTCTGCCAAAAGCGGCGAGTGCGGCCCGGCCTTTTGCACCCGCCGTGCGTATTCCTGCGCTGTCATCTTCATCTTCCCGCGCCCCCTTTTGCGGATAGTCTGCCCGGGGCAGCGGGTGCTTATCCTTTTTTGTGAAAGAAGGTAGGTTCTATGCGTTCTTCCCATCACCATAAACATCACGCCCGCCGTCTGCTCTGCCTGACGGCGCTGGCCTGCTTTGTGGTAGGCGGCACCGCCTACGCCTGCACCCGCAAGGCTGCGGTGCCGCAGCTGCCCGAGCTGCCTGCCGAGAGCCTTGCGCAGCCCGCCGAAAACGGCACGCAGCAGAGCCTCCTTACCGCCGCACAGGCGCAGGCGCTGCTGGACGACCCCCGCATGATCCTTGTCAACCGCACCCACAAGATGCCGGAGGACTACCCTGTCGAGACCAAGGAGTGCGGCTCGGCTACCGCCATCAACAAGACTTTGCAGACCGAAGCCGCCGATGCCTTTCTCTCCATGCAGGCCGCTGCCGCCAAGGACGGCGTGGACGTGCGGATGCAGAGCGGCTACCGCAGCGTCAGCTACCAGAAAAAGCTGTACGACAACAAGACCCAGTACTACCGCAACAAGGGCCTGAGCGAAGCCGCCGCCCGGGAAAAGGCCGCTGCCATCGTAAACCCGCCGGGCTGCTCGGAGCACAACTGCGGCCTTGCCGCCGACCTGAACAGCCCGGAGCACACCACCCTTGACACTGGCTTTGCCGACACCGCCGCCTTCCGCTGGCTGTGCGAGAACGCGGAGCAGTATGGCTTTATCCTGCGCTACCCCAAGGAGGCGGAAAGCGTGACCGGCATCACCTACGAGCCGTGGCACTGGCGCTATGTAGGCGCGGAAAACGCCGCCCTGCTCAACCAGAGCGGCCTGTGTCTGGAGGACGCAGTAGCCGTTTTGCAGCGCATTGCCGCCGGGGAGACCGTGACCGGTTAAAATCCGATGAAAACTGCCGGAAAACCCTGTGGGGTGCGTTGCAATTTACCTGCTGTTATGGTAAGATAAATACAGTCTGCCCCGGCGCGCGATACCGCCCCGGGCTGTGACAGATGAATTCAACAAAAGAAGGAATATTTTATGATAAACCGCACAAAACTCTCTGTGATCGCCGTCAGCGCCGTGCTGGCTGTTGCCCTGACCGGCTGCGGCGGCAGCGCTTCCTCCGCGCCGTCCTCCGTGTCCAGCGCCTCCGCCTCTGCACCGGTCTCCGATGCAGCTTCTCCGGCGGCGGATACCACCGAAAACGGCACCGCCGATCTGGACAGCGCCGTGGAGACCCTGCTGGCTGCTGACCCCATCTCCAACCAGTTCGAGATCGCTGCCATGAACATCGAGTACGACTTCGGCCTGAAGGCGGAGGACGTAGCCGCCTACAAGGGCGTAAAGAGCAACGACAACGGCGATGCCGGCCTTGTGCTGGTGGTGGAAGCCGCTTCCGGCAAGGCACAGGACGTGGTGACCGCGCTGGAAAGCTACAAGCAGGATCAGGTGGCTTTCTACGGCAACTACGCCGAGTTTGCACAGGCACAGAGCAACGTGGAAAACGCTATCATCTCCTCCAAGGGCGACCGTGTGGTCATGGTGATTGCCTCCAACGAGTGCACCGCAGACCTGAACAGTGCTGTGGACAGCGCCCTGAACAGCTGAATCTGACCTTCCGAGCCGGTGCCATCTGCGGCATCGGCTTTTTTCAGTAGAAAGCCCCTGATGAGGGGTATTTCTGCTGAAGATGCGCCCGCATCCGTCATGCCACCTTCCCCCGGCCGGGGGAAGGCTAAGTCTGTAATTCCGTGTAAAAAAAGGAGGCTGACCCCTTGGTTTTCAGCACCATCATCTTCCTGTTCCGCTTTTTGCCCATCACGCTGGCGCTGTACTATCTTGCCCCCGCAAAACTGAAAAACACCGTGCTGTTTTTGTGCAGTCTGGTGTTCTACTGCTGGGGCGAGGTGCGCTTTTTCCCGGTCATGGTGGCGCTTATCCTCATCAACTATCTCAGCGGCCTTGCCATCGAGCACTTTGATGCAAAGCCCGCGCTGCGCCGCTTTTTTCTGCTGGTGGCGCTCATTGGCAGCTTGGGGATGCTGTTCTACTTCAAATACGCAAACTTTGTGCTGCGCAGCGCCAATGCCCTGCTGGGCACCGCTTTTGCCGAAATTCAAGGCATCGGCACCCTGCCGCTGGGCATCAGCTTCTACACCTTCCAGACCCTTTCCTACTCCATCGACGTCTACCGCCGGGACGTAAAAGCCGAGCGCAACATCATCGACTTCGGCGCTTATGTGGTCATGTTCCCACAGCTCATCGCGGGGCCCATCGTCAAGTACCGGGACGTCTCCGACCAGCTGCACGTCTACAAGCACCGCTATAACCTCAAGCAGATCGAAGAGGGCATGACTCTGTTCACCTTCGGTCTTGCCAAAAAGGTGCTGCTGGCAGACGCTGTGGGCGCACTGTGGACGGATATCATCGGGGTGGCAGACAGCCCCTCCACCACCTTTGTGGGTCTGGCAAACGCTTCCACCCCGCTGGTGTGGCTGGGCATCATCGCATACAGTTTGCAGCTGTACTTCGATTTCTCCGGCTACTCCCTCATGGGCATCGGCATGGGCAAGATGCTGGGTTTCGACTTCCCCGCAAACTTCAACTACCCCTATATCTCCGCTTCCATCACCGAGTTCTGGCGGCGCTGGCACATGACCCTGTCCGGCTGGTTCCGGGAGTACGTGTATATCCCGCTGGGCGGCAACCGCAAGGGGCTCAAGCGGCAGATTTTGAACCTGTTCATCGTGGAGCTGCTCACCGGTATCTGGCACGGCGCGAACTGGAACTTTATCTGCTGGGGTCTTTACTACTTTGTGCTGCTGGCGGCTGAAAAGCTGTTCTTGCTGCCCTACCTGAAAAAGGGCAAGGTGTGGCCGCATTTCTACACCCTGTTCCTTGTGGTGGTAGGCTGGGCGATGTTCGTGGGCAACGACACCGGCGTGTCCTTCGGGCTGCTGTTCCAGAAGCTCTTTATCCCCTCCGGCGGGGTGTCGCCGCTGTATTTCCTGCGGAATTACGGCGTGTTGCTGGCGGTAAGCGTGGTGTGCTGCACCCCGCTGATCGAAAAGCTGTGGGATGTGCTGCGCAAGAACGTGGTCACCCGCTGCGCCGCCATCCTGACGCTGCTGGTGGTCTCCACCGCCTATGTGGTGGGCAGCACCAACAGCCCGTTCCTGTATTTTAACTTTTAAGGAGGCGGGAAGATGTCCAAACACGAGAAAAAGACCTCCTCCCTTTTGCACTACCCGGTGCTGGTGGTGTTCAGCCTGTTCTTTATCGGGCTGTTCGCGCTGGATATGGTCACCCCGGATCGCAGCTACAGTGAGCTGGAGAATACCACCCTGAGCCAGCGCCCGGCGCTGACCCAGCTTTCCGCCAAGGGGCTGAACAGCTACTTTACCGCCTACACCAAATACGTCAAGGATCAGGTGGCGGGGCGCGACCAGTGGATCAGCCTGCAGAGCGTGGTGGAGACCACCCTGCTGCAAAAGCAGCAGAACGGCGGCATCCTGCTGGGCAAGGAGCACATGATGTTCCCCCGCACCTACGGGCTGCTTTCCAGCGAGGAGCGCACCCTGCCCAAAAACACGGCAGCGCTCACCAGCCTGTGCCAGCGCTACCCGGGCAAGGTGAATGTGCTGCTGGCACCCGCCGCCAGCGATATCTACAAGGAGAACGTGCCCGCAAACGCTCCTTTGCTGGACGAGGACGGCTACCTTGACCAGCTTTCCGCTGCGGTGCAGGCGGCCGGCGGCAGCTTTGTGGACGTGCGCCAGACCCTTACTGCCCACAAGAGCGAGTATATTTATTACCGCACCGACCACCACTGGACGAGCCTTGGCGCCTACTACGCTTACAGCCAGCTGTGCCAGACCCTTGGCCTTACCCCCTTTGACACCGCCGCCCACACTGCGCTGACTGCCGACGGCTTTTACGGCACCCACTACGCCAAGGCGCGCACATGGAACGCCGTGCCGGACGTGATCACCTACTACGACCTTGCCAACACCCTGACGGTATGGAACGTAACGGCGGCAGGCCAGCCCGCCGAGGGGCAGACCACCGGCCTGTACGACACAGAGAAGCTCTCCGTTTATGATAAATACGCCATGTTCCTGCACGGAAACAACGGTTTAAGCCGGGTGCAGGGCAACGGCAGCGGGCGCATCCTTGTCATCAAGGACAGCTACGCCAACTGCTTTGTACCCTACCTGACCGCCAACTACGCCGACATCGATGTGGTGGACTTCCGCAACTACAACTATGGCTTGGACAAGCTGATCGCCGACAACGGCTACGACCAGATCCTTGTGCTGTACAACTTTGACAGCTTCAAGAGCGACCCCTACCTCTACCGCGCCGGAGTACAGGGTTAAACAGCCAAAAGCCTAAATTATTGCAGTCTATTTTCACAAATTTATAGCCGCAATTTCATGCGTCCCGCCAGTTTTTGCACAGATGTGCCAAAACCCCTTGATAAAATCCGACCACTGTTGTAGAATGACCATATAGAGAACAATGCTCTATCAGCCTTTGGGTATAGACGCCGGGGGATCGGGATGCAATGCGGCATTTCCCTTTGACAAAGGAGTATTGATGATGAAAAAGATGAATTATCCCGCAGATTATGCGGTACTTTCCAACGAAGAAATGACCTATACCACCGGCGGCGGCGCAGTGGATGATGCTGCCGGTATCGCCACCACTGCCGCAACGGTCGTAGGTGCTGTGGTGCTGGCCTCCAGCTACATCTGGGGCATCAAGCAGGCACGCACCTGGCTGCAGCAGGACGGCAACAAGGACGGCAACTTCTTTACCGTGATGGGCCGCGCCACCGATGCCCTTGCCGCCGATATGGGCAAATCCGCCGGCAACTTTGTGCGGGATGCCGTTTCCACCACCATGGTGGTGGCGCTGGCTCCCCTGAGCGCCGTTCTGCTGATTGTGCGCTGACCTTTTTAATCAGATAAAACGGTGCGATTTGGATACACCGTTTTGGATAGCTTTGTTTCAAAAGGAGTGTTATTATGGAAAAAATGATGATGCCCGCGTACTACAATGTACTGTCCACTGAAGAGATGACCTACACCGAAGGCGGTGCCAATGCTACCATGTCTGAGGCTCTGCTGTGCTGGCTGATTCCCCCGTACGGCTGGTTCAGGGGTCTGACCGCTGTCCGCAATTACCGCCGTAAGAACCCCAACACTTGGACTGAGACCGGTCTGGATGCTCTGACTGCCGATATGGAGAAGAGCACTGCCAACGCCATCCGTGACATCGCCTGCACCGCTTACATGATCAGCTCCACCGCTACCGGTGTCGGCCTGATCATCAATGCAGCAGTCATCCTGCTCTGATCCATCTTATCTCATAAGACCGGCTCGGAGTACACCAAAGAACAAAGCAGGCGGAGGCGCTGCCCGAAAGGGCAGCGCCTCCGCTGTTTTTGTAGGGTTCACACGCAAAAAACGGCGGCACGCTCCGATGGAACGCGCCGCCGTTTGGTTTTTATGCGTTGAACATATCCTTCAGCTTTTTGAAGAAGCCCTTACGCTTTTCGTAGTTTTCTTCTTTCAAGGTGCCCTCAAATTTCTTCAGGGCATCGCGCTGCGCCTTGTTCAGCTTTTTGGGGATCTCCACCTCGCATTTGACGTACATATCGCCGCGGCCGCGGCCGTTCAGGTACTGGATGCCCTTGCCGCGCAGGCGGAAGGTGGTGCCGCTCTGGGTGCCCTCGGGCACGGTGTACTCCACCTTGCCGTCAATGGAGGGCACGGTGACGCTGTCGCCCAGCACAGCCTGACTGTAAGTGATGGGCACGGTGACCCACACATCGTAGCCATCGCGCTGGAACACCTCGCTGGGGCGCACGGTGACCATGACGATGACGTCACCGGCGGGGCCGCCGTTGGTACCGGCATCGCCCATGCCGCGCAGTGCAAAGCTCTGGTCGTCGTCGATGCCCATGGGGATGGACACCTCCAGCGTCTTTTTGGTAGCCACCTTGCCGCTGCCGTGGCAGACCTTGCAGGGGTTCTTTACCAGCTTGCCCTTGCCGCCGCAGCGGGAGCAGGGCTGCTGGGTCTGCATCACGCCAAAGGGGGTGCGCTGCTGGCGGATGACAAAGCCGCGTCCGCCGCAGTCCGGGCAGGTCTCGGGACTGGTACCGGCGGCGCAGCCGGAGCCGTGGCACTCAGTACACTCCTGCTGACGGGTGATGGTAATGTTCTTCTTGCAGCCGTGCACGGCCTCGTCAAAACTCAGGGTGATGCGCACCCGGATGTCCTGCCCCTTGCGGGGGGCGTTGGGGTTTGCCTGACGGGACGAGCCGCCGAAGCCGCCAAAACCGCCGCCGAAGATATCGCCAAAGATGTCGCCCAGATCCACGCCGTCGCCGCCAAAACCGCCAAAGCCGCCGGGGCCGCCGGGGCCGCCGCCGTTCTGTGCTGCATAAGTGGGGTCAACACCGGCAAAGCCGTACTGGTCGTACAGCTGGCGCTTTTTCGGGTCCGAAAGCACCTCGTTTGCCTCGTTGATCTCCTTGAACTTTGCCTCGGCGTCCTTATCGCCGGGGTTATAGTCCGGGTGGTACTTCATGGCAAGCTTGCGGTATGCCTTTTTGATCTCGGCATCGCTTGCGCCCTTGGATACCCCCAGCACTTCGTAATAATCACGCTTTTCCTGTGCCATATCCACTCACCTCTCCAACCTCTCCCGTCACGGTCTGTCTCCGCCGAAACCCTCTCAGGCGCTGACGCGCCAGCTCCCCCGAGGGGGGAGCTTAGACCGAGAAGGGAAACTTGTCCTCACCGCCAAAAGCTCGCCCATAGAGGAACGACTTCCCCCGGCCGGGGGAAGATGTCGCCTTCAGCGACAAAAGGGGGAGTCTGGCATTGCGAAGCAATGACTGAGAGGGTTTACATTCTATAAACCAGCAAGAGCCGCTCCGGCCTAAACCGGAGCGGCTTTTGCTCTATTGCGCGTGTGCCCGCCGGTTTGGCCGGACACAGCGCTTTGTGTCAAACTTAGACTTCCTTGAAGTCGGCATCCACAACGCCGTCATCGTTGGGCTTTTCGTTGGTTGCGCCTGCGTCAGCACCGGGCTGTGCACCGGCGGTCTGCTGTGCGGCAGCGGCTGCCTGATACATCTTCTCGAACACCTGGCTCAGGGCCTCCTGCTTTGCCTTGATGTCGTCCACGTTGCCGGACTGGACAGCGGTCTTGAGGTCAGCCAGCTTTGCCTCGGCATCGCTCTTCACGTCTGCGGGCAGCTTGTCGCCGTTCTCCTTCAGCATCTTCTCGGTCTGGAACACCATCTGGTCGGCACCGTTGCGGATATCGACCTCTTCACGCTTCTTCTTATCGTCGGCAGCAAACTGCTCAGCTTCCTTCACAGCCTTGTCGATGTCCTCCTTGGACATATTGGTAGAAGCGGTGATGGTGATGTTCTGCTCCTTGCCGGTGCCCAGATCCTTGGCGCTGACCTTCACAATGCCGTTGGCATCGATATCGAAGGTAACTTCGATCTGAGGCACGCCACGGGGAGCCGGAGCAATGCCGTCCAGATGGAACACACCCAGACTCTTGTTGTCGCGGGCAAACTCACGCTCGCCCTGCAGCACGTTGACCTCAACAGAGGGCTGGTTGTCGGCTGCGGTGGAGAACACCTGGCTCTTGTGGGTGGGGATGGTGGTGTTGCGGTCGATGATCTTGGTGCACACGCCGCCCAGCGTCTCAATGCCGAGGCTCAGCGGGGTGACATCCAGCAGCAGCAGACCCTTCTTCTCGCCGTTCAGAACGCCGCCCTGAATAGCAGCACCGACAGCCACGCACTCATCGGGGTTGATGCCCTTGAAGGGCTCGCAGTTCAGTTCCTTCTTCACGGCGTCGTAGACAGCGGGGATACGGGTGGAACCACCGACCATCAGGACCTTCTTCAGGTCGGAAGCGCGCAGACCTGCATCCTGCAGAGCCTTGCGCACGGGGGTCATGGTGCGATCGACCAGATCAGCGGTCAGCTCGTTGAACTTTGCGCGGGTCAGGGTCATATCCAAGTGCTTGGGGCCGGTAGCATCGGCGGTGATGAAGGGCAGGTTGATCTGGCTGCTCATTGCGCTGGACAGCTCGATCTTAGCCTTCTCGGCAGCTTCCTTCAAGCGCTGTGCAGCCATCTTGTCCTTGCGCAGGTCGATGCCGTTCTCGGTCTGGAAGGCGTCTGCCATCCAGTCGATGATGCGCTGGTCGAAGTCATCGCCGCCCAGATGGGTATCGCCGTTGGTGGCCAGAACCTCGGTAACGCCGTCACCCATCTCGATGATGGACACATCGAAGGTGCCGCCGCCCAGATCGTAGACCATGATCTTCTGGTCGTCCTCTTTATCCACACCGTAAGCCAGAGCAGCTGCGGTGGGCTCGTTGATGATACGGCGGACGTTCAGGCCTGCAATGGTGCCTGCGTCCTTGGTTGCCTGACGCTGGCTGTCGTTGAAGTAGGCAGGCACAGTGATGACAGCCTCGGTGACGGTCTCGCCCAGATAAGCCTCGGCGTCAGCCTTCAGCTTCTGCAGGATCATAGCGCTGACCTGCTGGGGAGTGTACTCCTTGCCGTTCAGGGTCACCTTATGGTCGGTGCCCATCTGACGCTTGATGGAAGAAACGGTGTTGTCGGGGTTGGTGATAGCCTGACGCTTTGCCACCTGACCTACCAGACGGTCACCGGTCTTGGTGAAGCCGACAACGGACGGGGTGGTGCGGGCACCCTCAGAGTTGGCGATGACAACGGGCTCGCCGCCCTCCATAACAGCCACGCAGCTGTTGGTAGTACCAAGGTCGATACCAATAATCTTACTCATAATGAAGTCTCCTCTCGAAAGAACAAATCTTGTTTATATGATGCTTATGATAATGTCAAGCGGATGTTATTGCAAACTCCCTTGCGGGAGGTTCGGCTTGTTTATTCGGCCACCACAACGGTTGCATGGCGGATGATCTTGTCACCCAGCTTGTAACCCTTCTGGAAAACGGTGACCACCGTGCCGCTCTCCTGCCCGTCCGGGGCGGGGATCTGCTGCACAGCATTCATAAAGTTGGGGTCAAAGGGCTTGCCCAGCACCTCGATCTCCTCCACATGGAGGGCTTCCAGTGCCTTTGCCGCCTTATCCAGCGTCATGACCACGCCCTTTTTGTAGTTCTCATCGGTGGTGGGGGCGTTGGCAGCCATGTCCAGCGTATCCAGAATGGGGATGATCTTTTCCACTGCGTGGGAAACACCGTCGCCAAACTTCTGGTCGGCCTCGCGGGTGGAGCGCTTGCGGTAATTGTCGTACTCGGCAGCCATGCGCAGCAGCTGATCCTTGGCCTGTGCAGCGTTCTTTTCCGCTGCATCCAGCTTTGCCTTAACGGCTTCCATCTCCCGGGCCTTCTTGTTGAACCAGCCGCCGTCCTTCTTCTTTTCCTCTTCGGTAGCGGCAACCTCTGCAGCAGCCTGTTCGGGCGCTGCGGCAGCGGTCTTTTCCTCGGGGGCAGTCTCCGGCTGCTCGGTCTCGGGCACCGTGTTCTTTGCTTCTTCGCTCATTCCAGATCCTCCTTATAGATCACAGTCCGCCGCGGTACGGCAGCCTGCGGGGTGTCTTTTCGTTTGCCGCTCATGCCCTCGCCCAGCTGGTCTGCAAACTCGTGCAGCAGGGGCATCAGCTTCTGGAAGGGCATCCGGGTGGGGCCGATCAGTGCGATGGAGCCCCACAGGCCTCCGCCCACCAGATACCGGTCGCTCACGATGCACAGCCCGGGGATCTGCGGTTCCAGATCCTCGCCCAGCAGCACGCTTTCGCTGCGGTTTTCCGGGGGTGCGATCAGGCTTGCGGCCTGTTCCTCGTCGTTCAGCAAGGTAAGGATATCACCCACCCGGCCGTCCAGCTGCGGCCAGTCCAGCAGGTACTGCTCGCCGCCCAGAAATACATGGGGCTTTACGCTGTCCTGCAAAATTGCGGCTGCGGCGCTGACCACCGGCACAAGCTCCGGTGCGATCTGGCTGCACAGCTCGCTGAGCATCCGGGTGGAAAGATCCACCGGCGCCACAAAGGTAAGGTTGCGGTTGAGCAGCGCCGCAAGGGCGGCTGCATTTTCCCGGGAAAGCCCGGTGCGTACCCGCGCCACCCGGGTGCGGACGTAACCGGCAGTGGTCACGGCCAGCACAGCGGCTGCGCTGCGGCCCACCTGCACCACCTCGTAATGGGCGATGCACAGATCCTCGGCGCAGGGGGTGCTGACGGCGGCGGTGCAGCCGCTGATGGCGGCCAGCGCCTTGGCAGCGCCCTGTGCCAGCTTTTCCGGCTCGTGGTCAAGGCTGGCGAACACCGCATCTACCCGGGCGCGGGTAACGCGGTCCAGCGGCTGATCATCGGTCAGCAGGTTGTCCAGATAATACCGGTAGCCCTTGGCGCTGGGCACACGCCCCGCGCTGGTGTGGGGCTGCTCCAGCAGGCCCAGCTTTGTCAGCGCCGCCATCTCGTTGCGCAGCGTTGCGCTGGACACTGCCATGTCAAAGTAGTTTGCCAGCACGCTGCTGCCCACCGGCTCGCCCTCAAGGCCATACAGCGCCACGATTGCCTGCAAGACCCGTTGCTTGCGTGCATCCATCGTCATAGCGCCTGCCTCCTTTTTGTATCGCTTTTGTTTGTTTAGCACTCCTTGTTCCTGAGTGCTAAGACCATTATAATCGTTTTTCCCCTGCTGTCAAGCCCTTTGCAAAAATGTTTATAAAGATTCATAATTCTGTCATAAAGGGGGTGTGCGCCCTAGGTGGGGGCGGGGCTGAGCCCTCTCAGTCACGCCTGACGGCGTGCCAGCTCCCCCTCGGGGGAGCTGTCGCGCAGCGACTGAGGGGCTTTT
>ENA-OPDF01001579-OPDF01001579.1-human-gut-metagenome-genome-assembly--contig:-NODE-1579-length-13057-cov-4.727196_pt1 | contig 13057 bp, 10 predicted proteins | sample MGYA00241575_ERZ501501 | MGnify/ENA primary metagenome ERZ501501 (study PRJEB25962, sample SAMEA1972229) | human gut metagenome | biome: human gut; feature: human-associated habitat; material: faeces... | reverse complement strand
GGCCAGCGAACGCTGGACCACCTTGAGGTCGGCGAGGAAGTCGTCGCAGGAGTGGTACATGAGGTCGGCGTCGCGCTCGATGGTGTAGTGCAGACGGTCGGCCATCACCAGCATGACCGCGCGGTGCATCTCCTTGGTGGAGATCAGGGCGGCCTTGTCGGTCAGACGCTCGCTCATTTCCTTCTGGTGGTTCCACAGGGACTTGAGCTCGGCGCTCGGCGGGGTGGTCTCGCCCTCCATCGTCAGGTTCTTGCCGACGCGGCGGGGTTCGATCTTCAGCGCGCCCAGCACATGGTCGCTGAACTTGCGGGCCACCTGACGGCTCACCTTGGCGGTGACGTTCGGGTTGCCGTCTCGGTCGGAACCGATCCAGCTTCCCGGATGGAAGAACGCCGGGCACACCGGCGGCACGAGGCCGGCCTTGTCTCCGAGGACCCAGTCGTCGAAACGACGGTAGACCTGCGGAATGGTGTAGAACAGCGTGTTGTCGAAGATATCAAGAATGGTGTCGGCTTCCTCAACCGGAGTCGGCTTCTTCAGCGCGATCGGGGAGGTGCGGAACAGCGCGTCGATCTCGTTGAAGAGTCGACGGGAGTTTTCCTTCTTGTCCGAGCCGCCGAGCAGCTTATGCGCTTCGAGCAGCTGGGAGATGCGGCGGATTTTGCCTTCCACGGCCTTACGGCGGGCTTCGGTCGGATGCGCGGTGAACACCGGATGGAACTCGAGCTGGTCGAGCAGCTCCTTGGCCCTGGCCGGACCCATCTCGTTGATGAGCTGGTGGTAGGCGCAGGTCATTTCGTTCACCGGATCGACGGCCTGATCCTCATTCACGGCGGCCTCACGGCTGTGCAGTACGGAGACGCGGTAGTTCTCCTCGCACAGGTTGGCCAGATGGAAGTAGGTGGTGAAGGCGCGAGCCAGCAGTTGGGCGTCGTGGACATCCATCTTGTCGACGATGTCGACCACCTTCTGCAGGTCGTCCTGGTCGGGATTCGTATCCGAAAGAATGCCGGAGAAACGTTCGTCACTGGCCTTCAGCGCGTGTTCGCGCACTTCATCGAACTTGGCCAACAGGTTTTCATCGAACTCACCGAGCACCTCGCGAAGAATCTGCAGACACAGATCCATTTCCTCTTTGAGGGATGTGGGAAGATCACGCTCCTCAGGGCCCTTGGTGCCGGTGCCGGACGAGACGATAGCCGCGTCCGCAGGCGTGATCTGTTCGTTTTCAGTTGTCATCAGACCTCCTTCTCCAAACCATCGGGTTGCTCGGTCTGTCGGTCCTTCGCGGCACCTCCGCGATTGTTTTGGCCGTCTGTTGCGAGCCCACAGCCCTAAGCTTGGTGGGTAAATGCTCGACCATTGTAGGCGCGGCAAATCGACAGTTTGGTTACGGAAACGCCGGAATGGTTCGCATCGTGGACATTGAATGTCCGGAAAATGGGCATGTGGGAATGTTCGGAAAATATCCGACCAGCCCACACGTTAGACCTGAATAGTGTGAGCGCACTACATGAACATGATGAGAACGCCGAACGCGTTGACAGCAGCGCGAAGGCGGTCAGCAAATTCCACACCCACTCCATTCCGCTTGATATGGAAGACATCGAGCGCGATTGGGACAAGCCGGTCACCGAAGCGGGCATCGCAGCGAAAGCCAGCGTGATCGTCCGTGTCGGCATGCTCGACCTTGGCGCCGGAACGGGAAGCTTCCGCGTCCGCGAAATGATGCACCGCATCGCCTATCCATTGGGCGTGCACGTGCGCGCCGACGTGAACCTCACCGACATCGAGGCCTCCTGCACGGACGGCAAGGACCGCATCACCGAAGTCGTCGACCTACCCACAACTGGCGTCAACACCGAGCGCATCTGGCTGCTCGAACACTTCGCCGACTGGTTCAACGTCAACCTCGGCAAAGGCTCTATGTACCACAGCCAATCCGACGTTTCCGAAGGGCTGATGCAGCATCTTGACAAGCGCGACGCTTCGCAGGTGTCGGCGGAACTGTCCAAGCAGCTTAAGGAACGGCAGAAGACCGAGCAGAACCAGGAAGGTTCCGATGATCCCGTGCTCGACGCGCTGGAAATGGTCACGGAACGCGCGCAGGAAGGCGATTCCACCGCACGTCCGCTGCACATGCGCGATATCGAGGCGGCGGCCGCGGCCGGACGTAGCAATGGCGATTCGGTCGCGGAAAAGCCGCGTAAGAACCGCAACTGCAAACCGCCGAAGGAATATGCCGAGCATTTCGACCATATCGGGAAGGCCGCGGGCGAATCGCAAGGCGTCACCGTACGGCAGGCGCACGAGCGACTCGACATGATCGAACGTCGCAAACCGCTGTATTCGCCGGCCTTCGCGGGACTCGCGTCCGCCTGCGCCTGCGCATCCTTCGTGTTCCTGCTCGGCGGCGGCCCGTACGACATGATCGGCGCGTTCGTCGGCGCCGGCCTCGGCCACTGGCTGCGTCGCCGCCTGTTCGCCCACCATCTCAACCAATTCTTCGTGACGTTCGTCTGCGTGGCCGTCGCCGCGCTGGCATGCACCGGCATGCTGCGACTGATTGGCCTGTTCGATCCGATCGCCTTGCAGCACGACACCGCGTATATCGGCGCGATGCTGTTCGTCATCCCCGGATTCCCGCTGATAACCGGCGGACTTGACATGGCGAAAATCGACTTCCCATCAGGCGTGCAACGACTCACCTACGTGCTGTGCATCATCCTGATGGCCACGTTGGCAGGCTGGATGGTCGCTTCGATCGTGCACCTGAATCCGCAGGGATTCGAGCCGCTCGGACTGAACCCCGTCATCAACTGCCTGCTGCGCATGCTGTTCGCGTTCATCGGTGTGTGGGGCTTCTCCGTGATGTTCAATTCCCCGCAGCGCATGTGCCTCGTCGCCGCCACCATCGGCGCCATCACCGATACTTTGCGATTGGAAATCGTCGACTTGGGCGTGCCCGCGGAAGCCGGCGCGTTCATCGGCGCGTTCCTTGCCGGCCTGCTCGCCTCCGCATGGCGTTCGGCGGTGCGTCACGGCCTGCTTGCTCCGCATTTGGGATATCCGCGCATTTGCCTGACGGTTCCGTCTATTGTGATCATGGTGCCCGGTTTGTATATGTACCAGGCCATGTTCCACCTCGGCCAGTTCGATACGCTGAACGCGCTCGATTGGGCGTTCCGTGCGTTCATGGTGATCATCTGCCTGCCGATCGGCCTGGCGATGGCACGAGTAGTGACCGATAAATCCTGGCGCTACGACATTTAATAACCTGCAGAAGGGTAAAAACACTTGGTAACCAAAGATTTCTGGGTGCTGCTGGCCATGGTCTTGTACTTCGCGGCCATGCTGACCATCGGCTTCATCTACTCCAAGAGGTCCAATTCCTCCACCAAACAGTATTTCGCGGGTGGGCGTGGCGTCGGACCGTGGCTGACGGCATTGAGCGCGGAAGCCTCCGACATGAGCGGCTGGCTGCTTATGGGCCTGCCGGGCGTCGCCTACTTCACCGGCGCGGCCGACCCGATGTGGACGGCCATCGGTCTGGCGCTCGGCACGTACCTCAACTGGAAACTCGTCGCACGCCGTCTGCGCCGCTACTCCGTGGTGGCCGGCGACGCGATCACCATTCCGGACTTCTTCTCCAAGCGCTTCCATGACAAGAAGAACATCGTCTCCACCATCGCCGCGCTCATCATCCTCGTGTTCTTCTGCGTATACGTCGGCAGCTGCTTCGTGACCGTCGGCAAACTCTTCTCCACGCTGTTCGGCTGGGACTACCACCTGACCATGGTGATCGGCGCCGCCATCGTGTTCGCGTACACCATCATCGGCGGCTATCTGTCCGTGGTCGTGACCGACTTCATCCAGGGCCTGCTCATGTTCTTCGCACTGGCCGTGGTGTTCATCGGCTCCGTGGCGTCCGCCGGCGGCATCGACAACACCGTCGCCTTCCTCAAGGGCATTCCGGGATTCCTCGACGGCACGCATGTGGCCACGCCGATCCTCAACGACGCCGGCGAGCAGATCGTCAAGGCCGGACAGGCCATGTTCGGCGCGCCCGCCGACTACGGCATCATCACCATCATCTCCATGCTCGCGTGGGGCCTGGGCTACTTCGGCATGCCGCAGGTGCTCGTGCGGTTCCTGTCCATCCGCAGTTCCGAGGAAATCAAGAAATCCCGCATCATCGCCACCACGTGGTGCGTGATCTCGCTGGCGTGCGGCGTGTGCATCGGCCTGGTCGGCCGTGCCATGATGCCGACGCAGTTCGCCACGCAGGCGGCCGCGGAGAACATCTTCATCGTGGTGTCGCAGGCGCTGCTGCCGAGCTTCATGTGCGGCATCGTCGTGTCCGGCATCTTCGCCGCGTCCATGAGCTCCTCGTCCTCGTACATGATCATCGGCGCCTCGGCCGTCGGCGAGAACATCTTCCGCGGACTGCTGCACCGCAAGGCCACCGACCGCCAGGTGATGATGGTGGCGCGCATCACGCTGCTCGTCATGTTCATCTTCGGCATCGTGGTGGCGTTCGACCAGAACTCCTCGATCTTCCAAGTGGTCTCGTACGCGTGGGCCGGCCTCGGCGCATCCTTCGGACCGCTGATGCTCACCTCGCTGTACTGGAGGCGCACCAACAAGTACGGCGCGATCGCGGGCATGCTGTCCGGCACGGCCACCGTGCTCATCTGGCACAACCTCGTCAAGCCCTTGGGCGGCGTATTCGCCATCTATGAGCTGCTGCCGGCGTTCATCATTTCGCTGCTGTTCATCGTGGTGGTTTCGTTGCTGACAGCCAAGCCGAACAAGCGCATGCTCTACGAATTCGACCACTACATGGACGATCCGCTGCCCGGCACCCTGCCGTCCGGCACCGTGCTCGTCGACGAGCCCATGGAAGCCATGGAGTCCGAGGTCCGCAGCGGCAAATGACACGTGCCTGCTGTGCGGTCGGCTCGTATGGCAGAGGAGTGGCTTTTTTGTGGTTCGGCAGGAACCATTGAGGCCAAAACGGACTTCGAGGGGCTGATTTGACGTTCTGGAGAGATCTACTTCCGTTTCAAGGGGCTGATGCCTGAGTAGACGCGGCTCCAAAACGGCGGAATGGCGTTGACGTAAGGGCATTGATACACGTGGTCTACCGGATGATCAGCCCCTTGAAACGGAAGTAGACCTCCGGCGGAGGCCAAATCAGCCCCTTGAAATGGGTTTTGAATACCGTAGCGCGGTGCGGACGGTGCGGACTGACTCTACCGGGCTTATTATTCCTGCGTCGTCGGAATAATTGGCAGCAGAGGCTCGAATTTCAGCCGTTTGTACAGTGGAATACGGCGTAGCTTTCGGACATCGCTAATTTGCTGGGTAGTTTGCCGCATCGTGAGCTGGACCGTTTTGCCCGTAACCTCCTGTATCCTTTCGGCAACTCTTCGGGCAAGGGCCTCTTCTCCCGCTTCGTCGCCAATATCTAATTTGGTGACTTGAATGTACTTCCAGCCAGCATCTTCGATCATCTGGCGGCGTCTCGCGTCATTCAGCCATTGCCCGGCATGATGAGAGCCTTCGTATTCGATACATATCTTGAATTCAGGGTATGCAAGATCGAGATATATGGGTCTGGTGTTGTTTCCTACGAATATTGGATAATTCACCTGCGGGCAATTCAGACCGTATTTCAAGAGAACCAAACGAGTTCGTGTTTCCATGGAGGAATCTGTGCCCGCGCGCGCCAAAAGTAGGGCGCGACGGCATTTGTTATACCCGCGGAACAAATACGAATTGGTGCCATTCTCTTTGTCGGCTCGCACCTGGGCCTCGGCCTCATCGAGATACAGAGAAAGGGCGTCGATGGTTGTTCTGCAGAGCCTTCGATCTCGTCGCATCATGGAATCAGCGAGAACGATGAGTTCTTCAAGTTCGAGATACGTGGAGAACATGGCCCATGTGCAAGCTGGTGAAGTGCATGTGAATTGTCCCTCGATTATGACCGTGTCTAGTGGAAAAGGCCATACAACCACTTTGACCCCCACAATGTGCCGTTTGTCATTGGCGTGTGGAACCGCAACAATGGTTGTAGTTGCAAGGCCTCTGTGTTTGCTTGATATGCGGGGTACTTCAATTGACAAAAGCTCCAACGCTGTTGTCAGGGCATAGGGTGGGCGCCATGCGCTTCGTCGTTGAACATCGGTAATTTTGTTGCCGGCGTTGCTTGAGCTGTTGATGAATACGATTTCCGCTTCCGGGTGATTTAATAACAGGCGTATCAGTTCGCCTGCTGTGTATCCGGCTCCGCCGATGATTCCTACTTTAATCATGTTGATAATATCTATTGGGTTCTTCTGGTATTATAATTAATAATATGATGTATATGAGTATGCCTGCAAATGCAGTAAAGACTGTTGCGAAAACATAAATGATGCGCACTAATGATACGTCAAGCCCGAAAAAGTCTGCCAGTCCTGCGCATACGCCGGACAACATTCTTCCGTTTCGCGGGCGTGTCAATTTTTGTTTCCCGTTCATCATTTAGATTTTTTCGTCTTTATGGTTTGAATAATAGGCACGCAGTGCGGTAGAGGTCACCTTGATGAAGCCCTTGGCATCTTCCGCAGTCCATCCCTTCTGCATTTCGCCGTATTCGCCGAATTTGTTCTTCACAAGGTCGTCTTCGCTTTCCACGCCTACCGTAGAGAAACAAAGCGGGTGGAGTTCGAGAATTGCCGTACCGTTTACGTTGCGTTGTGAAGATTCCAGCATGGCCTCGATGTCGCGCATTACCGGTTCCAGATACTGGCTTTCGTGCAGGAACATGCCGTACCAGTTGGCTACCTGGTCTTTCCAGTATTGCTGCCATTTGCTCAATGTGTATTTCTCAAGGAACTTGTGCGCACCGATAATCAGCATGGGAGCAGCGGCTTCAAAACCCACACGACCTTTAATGCCGATAATCGTGTCGCCTACGTGCATATCGCGTCCGATGCCGTAGGCCGCACCGATTTCCTCTACTTTCTGAATAGCCTTGATGGGATCGTCGAATGTTTCGTCGTTGACGGCCTTAAGTTCACCTTTCTCAAAGGTGAGGCGCAACTGTTCGCTGCCCTCTTTGGTGCAATGTTTCAGGTAGGCGCTTTCCGGAAGTCCCTGTGCGGAATCCAGAATCTCGCCGCCGCAAATGGAGGTGCCCCACAAACCTACATTATAGGAATATTTGAGTTTGGCGAAGTCGGCTGCGAAACCATGTTTGTTCAGGTAGTCTATCTCTTCCTGACGGCTCAATGCCATGTCGCGTGTCAGGGTGATGATTTCCACGCCCGGGGCCATGACGAGGAAAGTCATGTCGAAACGTATCTGGTCGTTGCCTGCACCGGTTGAACCATGTGCAATGGCATCGGCTCCGATTTCGTTGGCATAGCGTGCAATGGCCAGTGCCTGGAAGATACGTTCGGAACTTACGGATATAGGATAAGTGCCGTTACGCAATACATTGCCGAATACCATGTATTTCAAACTCTTTTCGTAATACTCCTGTGTTACGTCTAAAGTGATATATTTTACGGCGCCCAGCTTGTAGGCGTTTTCTTCGTTCGTTTTCAACTGTTCAGGGCTGAAACCGCCGGTATTGGCACAAGCCGCATACACTTCGTATCCTTTCTCTTTTACCAGGTACATAACTGTGAATGAGGTGTCCAGACCACCACTGAATGCGACTACTACTTTTTTCTTCTTTGCTTCCATATTTATTTATATTTTATCTTCTTCGTGTAATTTCGGGTCGTAGAGCATTGCTGTACAAATGCAGAACTTCCGGTTTTTGGCTACTAATATATCGTGGTTGATGCAGCCTTCACAACCTTTCCAGAAAGACTCGTCGTCTGTCAGTTCATTGAACGTAACAGGTACATAGCCTAATTCGGTATTCATTTTCATGACGGCTGCTCCACTGGTCAGACTGAAAATCTTGGCTTTAGGCCATCGCAGGCGTGCCAGGCGGAAAGATGCCGTCTTAATGCGTTTGGCCAGTCCCAAGCCACGATATTCAGGGTGCACAATGAGTCCTGATGTTGCTACATACTGCTTGTTTCCCCAGCTTTCTATATAGGTGAAGCCGGCAAACTCTTCTCCGCATAAAGCTATAATGGCTTTCCCTTCTTTCATTTTAGTAGCTACATATTCATGGGTACGCTCTGCTATACCGGTTCCACGTACTTTGGCTGCTTCTCGGATGGTATCCAAAATCTTGTCCACATAAACCTCATGTGAGGCATCAGCCACCATCACATCAATTTGTTTCGAATCCATTTCTTTTATTTCGTTATATTATAGTTATACTGACTTACTCCATGTTGGGAATGATTTGTGACAGAAACACGCGTACCTCTTCATGGGATGCAGCTTCATGCAGGACCATCATAATCGTGTCGTCTCCGGCAATCGTGCCCAGTATGGCAGGGCATTCGCGATTGTCAATGTCGTAGGCCATGCTGCTGGCGTAGCCGGGGCGGGTGCGGATAACGGCAATATTCTTGGAGAAATGGAGTGAGACGAATCCGCTGGTCATCAGCATTTCGCTTGCGCTTTGGGCGTTGTTGCGTTTGTACATGATGTTGTTGGGCAGTACATATACATATTTCCCGTTCATATTGGCAGCTTTGGCTACTTTCAGTTGTTTTAAGTCGCGTGACAAGGTGGCTTGTGTCAGTTCAAAGCCTTCTTTCCCTCAAGCTTGTAACAGTTCTTCTTGTGAGCTGATTTCTTTGCTTGAGATGATCATTTTGATGGCATCTAACCGATTAGCTTTCTTTTTCATGTTTCTGTATAATTATTCTTAGAACGGTGCAAAAGTAGGGAATATTTTGGAAAGAATATACGAAAATGGGATTTTTTTATTCTTTAATATGCAATAATTGTAAAAACAATGGTATATGTATGCATGGGCGGACCTGCTTCTCGGTAGGGGGTGGCAGGCTTGTCCGTAGAGCTATCTGTGATGAGGCTATGAGTGAAATACAATTAAAAGGCTTATAATATAGAATTAAAAGCCTATTAATTGCATATTATAAGCCTTTTAATTCTACCTTTGTAGCAACTTCAGGCAGGCAGCCTGAGGAAGTTATTCACCTTCTAAAATAAAGTCAGTATGTTTTATAAAAAGAGTCGCGCCAAAGTAGGCGGGAAATACAAATGGTTTCCCCGCGCATGTGTCAACAAACACACAGTCAATACGCAGGATTTGGGAGAAGCCATCAGCCGGAGGTGTACGGTTACGCCTGCGGATGTGCATGCGGTGATCCGCTCATTGCCCGAAGTCATGTCGTTCTTTATGGAGAACGGCAACAGTGTCCATCTGGACGGGCTTGGCTCTTTCTATTACAAACTGAGCTGTGCGGGCAACGGAGTGGATACGCCCGAAGAGGTCAGCAGGGAGCAAGTGAAAGCTGTTCGCGTGCAGTTCATTCCTGAACGCCGTAAGAAATGCGGTAAGTATTGCCGGGCCTTGGGCGAAGGGGTGGAACTAGTGAAATTAGGCGATTAGTTTTCTTTACACATCAAGGCTGTGGAATAAGAAACCGGATGTGGTAATTGGGGAGGAGATGGATTATCAAATCTGACATCCTTTCAGTCAAAATAAGTACAAGGAATAGGGGGTGATTCCCCTATTTTTGTATTATGAAACAGTGACTAAAACTAATTACCATGAAACAATGTTTTTTTGCGGTCGATTTGGGCGCTACCAGTGGCCGTACTATCTTGGAAACCTTCACGCCGGAGGGATTGGAAATGGAAGACGTAAACCGTTTCCCGAATCGTTTGATTGAAACCGGCGGACATTTCTACTGGGATATCTATGAACTTTACCGGAATATTATCGAAGGGCTGAAAATAGTCGCTCAAAGGGGTGATGTTGAGATTACCTCTATCGGCATTGATACATGGGGAGTGGATTTTGTCTGTGTGGGGAAAGATGGAGGTTTCATTCGTCAGCCCTATTCTTATAGAGATCCTCATACCGTCGGAGCATCTGACATATTCTTTAGGAAAGTTCCCCGTAAACAGGTTTATGAGTGGACGGGCATCCAGGTAATGAATTTCAACTCCTTGTTCCAGCTTGATACATTGAGGCGTAATGATGACAGTGCATTGGCTGCTGCCGATAAACTGCTTTTCATACCGGATGCTTTGAGTTATATGCTGACCGGTGAAATGGTGACAGAGTATACCATTGCAAGTACTGCACAGTTGATCAATGCGAAAACCCGTAAGTTTGAAGATGCTTTACTGTATGAAATAGGTCTTACAAGATCCAATTTCGGCCGCTTCGTCTATCCGGGAGACAAAGTCGGTGTCTTGACAAAAGAAGTACAGACCATGACCGGGCTTGGCGCTATACCCGTAATAGCTGTGGCAGGGCATGACACAGCCTCGGCAGTTGCTTCAGTCCCTGCCGTAAATCGTAATTTCGCTTATTTAAGTAGCGGCACCTGGTCGCTGATGGGAGTGGAGACGGATGCTCCGGTTATTACAGAGGAAACAGAGGCTCTGAACTTCACCAATGAAGGCGGTGTGGAAGGGACGATTCGTTTATTGAAGAACATCTGCGGAATGTGGCTGTTGGAACGTTGCCGCACTGCATGGGGGGAAACTTCTTATCCGGAGCTCATATCCGAGGCAAATGCAAGTGAGCCTTTTCGTAGTCTGATCAATCCGGATGATGCTCTGTTTGCCAATCCGGCCGATATGGAACAGGCCATAAAGAACTACTGCTCGGATCATCGCCAGCCTGTTCCGCAAACGAGAGGGCAGGTAGTACGCTGCATATTCGAAAGCCTTGCTTTGCGCTACCGTCAAGTATTGGACAATCTTCGTACCCTTTCTCCTTGTCAGGTAGAAACCCTTCATGTGATTGGTGGCGGAAGCCGTAATGATTTGTTGAATCAATGGACCGCTAATGCAATTGGTATTCCCGTTGTTGCAGGTCCTTCTGAGGCGACCGCAATCGGTAACGTCATGATTCAGGCATTAACAGCCGGAACGGCAAAAGACATTTCCTCCATGCGCCGGCTCATCAACGGCTCCATCCCTTTAAAAACTTTCTATCCGGAAGATACGGAGATGTGGGATGCTGCATACTTGCACTTTAAGCAGATGACAATGATAACCAACAATTAAATTATAATTAAAAAAATCAGTATCATGAAAGAAGAATTGATAACAAAAGCCTATGAGGTAGCCAAAGAACGCTATGCGGCTTTGGGTGTGGATGTAGAAAAAGTGATGGAGCAACTCCAGAAGGTGGCGATATCCATGCATTGTTGGCAGGCCGATGATGTTATCGGGTTTGAGTCGGGTGGCTCATTGACCGGTGGTATCCAAACGACAGGAAATTATCCGGGTAAGGCCCGTAACATGGAAGAACTGCGTAATGACATCTTGAAAGCCGCTTCTTATATCCCGGGTAAGCATCGCTTGAATCTGCACGAGATTTATGGTGACTTTGACGGTGCGTTTGTCGACCGCGACCAGGTAGAAGTGAAACATTTTGAGAGTTGGATGCAATGGGCTGCTGAGAATGGCATGAAGCTGGATTTCAACTCAACGTCCTTCTCGCATCCGAAAAGCGGTAACCTGTCTTTGTCTAACCCCGATAAGGGCATTCGTGATTTCTGGATCGAGCATACCAAGCGTTGCCGTGCCATTGCAGAGGAAATGGGACGCAGGCAAGGGGATCCCTGTATCATGAACCTTTGGGTGCACGATGGCAGCAAAGATGTTACGGTTAATCGTATGAAATATCGAGAACTGTTTAAGGACTCTCTCGACCGGATTTTTGCTACGGAGTATAAAAATATGAAGGATTGTTTGGAATCTAAAGTGTTCGGCATCGGCTTGGAAAGCTATACGGTAGGTTCTAATGAGTTCTGTGTGGGATATAGCGTGCAACATCAGAAACTCATCACTATCGATACGGGACATTTTCACCCGACGGAAAGTGCCGCAGACAAAGTATCGTCTATGTTGTTGTTCGTTCCGGAATTGATGCTTCATGTCAGCCGGCCGATACGTTGGGATTCCGACCATGTGACTATTATGGATGATCCTACATTGGAACTCTTCCAAGAGATTGTTCGTTGCAATGCTTTGGATCGCGTACATATTGGCCTCGACTATTTCGATGCTTCCATTAATCGTATTGGCGCTTATGTCATCGGTACTCGTGCTGCGCAAAAGTGTATGTTGCGTGCGTTGTTGGAGCCATTGGCCAAGCTTCGTGAGTATGAAGCCGCCGGTCAGGGTTTCCAGCGCCTGGCTTTGTTGGAAGAGGCAAAGGCCTTGCCTTGGAATGCTGTTTGGGATATGTTCTGCTTGAAGAATAATGTTCCGGTAGGCGAAGAGTTTATACCTGAGATAGAGAAATATGAAGTTGAAGTTACATCAAAACGTAACTGAACCAAGTAGAGTTAGTGAGAGTGCTTGGCGGGGAAAGTAGACCTTTGCCCGCTACTCTTATTACTTGTCGAATATTAATCGTTGATTATTATGAATACACTAATAGGATTGTTGATCATCGCTATTGGCAGTTTTGGACAAAGCAGTTCATATGTGCCTATCAATAAAGTTAAAGGTTGGTCTTGGGAAAGTTTCTGGTTGATACAGGGTGTTTTTGCCTGGCTTGTTTTTCCGTTGTTGGGAGCCTTGCTTGCTATTCCGGCTGGCAGCAATCTGATTGAACTCTGGGGAACCGGTGGCGCATTGCCGGCCATTGTCTATGGCGTCCTTTGGGGAGTAGGCGGCCTGACGTTCGGATTGAGTATGCGCTATCTGGGTGTCGCTTTGGGGCAAAGTATCGCTTTGGGCACTTGTGCCGGTTTTGGAACTCTGTTTCCTGCTTTGTTTGCCGGAAAGGATTTGTTGCATGGCGACGGGTTGATGCTCCTTATTGGTGTCTGTATTACTTTGGCGGGAATTGCGGTTATTGGTTATGCCGGCAGTTTGCGCTCCAAGAACCTTAATTCCGCAACATAATTGATAATTATTTTTATAAGTTCCTGAGCAACAT
>ENA-OPDF01001571-OPDF01001571.1-human-gut-metagenome-genome-assembly--contig:-NODE-1571-length-13078-cov-11.133379_pt1 | contig 13078 bp, 9 predicted proteins | sample MGYA00241575_ERZ501501 | MGnify/ENA primary metagenome ERZ501501 (study PRJEB25962, sample SAMEA1972229) | human gut metagenome | biome: human gut; feature: human-associated habitat; material: faeces... | reverse complement strand
CCGCAGGTTCTTCTCGATCTGCTTCTGCCGCTTCTTCTCCTTACGCTCCGCCAGAAACAGCGGCAGCAGCTTTTCTTTTTCCATGCGGTAACGCAGTGTGTTGTTAAGTTTAGGTGTGGTTTTTGGCCGGGGCAATCCTGCGGCTGTCATGGCATTATCCCAGCTGCCGAATCGCTGCTCGATAAACGCACCACCGTCGATCTCTGTGGGGCTGGGACTATGCCCCAGCGCAGCGGCACATACATTTAGATACTGCGTTAGGGCCGCACGAGTCACCCCGGCATTGTTCTCGGCGAACGCTGCATCCCGCGCTGTCAGCGAGGCTTTAGCTCGTTCGGCGACCTGACTATTTAACCAATTTTGATAGTCAAATCGTTGGCGTGGATCTCTGTTTGACATATTTTCCCCCTCAATGATGACAAATGCCGCCTCCTTCAGCTAAACTGAAAGAAGCGGCAAGCACCCAAAATAGAAGTGCGTAAACAAGCTATGATAGCTGTCACAACAAGCACTCCTGTCACAACGCGTGGAGAATCCGCCCACCGCTAATGGCCCTAATCATACAAGTCTCCCGCCTCGCGCCACGGAGCTGCTGCTCCTCGTTTGCTACCTACCTTCTCAAGGGGCATCCCTCAATGGCGGACTTTCGTCCAACAGCTACTGCTGTTTTGGTGCATTCTTGCGCCCACGGTGCCGTTCGCGTGGGATTATTATTCCCGTTCCTTTTATGCAATTACCTGACCGCGCACAGAACGCAGTTCGGATAACCGCTGTAAGACATCCCAGGGCCTATGAAGTTTTTATGTGTATCAGCAGGGTATATTAAGGCATAATACAGAAATGTAATGGCCTTCCTGCCGCACTTCCGCAAAGTAAACTAACTTTGCGGAGCATCTTGTGATATAAATGAACTACACTTATTGGCAGAAGTCAACAGGAAAGTGCAATAATCGATTGATTAATGGAAGTTCTCCAACATTCGAATATTGTAGACAAATTTGAGATTGATAGGCAAAGGAGGATGACTATGCAGCATTGCAAAAGAGAGTATTGTAATGCAGGAACACGGCAGTGGTCGCAAAGAGGCATCTACATCCGCAAGGCATCTAAGGCCAAAAACTCAGAACAGATAATTATTAGGAGCAATGATTCACGCTACAGGGGTTATCCTAAAACTGAGAAGAATGCCATTCAGCAAAGAGGTGTGGTCACTATCCAAGAGGCCGTAACAGGCTTCTTGGCCGAAAAGGAAAACACTATAAAGCTCTCATCTTACCTGCGCTATGAGCAGATGCTGCGAAAGCATATTCTCCCATCGTTGGGCCGTGTATGTGTAGATCAGTTATCAACAAAAGCATTCACATCTTTTTTGCAGCAAAAACAGATAGATAGCGAGCTGTCACAGAAGACGTTGAAAGATATAGGCACATTATTGAAGGGCGTTTTAAAGTATGCAGAGACTACATTCAATTGCAGCAGTCCTGCACATGGCGCAAAACTCCCGAAGTATCGGCAAAATATGCCGGAAATCTTTTCAGATGCAGAGATAAACTCCATTGCCAATAGAGTACTCGATGTACCGAGTATTCTAGGAATAGCTATTTTGCTGACATTGAACAGTGGTTTGCGTTTAGGAGAGTTGTGTGCACTACGGTGGTCTGACATTGACTTTTCGTCGGGAGTAATTTCTGTCCAGCGCACAGTACAGAGATTGACCGTAGATGGAGTAGGCAAACTGGTGATCCAGCCCCCTAAAAGTTTATCATCCCTACGACGGATACCCATTCCTGCAGATATGTTAGCGTTGCTGAAACAAGTGCGTCTTTCTAATTCAATAGATAGTTTTTTAATGACAGGCACGGACGCACCTATGGCCCCTCGTACCTGTCAATACCAGTACAAGCTGTTTTTGAAGGAATGCGGAGTTCACTATCGAAATTTTCACATTCTGCGCCACCCGTATGTCAAGCACACGACAAAAATTTTTAGCTTACGCCTGATGGATTTTCAAGCGCAGGCTTATCCTGATGCTCGGCGAAAAACTCGCGGAGCGTTTCAGCATCTTCGGGAAGGCCAAAGCCGAAGCCCTGTCCGTCCACTCTACAATAGAAAGCGATTTTCATGTCTGCCACCTCAATCGAAAATGTCTTGGATTTTATATGCGATCTCAATGCGCTTGTCAGGGTACACCAGTACCCGGTCGATCAGCATCTCGGCCAGCTCGGTGGTCAGTGCGTCCGCATCAAAAATCGCCTTGGACGCTTCCTTTCGGCTGTCCTGCCGCGCCTGTTCGTCCTGCTTCTGCTTCGCCTGTGCCAATACTGCGGCATAGGCATTTTTCGTTTTCAAAAGCAGCTCGTCACACGCAGCCTTTTCCGCCTTGTAGGTGTTCAGGTCGATCTCGCCCATGAGATAGCGTTCATACAAGGCGCGCTTACCGTCTTGCAGTGCCTCGATCTGCTGCTCATATTCGGTGCGTTCCGGTACGGAAGCATCCACCCGGAGCGTACCGTCAGGGGCAAGCGGCGCGGCGGCCTCCATCTGCTTTTTCAGCGTCAGGAATACCGCCTGTTCCAGCTCTGCGGCGTTCAGGCGCATCTTGTGGCAGCGGCTTTCTACGTCCGCCTCAGAATGGCGGCAGTAATAGTACGAGGTTTTCTGCATGGTGCGGGACAGCGCATGACCGCAGCAGCCACAGAAGGCTTTGCCTTTCAGCGGGTAGTCCCGCTTCTTTTTGTTGGGCTGGGAAAAGCGGAGCTGGCTGGCCTGCACGGTATCAAACACGGCGTTCTCTATGATGGCCGGGTGATGGTCGGGGATGATGTACCACGATTCTCTGTCCTTCAGGCGGCTTCTGGTGCCGCCTACTTCGAGAACCGCCCGCTTGCCGATCACATACACGCCGGTGTAGCGTTCGTCCTCCAAAATGCGGAGAATGGTGGATGTACTCCAAATCCCGTGACAGCGGGAAATATCGTGGGTGTGATTGCCGTGCGCCGCTTTGTACTGGCCGGGAGTGGGGATGTTTCTGCGAAACAACTCCCGCGTGATGGCGGTGGCGTTAATGCCCTCGGCGGCAAGCTGGAAGATGAACTGCACAACGGCAGCGGCCTCCGGGTCAGGCTCCATTTTGCCATCGGCGCTTTTGCGGTAGCCGTAGGGACAGATTTTGCTCTGATACTCGCCGCGCTGCATCTTGGCGTACTTGGCACTCTTGGTCTTGATAGACATATCGCGGCTGTAATACTCGCTGATGAGGTACTTGAACGCTACGTCCATGCCGCCGGTGTCACCCTTGAATTTGCTGCTGTCAAAATCGTCGCTGATGGAAATGAAGCGGGTATGGAACAGCGGGAACACACGCTCGATGAAATAGCCGGTTTCAATGCTGTTTCGCCCGAAGCGGGAAAAATCCTTGACGATGATGCAGTCGATCTGATTGGCCCGCACCAGCTCAATGAGCTTCTGTACCTGCGGACGCTCAAAATTTGTGCCGCTGTACCCATTGTCGATGAACTCCATAATCTCCGCGTTCAGGGCTTCGGGCATGGACACCGCGTATTCATGGAGAACAAGGCTCTGATTTTCAATGCTCAGGCTATCGTACTTGTAGTCCTCGATGGAGAGGCGGATGTAGAGGGCGATCACATATTTCTGCATTGTTCCAGCACCTCCGCATAGGTTTCAAACTCGCTCTGGAAGCGATAGCGCACCGTGATCTGCTTGTCGTGGGATACCTCAATGCGGTCGATCAGTCGCTCGATAAGTGCGCCGGTCAGCGCACGGTCGGTCTTGATTTGTGCGGCGTCCTGTTCCAACGCCCGGTGCTGCTCTGCTTGAGCATCCATCGTTCGCAGGCCGTCCTCCAACTGTTCCATTTCCACGGCGAGGTCGGCAATGCGGCTTTCGTACTTCTCCTTGTAGTCAAAGTATTCATCCTTGGTGAGAACGCCTTGGACGAGGTTTTCATATAAACTCCGCACGATACCGCGAAGCCGCAGGATTTCCTGTTTGCGGCTGGTGATCTTCTCCCGCAGCTCAGCGCGGTCAGCGGCCTGCCGGGGCAGCTCCGCAAGGGTGAGGGTGTATTGCCCCAGCTCCGTATCAAGCGCGTCCTGAAGCATATCTGCCAACATATCCAGCAACGCATCCTCGCGGATGGTCACGCCGGGGCAGGCATCCTTGCTGATTCGGCTCTGGCTCAGACAATGGTAGAAGTACACATCGTCGGACTTCTTGCGGATATTTCTCTGCCGGTGCAGGCTGCCGCCGCAATGGGCGCAGAACACCTTGCCTTTGAGTAAATTCGGCGTGTAGACTTTGACCTCCCGCGCCTTGGCGCGGCTGGCGGTCTGATTGAGAATTTCCTGCACCGCCGCGAACTGTTCCCGGCTGATGATGGCCTCGTGGGTGTCCCGCACCACCGTCCATTCCTCGGCATCGGCCTTGACCTGCCGGTGATCCACGGTTTTGGTTTGCCCCTGAACGAGATCTCCGGTGTAGACCTCGGAGCGGAGAATGACGCCGACTGTCCGGGTCTGCCACTTGCCGCTGCCGAGCAAATTTTCGTGGGTGATCTTGCCCTGCATCTTCTTGTAGTGGCTGGGGGTGAGGATGCCAGCCTCGTTCAGCCGCACGGCGATGGTATTGAGGCCAGCGCCCTCGGAAGCCCATCGGAACATCCGCTGTACCACAATGGCGGCAACGGGGTCGATGATAAGCTGGTGGCAATCATCCTCCGCTTTCAGATAACCGTAGGGAGTACGCGCACCGATGAACTTTCCGTCCTTCATGGCCTGCCGCTGCTGCGCCCTGATCTTGCGCCCAATGTCCAAAGCGTAGGCTTCGTTTATCATGTTCCGCAGCGGAATGATGATACCGGAATGGGCATCCTCCGGGGCGGCGGTGTCGAAGTTTTCGTTGACCGCAATGAAGCGGATGTTGCGGATGCGGAAATACTGCTCGATGTAGTAGCCGGTGTCGATGGTGTTCCGCCCCAAGCGGGAGAGGTCTTTCACAATGACGCAGTTTACATGACCGGCCTCAATATCTGAGAGCATCTGCTGAAAGCCCGGACGGTGGAAGTTTGTCCCCGTCGCGCCGTTGTCGATATAGGTATCGTACACGCTGATCTCCGGGTACTGCTCCAGATAGCGGGCAATAATCATCTGCTGGGTTTCAATGGATACGCTGTGCGTGTGGGTATCCTCCACCGAAAGGCGGACGTAGATCGCGGCGCGGCAAGCGGCGTCGGCCTCCTGAACGGCCACCGCAGCCGTTTCTTTTCTACTTTTTCTCGCCATGCTCACCCCACCTTTCTCTGTTCGTAATCTTTCTGCTGCGCAGCCAGCGCCAAAAGCTGCAACGCCTTTTTGTATTCGTCCTCATGGGTAAAGGTAATATCCAGCTCCTTTTTGCCACGGACGCGGATGCTCTGTACCATGTGAATGAGCGCCCTGCGGTCTAAGGTTTCCAGCGTGGAGAACTGCGTAAACTGCGAAATCCAGCGGTTGCGCTCACTCCGGTTTTCCAAAACCTCCGTGAGTTTTTCCTTGAGAACGCGGATGCTCTCGCGGATGTCCTCGGCCTGCTTGGTGTACTTTGCCTTATAGGAAGCGTATTCTTCCTTGGTAAGCATACCTCCCACAAGGCTCTCATAAAGCCGTGCCTTGAACTCCAGCACCTGCTCCAACCGGCGCTCGTTGTCGGTGATGTGGTCGCTGTATTCCTTGGCAAGCGCCTGATTGATGCTGGTCTGGTCAATGCCGGTCAGCAGTGCCTCCAGAGAAGCAATATTGCCGATATAGGCTTTCAGGCTGTCCCGCACACAGTCGATCAGGCTGCTTTCTTTCAGCATGACCGGATGGGCGCAGCCCTTTTTCTTGCCGGTAGGACAATAATAGTAGTGGTACTCCTTGCCGTTTGCACGGTTGGTCTTGCGGGTCATGCGGCTTCCGCAGCACCCGCAGATCAGAATACCGGAGAACAGGTACACCGTATCCTCGTTGGGAGAAGTCCGGGTATCCAGCCCCTTGATGCGCTGCACCAGCTCAAAATCCTGACGGGCGATCAGCGCTTCGTGGGCATCCGGGACACGCACCCACTCGGAGGCGGGGCGCTGCTCCATCTGCTTGATCTTGTAATGCGGCGTACCCTGTTTGCCCTGCACCAGCGTTCCGGTGTAGGTTTCGTCCTGCAAGATGCGGATGATGGTGGTGGCCGACCACTTGCAGTCAGCCTTGTCCGCATAGCCCTTTTTCGCGTAGGGCAGACCGTTGTTCTTCTTGTAAGCCAGCGGGGAGAGGATACCCAGCCGGTTCAGCTCTGATGCAATCTTGGAGGCGCTTGCGCCCTCCAGCCGCATACGGAAGATGTCGCAGACAACGCGGGCGGCGTAGGGGTCAGGGACGAGCAAATTCTTGTTGTCCTCGGCTTTCATGTAGCCGTACACCGGGAACGCACCGACGAAATCGCCGTTGCGCCGCTTCACGTCCAGAGAGGTGCGGGTCTTGATGGAAATGTCCCGGCAGTAGGCTTCGTTCATAATGTTCTTGACCGATACGGTCAGATCATCGCCGCTGTCGTGGGCGGTGTCGATGCTGTCGGTGATAGCGATGAAGCGCACCCCGTAGGCCGGGAATACCCGGCGCAGATACCGGCCAGTTTCGATGTACTCGCGCCCTAAGCGGGAGAGGTCTTTTACGATGACGCAGTTGATGTTGCCATCGGTGACATCCTGCATCATTTCCTTGAATGCGGGACGGTCAAAGATGATGCCGCTGTATCCATCGTCGATCTTTTCAGAAACGACCTCAATATCCGGGTTGCGCTTCACAAAGTTTTCAATGAGCTTGCGCTGATTGGAAACGCTGTCGCTTTCGCTGGAATGATCGTCGGTGTAGGACAGGCGGATATAAGCGGTTGCTTTGTATTTAGGCATGAAAAAGCACTCCTTTCTCCCGGACTGCTCCCGCATGAAAAGAGTGGTTATCTGGCTATTAGGTTTTCATCCTTTTCCACACCGATCATAGCACTCTCTGCGGAAAAAAGCGAGGATGTCGCTCAGCGCAAAATGCCTTGCAGACATTCCTCCAACGTAACACCGTTCCCGGCAAAGCAGGCGTTTACCACGAAATCGCCGCAGCGGAAGCGGTAGGGATTTTTGATCTGGCGGATAAAGGCGGCAATGCGTTCTTCCTTGGGAAGATTTTTGTCAACAGATACTTCCCGGATGTCCACCAGTTCATCCGTGTGGATTTGGGTTTCGTTTGGCGTCGGCTGCATCATGGCGATCTCCTTTCTCGGTTTGGTGGGTTTCCTCAAGGTCACATGAATGCACTGACGGGAAAGCCCGTCAGCGCATGGTATCTGACTTTGAGAGGCGGCTGCGCGGGCAGAATTGGAGCCACATAACATAATGGCGAATACCGGCGCAGCCGCTCTGCTTGTCCATTTGAGAAGAACTATCCTATTTGCCACGCGCCCCGGATAGTGGGCATGATGCAGGCCGCCCTTGGCAGGGCTGTCATAACTCCACGATACCGCTGCCTCAAAGAGCTGGCGCATACCGCAGGGTTCCCCCTCAAGTCTGTGGGAGGGCGTGAGCAAGTTTCATTATCCGCCGCGCTGTCATCGCGCCCGATTTGCCGAATCGGGTCTAAGGCTGCGTAGATCGCTCGGATGGCTTTTCCGGAATCACCTCCTTGAAGCCATCGTCGTGGCGGCGCACCTTATGCCGCTATCACGCGGGTTTTGTGCCTGCATCATGGTCTATTCAGTTTTCAACGTTCGGTGAAAGGCTTCGTGGAGAATGTCCCTTCACCTATCGCCGATTTTGGGCCACTTTTGCACCCTGTTTTCAGCAATCAGGGAAAATTTTTTTCATTTTCTTCATCGCCGCGCCGATGCTCTTGGAAATATTCTGATGGCTGACACCCTCGGCTGCGCCAATCTCATCAACCGTCATCCCATCCACGAAATACATCCACACCCTGCGGAACTGCGTATCCGTCAGGTGCTTCCGCATCTGCGTGACCTTTCTGACGCTGCGGTGGATTGCCTCTGCCCGGTCATGCGCCTGCTCCATGCAGACATCCACGGCAGGAATGGAGGCCGCTTCCTCGGATAGCTCATCCAGCGCAAGCGTGTGATTGGCATAGACGTGAGCTTCCTTTTCGGAGGCGTGATAGTCCTCGTCCGACAGGGCTTTCCATTTCAGAAATTCTTTCTCGCTGGCAAAGTCCTCGCGGGTCAGGCGGACAATGACTTCATTGGCGTCCATATAAACGATGGCATCGGGGTCTTTCTTATTCAGTGCATAGATGCTTTTTCTGTTGAACATATTGATCCTCCGTTTCGGTGTTGGGTGGTTGGTGAGCCGAGCCAACACCGGCGGAGAACGACAGCCGACAGGAAAACGTAAAAAGGCGCTCGAACAGGCATGATGACCTGAACGAGCGCCTTGCGTGCGAGTGAAAACATGAGTAACGAATACTGTACCGGGAGGGGCTAAATCACGGATGAACCAAACCGCATAAAAAGAGAGCTGCAACTCGCTTTCGTGAGTGCAGCTCGTCTGGGGGATAGCCGCGTGCTTTTTGAAGTGGACGGCTAATCGGTGCTTATGCTTTTTTACATGACCGCGAGCGGCCTTAGCAGTATCTCCTGTTCATCCGTGACATCATAAAATTACCTCCAACTCGCTGAATGTGATTTGCGGATCATTCAATGTGAGCTTCATGTGTATTTAAGTGAATTGAGGCTCACTCTACAATGTAGTAGAGGTGATTTACAATGAACTTTCTTGACCTGTTCGCCCAAAAGCTTCGCGAAAAGCGGGAGCAGAAAAAGATCACGCAGCGCGAATTAGCGGAACGGCTTAATATGTGTACCCGAACTGTCATTGAGATTGAAAAGTGCAAGAGCAATCCGAAATTTGAAACGGTTGCGCTGATCTCAGAAGAAATGGACATCAGTCTGGATGGAATCGTGTTCCACGATAGAGCGCCGCAGACCGTTGCCAAGTGCGTTCTTGATTACTTTGCAGGAAAGGGTGAAGAAGAGTCGCAACGGTACATAGACCTGTGCATGAGCGCAGATAAGCTGAAGTGATGTACAGGGGAAAACAAAAGGGCCGATGATTGTCTTTCATGTAGAGCAGCCAGTGGGCTTATATTTTCCCCACTGGCTGCTCTTGTCCGCACAGTTGGAACGACGGGCATTAGTATCCTATTTTTCCTGTTTGTGTGCATCCCGGATCTTTTCAAAGGTGTCCTGACTGATGGCGTGTTCAATCCGGCAAGCATCTCGCTCTGCAATTTCAGGGTCAACGCCAGCTGCGATAAATTGCTCTGTAAAGAACTGATGCCGCTCATAAATTTTTTCGGCAACATTCCGGCCTGTTTCGGTCAAATGCAAAACGTAATCACTATCTACCGTTAAAAAGCCCCCTTCACGCAAAGCCGACACCGCATAGCTTACACTGGCTTTTGAAACTCCAACACGCCGTGCAACATCAATAGAGCGGACAGCACCGTGATTCTTTTGAAGAACCAGCACAGCCTCCAGATAATCCTCTCCGGACGCATGAATCTTCACTATTGTCTCCTTTATGCAAGGCTCCAGCCGGAGGACTTTTTACGGATATTTACAAAATCCTGATAAATCCCGGCTTTTGCCATAAGCTCGTCATGGGTTCCCTGTTCGCTGATCCGTCCATCGGAGATCACCAAAATCTGATCTGCCTGACGGATGGTATTCAGGCGGTGTGCAATCACAAGCAATGTTTTACCCTTTACCAGTTCATTGATTGCCTCCTGGATATAGCTTTCATTATCGGTATCAACACTTGCAGTCGCTTCATCCAGAATGACAATCGGTGCGTCCTTCAAAATGCAGCGGGCAATAGAGATTCTTTGCTTTTCGCCGCCGGACAGAGTAGCGCCGCCTTCACCGATGACTGTCTGGAATCCATCTGGCAGCGCCATGATAAAATCATAGCAGCGGGCTTTTTTTGCAGCCTCATAGACTTCTTCCTCGGTAGCGTCCGGTTTACCCATGCTGATATTGTTATAAATGGTATCCTGGAACAAGTACACCCTCTGGAAAACCATGCTGATCTGTTCCATCAGTTCGGCGAGAGGCACATCCCGAATATCTGTACCACGGATTGTCACTTTGCCGGATTTCACATCCCACAGCCGCGCCAGAAGGTTCGCAATCGTGGATTTGCCACCGCCAGACGGTCCCACAAGTGCGGTCATGGTATTCTTCTGCATAGAGAAGCTGATGTTGTGCAGGACTTCCTTGTCCTGATAGGCGAAGCCCACATCGCTAAATTGTACTTCTGGCTGATCCGGCTGTGCCTGTGACAGAATATGTTGATTTCCGTTATCGGGAAGTTCGGGCTCGTCCAAAACAGCTTCAATGCGGTCTAATGCGGCATTCATCACGGTCAGTCGGGTTGCTTCTCCATAAAGAGCTTTCAGAGGTCCAAAGAGATCAAAGACAAACAGCAGCACGCCCAAAAGATAAGCCAGGGAGAGTACGCCTTCCTGATGTAAAAAAACGGATAAACCGAAGATAGCGGCAATACCCACGCCATAGAGAATGTTTAAGCCAGTGGTCCACGGTGTCATTTTCTGCTCAAACTTCGTATTGACATCCCTTGATTTTTTGAAGTTTTCCGTTAATTCGTCAGATTTTTCTCCGAGCAGATTGTAACTTTTGATAACCCCAATTCCTTCAGCAAAAGACAAGACCGCATCCGTCAAATTCTCGCTTTGGTTTTGACGCCCGACAGCCTCCTTGAAGGAAACCTTATTCATATATTTTGCAACCAGTGATGCCAGCAAGGTAATGATTACCGCAATCAGCCCAAGTCTCCAATCCAGTACGAACATAAAAACAGCTAAAACCAAAGTAGACAGCATATAGCTCATCATGTTGCCAATGGTACTCATAGAAACTTCCTCAATGAATACCATATCCGTACTGAGAACAGAGCTGATTTTGCCAATATTCCCCGATGTAAAGTAACCCATCGGCATTTTTCTTAAATGATTTCCCAACTCCATCCGTTTATCAGCAAAGATCATAAATCCAGCGGCACTTTGCAGACGGTCGCTCAAATAGTGAACCACTGTCTGAACCACTACAACAGCTAATAATCCAAGTCCGACAAACAGACAGGTCTTTCCAGTCAGCGTATTATCAGCAAACCCGGCCAAGACAATAAACGCCATGAAGATCGGCATTTTGGAGAGAATGGACTCGACAAATGCACATAGAAATGCAGCCTGAATACGGCTTTTATACCTCCCGGAGAGGTTCAGGATTCTTGAAATCAATGCAAACATTTATCTTCCCTCCTTTGCAGTAGATACTTTCCACTCGGCGCTGTCCTGAGCCGCTTTCCACAACTTTTGGTATTCTGGGCAAGCTTGAATCAGCTCCTGATGTTTTCCGGTTGCCACCATCTTTCCGTGATCCATAACGCATATTTGATCTGCGTTCATTATAGCGGGAAGTTTGTGAGCGATAACTACCAAGGTTTTTCCCTTCACCAGCTCCGCAATAGCAGCCTCCATTTTTTCCTCATTTTCTGGATCAGCATAGGCCGTGGCCTCGTCAAGCACTACAATCGGGGCATCCTTCAATATTGCCCGCGCCAGGGAAATTCGCTGGCGCTGCCCCCCGGAAAGCATTTTCCCCGCATCGCCCGCCATGGAGTGAATACCTTGCGGCAGCTTTTCCAGAAACTCCATACACTGGGCTTTCTTCGCCGCCTCCATTACTTCCTCATCGGTAGCATCCAAACGTCCAAGACGGATATTTTCCAGCAGGGAGGTGTTAAACAGGTACTGATCCTGAGCCACATATGAAATGCGGCTGTTCAATGCCTCCAGGCTCATATCACAAAGTTTCTGCCCACCAATGGAAATGCTCCCTTTCTGCGGGTCATAGTAGTGGATCAACAGTTTTGCAAGGGTGCTCTTGCCAGAACCGGATTCACCAACCAGGGCAGTTTTTTGTCCTGCTTTTGCCACAAGGGTAATATCGTGGAGGACTTCGTTTTCCGCTATTATCGGTTTCCCATCTGGGCCAGGCTGTGCCATCTGATACGCAAAGGAAACATGATCGTAAGAAATGTTAAAATCCTGTCCGTGGAAATCATCCTCAGCAGCTTGCAGCGGTGCCGCATTTAACATCTGTTCAAGTGCCGTGATCTTATAATTCAGATTCGGAATCGTCTCCATAAAGCCCAGTGCTTTCAGGAGAGGAATCCCAATGCTGAGGGAAAGGCAGAGGACTAAAATCAAATCAGGTAAAGTGCTTATGCCACAGAGAACAAACCATGCCCCAAGAGGCAAAGTCAGAATAACAGTGCAGGGCAGCAGACTTCCGTATATCGCCATCCAGGGCCAGGCGGCCTTATACCATGCCAAGGTATAATCCCGATAGTCCGTTACATCCTTGCGGAAGTTCTCGTAAGATTCACTCTCCCGGTTGAAAACCTTGACAACCTCCATACCATTGATGTACTCAATGATCGTGTTGTTCATTTTCTGTGCAGACTGATAGTAGGGACCCATGCGCTTCATTCCAACAGAGTACATAATGACCATGGAGAGCAGGCTGATCGGGATAGAGGCCAAAGACATAAGAGCCAGTTTCCAGTCCGCACAAAACATAGCAACATAAATCACCAGCGGGATCAGTAAATTTGCGATACCCTCCGGGACTGAATGAGCAAGGAGCAATTCCAAGCTGTCCACATCATCGACAAACAGCTTTTTGATTGTCCCTGTCCCTTTTTCCTCCACAATGCCAAGGGGAAGTTTCTCAAACTTCTTTTGCAGAGATACCCGCAGCCGGAACAATGTGTTATATGCTGCTTTATGAGAAATTGATAATCCCCATCCATAAAAAAACGCCTGCAAAACAAGACAGATCAAAACCCCTATAACACGCAATAAAACAAATTCTGTTTCAACAGAATCGCCCATAACCAATGGCGAAATGACCTGATAGGCCAGCACAAAAGGCAGGACGCCCATAAGAACGCTGACCAGTACGA
>ENA-OPDF01001570-OPDF01001570.1-human-gut-metagenome-genome-assembly--contig:-NODE-1570-length-13089-cov-2.735384_pt1 | contig 13089 bp, 13 predicted proteins | sample MGYA00241575_ERZ501501 | MGnify/ENA primary metagenome ERZ501501 (study PRJEB25962, sample SAMEA1972229) | human gut metagenome | biome: human gut; feature: human-associated habitat; material: faeces... | reverse complement strand
TTTCGTCACTTTTATGCAGTCTGTTTACTTCTTTTTCAAGCCTTGCTATCGCTGTAAGCTTTGCACTTTCAATGTCATTTTTTGCCATAGCCGCAAATTTGGGGGCTTTTTCATTTTGCACAGTGCTTGAAAGTGTTATTGCAGGGGTTATTTTATGCATACTTCCGGAAAAACTGACATTGAAACTATCTGATTTGTGGGAAAGCGGAGCGGATATTGCACCCGAAGGAAGTTTAAGGCAGAGCCTTGTGGTAAGATTGCGCTTTGCATCAAGTGCGCTTGCGCAAGTGAGCGAAAGCGTAAGAGATGTGCGTGAAAAAATCAATTCGCTTTCGCCGGTTGACCCTAATGAAAGTGAAATCAGAATGGTTGCGTCAGACCAATTTTTTTCTATTTCCGATATGCTCGCAGATTTGGCTTTTGAGTTTGATGAGGCTGAAAGCTTTGATTTTAAGTCGGCAGGCAGAATAAGAAGAATGCTTGGCGAATACGATATTTTTCCTGAAAATATATCTGCAATTATTGATAAATATGACAGAATGCGAATTGAAATTCTTGCTCCCAATGATACCAAGGGGCTTGATAATTTACGCCTTACAAATGAAATAAGCAAAATTTGCAAGCGTGAATTTGAGCGTGGAAAAATAAATGTGAGTTCAGCCGGAACTATGCTTTCGTTTATGGAAAAGCCTAATTTTAAAATGAGTATCGGATTTGCTCAATATTCGGCAGAGGGAAACTTGTGCGGTGATACGATTAAAACAATTAACGATTCAAGAGGACATATGATTTTTATTATAAGCGACGGAATGGGCAAGGGAAGCCGAGCTGCTTTAGACGGAGCAATGGGTGCAGGCCTGTTATCAAAGCTTCTGTCAGCCGGGTTTGGATTTGATTCATCGCTCAAAGTTGTAAACAGTGCGCTTCTTGTAAAAAGCCACGAGGAAAGTTTGGCAACGCTTGATTGTATAAGGGTGGATTTATTCAGTGGCAAATGTGAGTTTTATAAAGCGGGTGCGCCGAAATCGTATGTTGTAAAAGAAAACAGTTTGACAAAGTGTGAGCTTACTTCTATGCCGGCAGGAATTTTGCGCGGTGTGGAATTTGCCAAAAGAACTACGCTGCTCAATACCGATGATGAAATAATTATGATGAGTGACGGAATAACGGATGTGGGTGATGATTGGCTTGAAGAATTTTTGAAGCTTGAAACATCGTTTGACCCAAATGAAAAAGCAAAAGCGATTTTGCGCCTTGCGCTCGAAAACAGCGATGAAAAGCACCGTGATGATATGTCTGTAATAGTAGCAAAAATGATTGAAAAGTAAAGCAAAAGTGTTTTTTATATCGTATTTTTTAACTGTAAAAAAAATACTTGACTTTTTATTATAATATGTTATTATATACACAGTAAGTTTATTGATTCTCATGAGAGTGGACCTAAGAGGCCCGCTCTCTTATTATTGTAAGGAGGTTTTTTCTTGGCAGGAAAAGGAAATACTGTATCTAGGGTAACAGAAATTATTACCCCTTACGCAGAAGAACTCGGTCTTGATATTTGGGATGTCCGCTTCGCAAAAGAGGGTACGGATTGGTATCTTCGTATTTTTATTGATAAAGAGGGCGGAATTTCAATTGATGACTGTGTTGATTTAACCCACGCTGTTACAAAGCCGCTTGATGAAGCAGACCCGATTTCACAAAGCTATACTCTCGAAGTCAGCTCACCCGGGGTAGAAAGGGAGCTTACAGCTGATAAGCATTTTGAAAAGTATATCGGTGCTGATGTTATGGTTCGCCTTATCCGCCCTGTAAATAATGTGAGGGACTATGCCGGTAAGCTTGTTTCTTACAACGGCGGTGAGATCACACTTTCACTTGCAGACGGCGAGGAACTTAAAGTGAATAAAAAAGATACATCATATGTAAAACTTGATGACTTTGATATTAAAGATTTTGAAAAAGAAATGAACTAATCGAAAGGATGATAGGAAAATGAGTAAAGAATTTTTTGATGCAGTAAAAGCGATTGAAGCTGAAAAAGGTATTCCTGCCGAATATCTTTATGAAAAAATTTCAGCCGCAATTATTGTTGCTGCAAAGCACGATTATAACGGTAAGGATATTGTTCATTGTGACATTGACCCTGATAAGCAAAAAATCAAGGTTTATGTAAGAAAAAATGTAGTTGATGAAATTGAAGATGAAGATACAGACCTTACACTTGAGCAGGCACAGGTATTAAGAAAGAGTGCTAAAGTCGGCGGTACAATTGATATTCCGCTTAAAACAAAAAATTTCGGCAGAATTGTAGCTCAAACAGCAAAGCATGTTATCCGCCAGGGTATCCGCGAAGCTGAAAGAGGACAGATGATTGAAGAATTCAAATCTAAAAATCAGGAGCTTGTCACAGCAAAGGTAGACAGAATTGACCCTGAAACAGGAAATGTTACTCTTGATATGGGTAAGAATTCAGCAGTTCTTCCTAAAACAGAGCAGGTTCCGGGTGAGCATTTCACAGTAGGCGAAAACATCAAAGTATTTGTTGTTGATGTCAAAGAAATGGGCAAAGGCCCTCGCATTATGATTTCACGCACACATCCGGGTATGGTTCGCCGTTTATTTGAGCAGGAAGTTCCTGAAATTTATGACGGAACTATTGAAATTAAATCAGTTTCCCGCGAAGCAGGTTCAAGAACCAAGATTGCTGTTTATTCAACAGATGAGGATGTTGACCCGGTAGGCGCTTGCATAGGCCCGAGAGGTCAGAGAGTTTCCAACATTGTTGAAGTTCTCGGCGGTGAAAAGATTGATATTGTTAAGTTCAGCGAAGACCCTGCACAGTATGTAAGTGCCGCACTTGCACCATCAGAAGTTTGCGAAGTTGAAATTCTTGATGAAGATGCAAAGAGCTGCCGTGCAACAGTTCCTGATGATCAGCTTTCACTTGCTATCGGCAACAAAGGTCAAAATGTTCGCCTTGCTGCAAGGCTTACAGGCTGGAAAATTGATATTAAGCCTGAATCGGGATTTTTCACTAATGAAGAGCCTGAAGCAGACGAAAACGAAACAGAAGAATAATTACCTCGCATTTTGAAAGAAAGGCGTAGTAAATATGAAAACTAAAAAAATACCGATGCGTATGTGCACAGGCTGCGGCGAAATGTTTGATAAGCGCGAACTTGTAAGGGTGGTAAAAAGCCCGGAGGGTGAAGTTTCGCTTGACCTTACAGGCAAAAAAGCCGGCAGGGGTGCATTGTCCGCGCAGCGGTTCCACCCAGCCAAAGCGCGGCAGCGTGAGCGTCTGTTCCGGTTCCAGATAGACTTCCTCCGGCAGGGCGCACCACAGCCAGCCCAGCGCCGCCACCGCGGCCACCAGCAGATAAACCCCTATCATCTTTATCCACCTGACAATGCTGTGCTTGGACATTTTACGGCCTCCCTGCGCATTTTTCGGGGTTAGTATGCGCAGACAAGCACGAAAAAACCGCACCCGCATCCAAAAATGGACACAGGTGCGGTTATGGTTTTACAGGGACAGGCGCTTATGCGTCCTGCAGCTCGCCGCGGCTGGCGGCCTTGAGGTAGGCGAAGATGAACTCATCGATATCGCCATCCATCACGGCATCGACGTTGCCGGTCTCGTAGTTGGTGCGGTGATCTTTGACCATGGTGTAGGGCATGAACACATAGCTGCGGATCTGGTGACCCCATGCGATCTCGTTCTGTACGCCCTTGATGTCGTCGATCTTATCCATGTGCTGCTGCTTGGCGATCTGGTAGAGCTTAGCCTTCAGCATTTCCATAGCGTAGTCGCGGTTCTGGAACTGGCTGCGCTGGGTCTGGCAGTTGACCACGATGCCGGTGGGCTTGTGGATCAGACGGACAGCAGAGGAGGTCTTATTGATGTGCTGGCCGCCGGCACCAGAGGAGCGGTACACCTGCATCTCGATATCCTCGGGGCGGATGTTCACCTGAATGGTGTTGTCCAGCTCGGGCATAACCTCCAGAGAAGCAAAGCTGGTCTGGCGGCGGGCGTTGGCGTCAAAGGGAGAGACACGCACCAGACGGTGCACGCCGTTCTCGCTCTTAAGCAGACCGTAGGCGTTTGCGCCCTTGACCATCATGGAAGCGCTCTTCAGACCGGCCTCGTCGCCGTCCTGATAATCCAGCACCTCCACGGTCATGCCATGTGCCTGTGCCCACTTATTATACATACGATACAGCATCTCGGCCCAGTCCTGTGCCTCGGTGCCGCCGGTGCCTGCGTGGAAGGTAAGGATGGCGTTGCTGTGGTCGTACTCGCCGTTCAGCATGGTCATCAGCTGCAGTTCCTCCACAGCCTTGCCCACGGTGTTCACGGCCTCCTCGGCCTCGGGGATCATGGCGGGGTCGTACTCCTCGTCCAGCATCTCCAGCATGGTCTCAGCGTCATCGTACAGACCCTGCAGCTTTTCAAAGCGGTTCAGCTTGCCCTTCAGGTCGCCGACCTCGTCAAAGACCTTCTTGCTCAGTTCTGCATCATCATAAAAGCCGGGGCGGGACATGGTGTGCTCCAGCTCCTGCACGCGCTTGCGGCTTGCTTCAATGGCCAGTGCTTCCTCCAGGTCCTTAACGGCCTTGGCGTGCTCGGCCAACTGCACTTTCAGTTCATCAGTCGTGATCATTCTCTAAGTTCCTCTCGTTCAAGGGTTTACATCATAACAATAATGTCCCCGGCAGGGTGCAAAACGCACGCGCAGCGCGCATTTTCTGCTCCGCCAAAAGACACAGTTTATACACAGATACTTCATTAGTATACCGAGAATCTGTGATAAAGTAAAGAGGAAAAATACTATCTTGCCGGATTTTTAAAGATTTTCACCTTTTCTTTTCATACCCGGGGGAGTATAATACCAGTATGATCGATTTCACAGGAGGATATCATGCCGAAATATTATGGCTGTCCCTGTGAGGGCTGCGGCAAGCCGCTGACCCTTCAGGACGACATCGTGGTCTGCCCGGACTGCGGTGCACCCTATCACCGCACCTGTTACGAGAAGATGGGTCTGTGCATCCACGCCCCTGCCCATGGCGCAGGCTATGAATGGAAGTTTCCTTATCAGGATGCGCAGCTGCGCACCTGTCCCACCTGCGGGGAGCGCACCCTGCGCAGCGAGAATGTCTGCCGCTGCTGCGGCGCTGCCCTGCCCCCTGAGAGCGCAGAACAGCCCAACGACCGTGCTGCCGCCAGCGCCGAGCAGAACCAGGATTTTGATTACAGCAGGATGTACCGGGACGAAATGTACCGTAATTTTACCGAGAAGGTCATCGACCCGGTGCACCGCAATGTGCGCGCCGCCTTTGGCAAGGATGAACTGATCGACGGCGTCCCCTATCAGGACTGGGTGGATTTTATCGGCACAGCCGCGCCGGTCTACCTGAACGATTACAGCCAGATGCAGCTGCGTCACTCCAAGATCTCCATGAGTTTTTCAGCGCTGCTGTTCGGTCCGTTCTACTTTTTCTACCGCAAGGCGTGGAAGCCCGCCTTCGGCTTTCTGGCCGCAGAACTGCTGCTGTTCATCCCCACCTTAATTAGTATGATGCAGACCACCGGCAGCCCCCTGACCGCCGGGATCAGCGCCTCTACGCTGGTAGTGTTGAGCCGCGTCATGTCCCTTCTCAGCTTTGCACTGATGCTGGTGCGGGGGCTGTATGGCAAGTGGCTCTATCGCCGCAGCGCAGCGGCACGCATCCGCCGCATCCGTGCCGAGTTCCCGGACCCGGAGCAGCGCCGCGCCGTGCTGAACGCACAGGGCGGTGTCAGCTTTGCAGCCTGCATCGGAGCGTTCATCCTGCTGATGCTAGTAGGCAGCCTTTGCTCCATGCTGCTGGGGCCGGACCTGAACGCACTGGTAGGCACCTTTATCTGATAACGGTTCATGCAGGATGGGGATCCTGCTGAAAAGCGCGGTTCACCGTGCATAAAATGAGAACATGGGAGAATCATTATGAAAAAAGTCACCAAAGCCGTTATTCCGGCTGCGGGTCTTGGCACCCGCGTACTGCCCGCTACCAAGGCAATGCCCAAGGGAATGCTGCCCATCGTGGATAAGCCCGCCATCCAGTATCTGGTGGAGGAGGCCGTCCGCTCCGGTATTACCGATATCCTGATCATTCTGGGCCGCAACCAGAGCATTATTGAGGATCATTTTGACCGCAGCCCCGAGCTGGAGGAAAAGCTGGCAAAGCCCGGCAAGGAAAAGATGCTGGAGGAGTGTCTGGGCATCGCCAATATGGCCAACATCCTGTTTGTGCGCCAGAAGGAGACGCTGGGTCTGGGTCACGCGGTCAACACCGCCAAGGCCTTTACCGGCGATGATCCCTTTGTGGTCATTTATGGCGATGACGTGATCTGGGGCGAGGATCCGGTCTGCGCCCAGCTGATTCGCGCCTACGAGGAGTTCGGCCGCCCGGTTGCCGGCGTGTCCGCTGTGCCTTGGGAGGACGTGAGCCGCTATTGCAGCTTAAAAACCACTCCCATCCACGACAACTACTTCTTTGTGGACGATATGATCGAGAAGCCCAAGAAGGGGCAGGAGTTCAGCAACTACTCCATTCTGGGTCGTGTGCTGCTGACCCCGGAGATCTACGAGATCCTTGCCCACACCAAGCCCGGTGCCGGTGGCGAGATCCAGCTGACCGATGCCATGGCAGAGTATGCCCGTACCCGCGGCGGCATGACCGCCGTGGAGTTCACCGGCAAGCACTACGACATGGGCAATAAGCTCAAGGTCGTGGAGGCGCAGGTGGAGCTGGCATTGCAGCATCCTGAGATCGGCGAGGATTTCCGCGCCTACCTGAAGGAGTTCTGCAAGACGCTGTAAATTATATACTGCGTAAACAATAAAAACGGGGTTGTTGCACGAAACCATGTGCAGCAGCCCCGTTTTTGCATATATTTTTTCAGATGAAAAAAGGGTTCAGAAACGCCCGCAGGCGATTCTGAACCCTAAACATGAAAATCAAATTCCTGATTTAGTTTGCCTGACTGGGATGCGGCACGGGCGGGCGCTTGGTGAACATGGCCTTGAGTGCCAGCGGGGTAGCCACGCTGGACACCACGATCAGCAGGATCACAGCGGTAAAGTAGACCGGGTCTACCACACCGATGGCCAAGCCCTTCTGTGCCACGATCAGTGCCACCTCGCCGCGGGTCATCATACCGACGCCGACCTTCAGGGAGTCGTCCCAGTTGAAGCGGCAGACCTTTGCAGCCAGACCGCAGCCGATGATCTTGGTGATCAGCGCCACAACCACAAAGCAGACGCAGAACAGCAGGATTTCCGGGGTCAGGCCGCTGATATCAGTCTTGAGGCCGATGGAGGCAAAGAAGATCGGCGCAAAGATAACGTAGTTGCTGATATCCACCCGGCGCTCCACATAGGGCGCGTCATCCATGGTGCACAGCACGATACCTGCAATGTAAGCGCCGGTGATATCGGCGATGCCGAAGTACTCCTCAGCAATGTAGGCCATGGCAAAGCAGAAGGCCATGCTCACGATGGTGATACGCTGGGTATGGGGGTTGCGCTGATCCAGCCACTTCATGGCGTAGTGCGCCACAAGGCCAACGCCCAGTGCGGTGGCAAAGAACAGCACCGTATTGAACAGCACCTTGCCCAGACCCGTACCGGTGCCGCTGCTGGCACCCAGCACGCAGGTGAGCACCACGATGCCGATGACATCATCAATGACAGCGGCACTGACGATGGTAGTGCCCAGAAAGCTCTTCAGGTGCCCAAGCTCCTGCAAGGTCGCCACCGTGATGGACACACTGGTAGCGGTCATAATGGTGCCGATGAACAGCGCCCGGTAGAACTCCGGGCTGCCAACTGCGGCAAAGCCGTAGAATGCACCATATAATAAGGTGCCGCCCACCAGAGGCACAGCCACGCCAACGGTAGCGATCAGGGTGGCGATGGGGCCTGCCTTGATCAGCTCTTTCAGGTTGGTGCCGAGGCCGGTGGTGAACATGAGCATCACAACGCCGATCTCTGCAAAGATGGAGATGGAGTCGCTGATCTGCACCAAGTTCAGCACGCAGGGGCCGATCAGCAGACCGGCGATGATCTCACCCACCACCTGCGGAGCCTTGCACTTGCGCGCCACCAGACCAAAGAATTTCGCGCTCAGGATTATGATTGCCAGATCTCGAAACAACGAATACATGGATTATCCTCCTTTAATTTTTCCCGCTTCCCTGCCACTGCCGGAGCCCCGGCCCTGCCATATTGCAGGGAAAGCGTTTACATTATAGTCCTTTTTACCAAAAAATGCAAAACATTTTTTATCGTTCTTTTTGTCAAAAAAGCTTGACAGAAGCAAAGAAGCTTGCTATAATAAATTGCTGTCTGAACAGACACACCACACAGGCCGCGATACCGCAGCCTGTGTACCCTTGGCCTTGCAGATCCGCAGGGCCCTCAAGTCCAAAAGGAGGTGCTACAAAAATGGCAAAGTACGAAACCATGCTGATTACCAGCGCCGCTCTCGATGAGGAGGCTTCCGCCGCTCTGGTGGGTAAGTTCAAGTCCCTGATCGAGGCTAACGGTACGATCGATTCTATCGACGAGTGGGGCAAGCGCCGTCTGGCCTACCCCATCAACGACGAGGAAGAGGGCGTCTACACCGTGATCAACTTCACCAGCGAGCCCAGCTTCCCCGCTGAGCTGGACCGTGTGTACAAGATCACTGAAGGCGTTATGCGCAGCCTGATCATTGCTCACGAGGAGTAATTCTTCTGTGACAGAAAGGGAAACCGTACTATGTTGAATGTTGTTGCTATCATGGGTCGCCTTGCGCGTGACCCTGAAATGCGTCAGACCACTACCGGCAAGAATGTCGCTTCGTTCCGCATTGCCTGCGACCGCGGGCGCCGCGATGCCAATGGGCAGAGCGTGGCGGACTGGATCGATGTGGTTGCATGGGATCGGCAGGCCGAATTCGTCTGCCGCTATTTCCAGAAAGGTTCCCTGATCGTTGTGGACGGCCGTTTGCAGTCCCGTCAGTATCAGGATAAGACCGGCGCAAACCGCACTGCCGTTGAAGTGGTTGCCAACAACATCAACTTTGCAGGCCCCAAGAGCAGCAATGCAGGTGACGGAAACGGCTATCAGAATGCCGCTCCGTCCTACCAGAACGCAGCGCCTGCCCGTCCGGCTGCTGTGGAGGCAGCTCCCAGCTACTCTGCCGGCAATGCCGACGACTTCGCCGTCATTGATGACAGCGATGACCTGCCGTTCTGACACGAAACGGTCTATCCGTTAAAAATCCAATAGGAGGTAATAAGCAATGGCTTTTGAAAGAACCGAAGGCTCTCGCCCCGCACGCCCCATGCGTCGCGGCCGCAAGAAGGTTTGCAGCTTCTGTGTCGATCGCATCGACACCATCGATTACAAGGACGTGCCCCGTCTGCGTAAGTACGTCTCTGAGCGTGCAAAGATCATTCCCCGCCGTGTGACCGGCACCTGCGCTTACCATCAGCGCGCACTGACCATCGCCATCAAGCGTGCTCGTCACGTTGCTCTGATGCCCTACGTCAGCGACTAATCTTTAAAACATCAACCCAATCAAAATAATCAGCAATCAGCAAAGCGCTCTCACCGATGACAAGGTGAGAGCGCTTTTTTGCTTGCGTTAGATATACTGTTCACACCAATGTTTTACCTTCTCCCCCACCTGCCGAGCGGTCAGCCCGTCGGTAGAAAGAAATGTTACGTTTTTCTTTTCCCGGAACCATTCCCGTTTCAGCGGCAGAAGGTGGTTCAGGTAATACGCAAAGAATTCCCGGGAACGGGTGGTATCTCCCGCTTTACGGGCACGCAGGACGGCTTCGGAAGCGTCCAGAAACAGAATGTGCTCCGGCATACAAGCCTGCACCGCTGCAAGCTCCGGGGCCAAAGCCTGCCGGATCGCTTCGATCTTCCACTCCAGCCCCCTGCTTTTGGGGTAGTTCAAGGTGTAGAACTCAATCTCCTCCGCGCCGAAATCCATCACGGCGTGGGGGTATTTTTTTGCTTTCTGCCCGCGGCGCAGCTCATTGCGCAAAAAAAGCCGTTGGATCTCCAGATAGTCCGCATAGCTGTTCTTATTCAACCCACGCTGCTTTATCTCTGCAAGGACGGCAGCGTTGTCCTCAAAACAAACCTGTACCTGTTGGCAGTGCTGTTCCAGATAGCGGGCTGCCGTGGTCTTTCCCACTGCCATGCAACCCTGTAAGGATAAGATCATAACATTTTGCCCCCTCTCCTTTTTTCACATAGTATAGCACATTCAGCTGTGTACCGGGAAGCGTTTTTCGCGCAAAAAGTTACAAACCGGTACGATTGTCCCGGTTGTTTATGACTTGTACCGGGAATTATCGGTATTTTCAGATTTGCTGCTTTGCGCGCAAATCAAACTGCACAAATGCGAGGGTCGGCATTGCACACCTTGTACAAAGTTGTATCACACTTATTGATTTTTTATACAGAATGTGCCATACTAATGTCGCTGGGAACGTTCCCGACAACGTTCCCGAAACACTTTCAGAAAGTGAGGCCCGCCGACATGGCAAACCTGACCATCAAGGACATCGCACGGATCAGCGGTTGCTCTGTCAGCACCATCTCCCGTGTGATCAACGACAGGCCGGATGTCCGCCCGGAGACCAAGGAGCACGTTCTGAAGGTGATGCGGGAGGCCGGGTTTGTGCCCAACACCAACGCCCGACAGCTGAAGATTCAGCAGTCCCGCAGCCTTGTGTTTGTGGTAAAGGGCACCCGGAACATCTTCTTTTCTGATTTTCTGGTGCAGCTCCAGCGCGCCGCCACCCTGTACGGATACAACGGCATCGTCTCTTACTTGGACGAGAACGCCAACGAGATCGACGCCGCCGAAAAGATCCTGCGGGAGATCAAGCCCAAAGGCATCATCTTCTTGGGCGGCAGCGTAGCCAACTTCCAGCGGGGCTTTGACCGTATCAATGTTCCCTCGGTGCTCACCACGCTGGTCACGGACGAGCTGGACTTCCCCAACCTTTCCATGGTGGGCGTAGATGACCGGGCAGCGGCCTATACCGCTGTGGACTACCTGATCCGGCAGGGGCACCGCAAGATCGCCGTTTTAGGCGGTCCGGTGACCAGCTACCCCAGTCTGATGCGCCGTCAGGGCGCACAGCAGGCCATGGAGGATGCGGGCATTGTGTTCAACGACAAGCTGTACGGCCTGTCCAACTACGATTTCGAATCCGCCTACCACGCCATGAACAGTCTGCTGGCCCGACGGGCAGAGTTCACCGCCCTCTTCGCCATGAGCGATGTCATCGCCTTTGGCGCCATCCGGGCGCTGGTAAGCGCCGGGTTGCGGGTACCGGAGGATGTTTCGGTGATCGGCTTTGACGGTATCACGATGTCCCGCTACTGTGTACCGGTGATGACCACCATCGTCCAGCCCAGCGAGCAGATCGCACTGCAAAGCATCGAGCTGCTGGTGCGGCAGATCGAGCATGGCTCCCCCGCCCAGACCGTGACCCTGCAGCCGGAGTTGCAGCAGGGCGAAAGCGTAAGGGCAATTTAAATTTTGTATTCCCTCCGTCGAAGGACGGAGAGTATATAGTTGATCTGTAATTTTAATAAGAAGGAGAACTTATTATGAAAAAGATGATCACTCGTCGTAACTTCCTGAAGGCCGCTGGCGTTTCTGCCGCTGCTCTGGGTCTGGCTGCCTGCGGCGGCTCTTCCAGCAGCACCGCTTCCTCCGCTGCCGGTTCTACCGCTGCTTCCAGCACCGCTGCAAAGGCAGACGGCAAGGTCTACTACCTGAACTTCAAGCCCGAGCAGGATCAGGATTGGCAGGATCTGGCCGCTGAGTACACCAAGGAGACCGGCGTGCCTGTGACCGTTGTCACCGCTGCTTCCGGCCAGTACGAGACCACCCTGATGAGCGAGATGGAGAAGAGCGAGGCTCCCACCCTGTTCCAGGTGAACGGCCCTGTTGGTCTGGCAAACTGGAAGGATTACTGCTACGACCTGTCCGGCAGCCAGCTGTACGGCGAGCTGACCAGCGATTCCTTTGCACTGAAGGACGGCGATGCTGTTACCAGCATTGCATACGTCATTGAGACCTACGGCATCATCTACAACAAGGAACTGCTGACCGCTGCCGGTTACAAGCAGGAGGACATCAAGGGCTTTGCCGACCTGAAGAAGGTCGCTGATGACATTCAGGCTCGTAAGGCTGAGCTGGGCGTGGACGGTGCTTTCACCTCCGCTGGCATGGACGGTTCTTCTGACTGGCGCTTCAAGACCCATCTGGCAAACCTGCCCATCTACTACGAGTACAAGGCAGACGGCATCGGCTCTACCGACGCCATCAAGGGCACCTATCTGGATAACTACAAGCAGATCTGGGATCTGTACATCACCGATTCCACCTGCGATCCCAAGCTGCTGGCTTCCAAGACCGGCAACGATGCTGTTGCTGAGTTTGTGGGCAAGAAGGCTGTGTTCTACCAGAACGGCACTTGGGCTTACAATGACGTGAAGGATCTGGGCGACGACAATCTGGGTATGCTGCCCATCTACATCGGCGTGGACGGCGAGGAGAATCAGGGCCTGTGCACCGGTTCCGAGAACTTCTGGTGTGTCAATAACACCGCTTCCGAGGCCGACATTCAGGCTACTCTGGACTTCCTGTACTGGTGTGTCACCTCTGAGACCGGCACCAGCGCAATGGCTGACAAGATGGGCTTCGTCATCCCCTTCAAGAAGGCTAAGGACTCCACCAACCCCCTGATCACCATTGCAAACCAGTATGTGGCCGACGGCAAGACCAGTGTTGACTGGTGCTTCTCCACCATGCCTTCCGAGGAGTGGAAGAACGGCGTGGGCAGCGCTCTGACTGCATACGCAGCAGGCACCGGCAAGTGGGACGACGTTGTCACCGCATTTGTGGATGGCTGGGCCAAGGAGTACAAGCTGGCCAACGGCTAAGCCATTGACCAAGAGCTCCCATAAGAACTAATGTGGGAGGCGGGCGATGAGTTCGCCCGCCTCCCTTCTTTTT
>ENA-OPDF01001548-OPDF01001548.1-human-gut-metagenome-genome-assembly--contig:-NODE-1548-length-13201-cov-2.300396_pt1 | contig 13201 bp, 9 predicted proteins | sample MGYA00241575_ERZ501501 | MGnify/ENA primary metagenome ERZ501501 (study PRJEB25962, sample SAMEA1972229) | human gut metagenome | biome: human gut; feature: human-associated habitat; material: faeces... | reverse complement strand
AAAGCATACCACTGGAATCGATACGGATATGATTTTGTGCAGTAGGTATAAGCATTGCCGAATCTCCGATATGCCAAACGGAACCGTCAGCCAGGGTTAATACTGCTTTTTTACCACCGGGTTGAATAGTTTGAGTCAGTAAAAGGGGATCGCCAGGACTATTCTGGTGAAACCATCCCCATCCTAGTCCTAAAACCAATAAAATTCCAGCCGCCACACTATAACGGCGAATACGCCTTCTCCGTCGATAGTTCTTTAATTTCCGGTAAGCCCGAATAGGATCATAACGATATTGTTGCTGTAATCGTTCTGCCAAAGTTTCTGAGTTTCCTAACTTATCTGCCATCTTTTCAACCGGACTATCCTGATCCGGCTGAATGTACTCTTCTTCTTTCTTCCGTAAAATATAGCTTAGAACCTTTTCAGAAAAATCATATATATCATTCCATGTATTCATACCCTTTTTATTATACAAACACATGAAATCAAAAAACGGGTAACAGAAAATAACTAATATTTAAAAAAATCTGAAAAGAAAGAGTACAACAAAATCCCCCATACCATTCCCATGCGTTCACGGAGATAGGCATAAGCCCGCTTTTTCTGCATTTTCACTGTATTTTCGGAAACTTCCAATAGCTGTGCGATCTCCCGGACTTTCAAGCCCTCGAGGCTTAAATTCATAACTTGTCTCTGTTGATCGGACAATTCGGAAAGGACCGAACGGAATTTTGCGATCACACTTTCTTCAATGGCCAAATCGATAGCCATTTCTTCGGTATAGGAAATCTCGGAAGTATAATTTCCCAATAGCCGACGGGCATTGTCCCGATCACGAATCATATTCAAAGCCCTGTTGTATACTGCTTTGTAAAGCCAGCCAGCCAAAGATTTGACATTCGGAAATTGCAAGGAAGAATCCCATAACCCGATCATACACTCCTGAACAATATCCTCCACTCCGACATTTTCATGGGTCAGCTTGGCCACATAAGTACACAATGCCGGATAAAACTCCTCGTACAATTGCCAGGCAGTTTCTCTTTTTTTATTCAGGTCTATTATAAATCGTTCATTATCACGCATACTTCTCCTCCGATTGTGTGACAAATATAAAGAAAAAAATAAAAAACAACTCTCCTCTAAACTAAAATCAGTCCAGCCCCCATTACTTAGTGACAATAGTAATAATGGATAAAAAGGATGCTCACCGACGAGAACGTAGAAAAGGAAAATGAAACATTACCCCCGTCCCTTTGTTTCGTTTTTTTTATCTCAGGCGCCTGAGCGAAAAGAATGCAAATAATAGAGAAGCAGGAAACTCTTTTCTAAGAATTTTGAGTCCCAACGAAATATGAGTTTTGACAGTATTCACGGAAACACCCAGTATTTCAGCGATTTCTTTATATTTTTTACATTCGATAAAACATAGCCGCATAACTTCTCCACAACGATCCGGAAGCTGATTGATCCTGTTCATAATTTGCCGGATCAATTCTTCATGTTCGGAATAATCGGTCTCGGCATAGAGCAGATTTTTATACGATTCATTCTCTTCGTGCCGGGCCCTTACTTTCAAATGATCCAGGTAGTTCAGTGAACGGTTACGGGTAAGACTCAAATAGTAAGGCAACATCGGTTGAGTAAAATCTATTTTTTCACGTTGCGTCCATGTTGTCAGAAAAACATCATGTACAATATCTTTGGCAATATCCGCATCCTTCACAAAGCTCATCGCATGAAAACACAATGGCTTGAAGAATCGCTTAAACGAATCTTCAAACTGTAGCTTAAACTCACGTTCACTTATATATCCTAACATATTATCTTTGCCGGAATATTGATTTACGTGCAAATATAATTTTTTTAAGGATATTAACAAAGTATTTATTCTAGAAGGTTCCCCGATATAAAAAATCACAGAATCGTATCCTTTAGCCACGACACATTTTCCCATCACATTCCGGTGGACGGTCACCTCCTTGCTCATCAGATCCACAATCGCAAAAGAATATACCAGGCAATCTACTCTTTCAGTTGTTTTTCTTCCATATTGATCCAATTGGAAGGGTAGATCGAAGTATATATAATTCGCCCGATTCTTTTTGCGGATTTTCACAAAAAGAATAACGGACAGATGATAATGGACAAATACAGGAAAAGCCTAAAAATGGGTGAAGAAAAATTGAAAAAAATTAGTATTACAAAAAATTATTAAATAACAATCTAAGTATAAAGTTTCTATATACCATCCACTATTTTAGCATATAACTGCCATTATTTATAATCGCTTTATTTTTACTTTGAATCCAAAGATGTATATTATCTTGTCTTTGAAATTTATAAAACTTTTTACTACGCTGAATTTTTCCGGAATATCCATAAATATATCCAATAAGTCATTCGAATACGGAGAAGTCCAATCATCTATTCTGCCTAGAGATCATTTTTCCAGACAGAATAGATAACTGAAAAAAGGTTATTCCTGAATCCGGATTCCATCCAGACAGAAATAGGCCGGAGTCCGCATACGGCCGGTACCTGCTTCTATATCGGTAGATTCGAGATCGAAAACTATTTTATCGACAACACCCAAAGCAGACAAATCTACGGGATACCAATCGTTAACCACCCTGCTCCAATCCGGATTTTCAGGATCACCTTTACGTGTACACAAATAAAAGTTTACCGTTCCGGTTGGTGTGTTATCTTTAAATCCTTTGATAATCAATTTAAAATAATCCTTGTCCTCATCGACCAATTTCTTTACTCCTCCGGGGACATTGGAATACCATACTCCTTTTTTGTCGGCACTCCCGGGGATATTCGGATTGGCTTCGGGCTTTTCCGGCGCACCGTATTGATCCCCATACACCATTGCCAGATAGGCATAAGTAGTGTTAGCTACCAGTATATGCTCTACAACCGCAGGTTTTTCCAAGGTAAAATAAGCATCGTCGTTTTTTACACAAGCGACGGCATAAACTTCATTGGCATTCGGATAGCGGGTATATACACTATAGATATTGGAATCCAAAGCTTCCTGAGTGGCCGTCCAGGTAAAAGAACGGTTGTTACGGTTCGAATAGGCAAAACCGCTATACGTGCCATCCGAATTCTTGACGGTATTAAATTTCACCCCATTTGTATGAGCAGCTTTCGAAGTAAAACCGCTCTCCGGAATCCGATGCGTAAAACGTCCCAGTTCCAATTCATTCATCGTCACATCATTCGGGATGCTTACCAAAACATCTTTATCGTCGGAACAGGCACTCAAACCTGCCCATATCATGATTACAGCTAAAAATTTTCTCATCATTTTAAATTTTAACACAGAAATAACTCAACTTCTATTTCCCTAATCCCGGATTCTGATCCACCAATTTGTTCTTCAACCGTTCGGCTTCGGGAATCGGCCAGCAATATTTATCTGCCGAAAAATCAACATCTTGTTTCAACGTATAAATCCAGGGTTTATTCTGAGCCGGACTGGCATCGGTATCATTGATAAAACGTAAAGATGCAAAGTATTCGCTCCCGTTTTCAAGGAATTGTTCCACACAGATCTCCCGGAAAATCGTCCGTAACAATTCTTTTTTAGAAGAAGCCGACAAAGCAGGCAATACCGGATTGGTTCGTTTGGAACGCATTTCATTCAGCGGAGCCAAAGCATCGGCAACGGAATAATCGTCCAGCCGGGCTTTCAATTCGGCTTCCATCAGATAAAGTTCGGCATAACGAAAATAATAAGCCGTATAAGGAGCATCGGGAGTATCGTTCCGTCCTCCGTGATACAGTTTCTTCAATGCCCAAACATTTTTTGTATCCCAGGTTTCCGGAGCCCGAACCGAGTCCATGACCACCGTATAGCGGGGATCTTCCTTGATCCAACCGTCGAAGATATCGTAATAGGTATTGTTATATCCTATAGCATAAGAATAGGTAAACTCACTCCAGGCACAATTGGTAATATCCCCCATATAACGGGTCCACAATACTTCCCCGGATTCCCAACCTTTCTCGTACATTTCAGCCAGATCGGCTTCCATTTTCCAGCTACCCGGAGCATCTTTCTTCACAGTAAGCACCAAATCCAGCGCATCTTTCAAGTCCTGTACATCACCGCGCATCACTCCCCGGTTCAATAACAGCTTCGCTTTCAGAACCTGAGCCAATTGTTTCGACAAATAGCGGGGTGTCGTAAAATCGGGTAAATGCTTCAGACCCGGTTCCAGATCCTCGAAGATTTTCCGATAGGATTCTCCAACAGTGATTCGAGGTACCTGCAAATTACTCAGGTTGGCCATCTGATCGCGGTATAAAATACCGTAAGCACAATCGTCGGCTTCCCACCAATGCCCGAACATCCAGAATAAATTAGCATAAGCCCAGGCCCGCATACATTTAGCCTCGGCAAGCAAAGCCTCCTTCGTTTCGGGCGAAGGGTACAGTTTCACATCCAGATTAGTCAACGCGATCACCGCCGCATTGGCAGAATTTACCAGCCCGTACCAAGACTGCCAGATCGACGCGAAGTCAGTACCGCCTTCTTTATAGGTCATATTGTAGTTCGCACTGTTGTAATCCCAAATACCGGCCTGTGAAGCCCATTTCCCGGCAAGTTCTCCTCCGAAGGAGGACGACTTTGCAATCACAGAATACATCCCGTTGACAATATTTTTCGCCCCGTTATAGTCCGTAACTGCGTTCTCCAAAGTCAAATTATATTTCGGACTCTGATCCAGAAAATCATCGCAAGAAGCAAATATTCCGGCCAAAAGTAATAGTAGATATATAGAACAAGTTCTCATATTCGGCTTATTTTAAAGTTAATTTTATTCCAAAGTTATAAGTACGTGCAGAAGGATAAGTGCTATAGTCAATACCCATGTTATAAAAAGCACTGTAGCTTGTACTGAAATTACCTTGCGGATCCATTCCGGGATATTTCGTCCAAGTAAACAGATTCGTAGCCTGGAAAGTAAATTCGACTGCATTCAAAATGCTGTTCTTATACAGATGCTTGAGCAGACGATATGATAAATTCAAAGCGGTCATCCGCAGATAAGAAGCATCGTGAATATACCGGTCAGTAATGATACTGTTGGATCCCCAGCCATAATACATCGCCCGGGGATAAGAAGCATTCACACCCGGATTCACCGTCCAGGAATCCAATATCCGGTTAGAAGTATTATATACATTCATATCTCCTGAACTATTTTTTTCTTCGTCCCAAAAACGATCCCCTCCGACAGAATAAGAAAATACAGCATTCAACATCAATCCTTTCCAATACAGCGTACTACCGAATCCTCCGAAGAAATCCGGATTCGCATTTCCGATCACAGTACGATCGCCATCGGCAGTGATTTGTCCGTCCCCATCCAGATCCATAATATACACATCACCCTGACGTTCATAATTATAATCATCCCGATAATATTTCAAGGTTCCAGTTTTCGGATCGACGGTCTTCAAACCAACCAGTTCTTCATTAGTCATAAATAACCGGCCGGCATCTTTATAGCCATAAAATTTTCCAGTCTCGCCTCCTTCTTCAATTTTAAAATACGCATAAGCTCCCCCCCAAAGTATCCGTCGGTACTATTCAGTTTTTCAAGCGTCGTCCGGTTACGGGCAATATTAAAATCGACGTTCCATGTCAGGTCTTTTTGTGAATTTTTAACAATATCCACCCGAACATCAAACTCGACACCCCGGTTTTTCAATGAACCGATATTTTGATACACACTGGAGAAAGAAGAGGAAATAGGTACAGGATCGCTATATAACAAATTATCCACTTTCTTTTGATAGAAACCCAAAGTTCCCCGTATGCGATCGTCCCAAAAACCATAATCCAAACCGATTTCCTTCTGTACCTGTTCTTCCCATTGCAGAATATCATTTCCTAAAGAAGAGGGTACGATACCGGCAACTCCGTTATAGGTGGCAGACCCCATCAAAGTACGCCAATCATAAGCCCCTAAATTCTGAGAACCGGTTTTACCAATCGATCCTCTTAATTTCAGATAAGAAACAATGTTCGCATAATCTTTCATGAAATTTTCTTCGGTAATGATCCAGGCAATGGCCCCCGAAGGGAAATATCCCCAACGTTTATCGGGACCGAATTGTGAAGAACCGTCTGCCCGGAAATTCAGGGTCAGCAAATAACGGTTGTTGAATTTATATTCCAAACGTGACAGGAAAGATGCCAACGTATTGGAACTATAACTGCTGGAAATACTGTTCTTTTTAGCGGCACTGTTTAAATTAGTCAAAACCTGGTCATCGGGGAAACCGCTACCGGAAGCTCCCAACCCATCTGATTCATACTTCTCGATAGAAAAGCCGGCCAAACCCACCAAACTATGCTTTTTCCAGGTATTCACATAACTCAAAGTATTGTCTCACATGTAAGTATAGCTTTCATTTTTACTGACACTGGCCGAGCTTTCCGCTTCGTCATACCAGGCAATGGAATAAGTGCTGTATTTATTCACATTATATTGAGCCGTAGCGGAAGTACGGAAAGTCAATCCTTTGACGATATCCCATTCCAGTCCCAGCGTACCCGAAAAATTCCGTCCTTTCGCTTCATCCGTATCCATCAGTGACAACAATGGATTTTTCACATAATAGGAAATCTCGTTTATCGTCCCATCCTCCTTGTATGCCGGTACGTCCGGACGCATATCGAGAATTTCACCGATCATATTGTCTTTATCGTTGGCGGTACGAGCCGTCGCCCTCAAATCCAGCTTAAACCGGACAATGTCACGAACGGCAGCATCAAAATTAAAACTTCCTCCCAACATTTTGGAATTACCTCCTTTGACAATACCTTTCTGATCTTTGTAATAGATAGAAGCACTATAGGAAGATTCTTTGGAACCTCCGCGTATTCCGATACTGTAATCCTGAGTAGCGGCATTCCGGGTCATCAAATCCCACCAATCGGTATCCCCGTTTCCATATGCATCCTTCAGATAAAAATCATCAGTCAACGTATTCAAATCGAACTGGCTGTTATTGATATGGGAATTAAAATAAGCTTCGTCCACATATTTTCTGGTGAAATAGTCCAGTGAACCTCTTGTAAACAAACTCATCGCACAAGCAGCTTTCGACACCCGGATATACTCATCTGCGGTCAATACCCGAAAATCATTGGCATTCAAAGTCTGTATTCCATAACGGGCAGAAAACTCCAATTGGGGTTTCATGCCGGCTTTTCCCCGCTTGGTGGTCACCAGTACAACACCGTTGGCAGCCCGCGAGCCATAAATAGCCGTAGCAGAAGCATCTTTTAAGATATCGATACTTTCTACATCGGTCAAATTTAAATTATACAACGTATTGGATACATCTCCGGAAGTACTGGCATTATACTCGGGAACTCCGTCGATCACCCACAATGGCTGTGAATCACCCGACAGAGAAGAAGATCCCCGGATAATAACAGACACCGGTGAAGTCGGGGAAGCCGAACTGATCATCACATTTACTCCCGGTGCTTTTCCCTGAAGCATAGACTGTATCGTCGCCCCCATCGGAGCCGTTTCCATATCCTTACTTCCCAAACGGGTAACCGCACCCGTCATATCCTTTACCTTTGTCGTTCCATATCCCACCGCAACCGCTTCTTCCAAACGGTTCATCTCTTCTTCCAGGGTTACATCGATTACATTTTTAGGCCCCACAGTCACTTTCTGTGATTTCATTCCCATAAATGTAAAATTTAGTGCCAGATCAGGCGCCTCGGGACATTCCAGGGAATATTTCCCTTCATTATCGGTAGCCACACCGATGGTGGTACCGTCGACCAAAATAGTCACGCCCGGCAGAGGATCTCCACTCGTATCGGTCACTTTACCGGAAATCTTCCTCATTCGTACCTGCGGGACATTTTCCGACTGGCGGCTACGACGAATCACAATCGCATTATTCTCCCGGACGTATTTCAAATCGGTACCTTCCAGGCATTTGTTCAATATCGCATCTACCTGCGTATTTTTCATGTCGATATCGATTCCTTTCACCGAAGCAATATCCTCATCGCTATACATAAACACCAGCTGTGTCTTCTCTTTCAATTCCCAAAGAATTTCTTCCAGAGAAGCATTTTGTTTTTTCAAACTGACTGTTTGTGCACTCGCTAAAGCGAACACCTGGGACATAACACATAAAAGAAGTACGAATGTAAGCTTCATCCGTAGCAGAACTTTAGACAATTTTCCCGAATAAGAGAAACTGCCGTTTCGGTTTTTCTTCATACTTTTGTAATTGGTTAAGTTTAACTATGTTATTAACTAAAGAAGGGCCGGAAATTTTTGACGCCGATTCCGGTCCTTATTTTTTATTTCCAACTGAATGTGATTACATTGCCTTTCCTGTCCACAACCACTTTGTCCATGGCCCGGATTAGTCCGAGTATGGTATCGATATGATCGTAACGCCCCAGATTAGCGGACAGACGTAAATCCCTCACATCTGCGCCGCTATAAAACACTTCGATATCGTACCAACGGGCGAGTGTATTCATTACTTCTTCCAGACGTTGTTTTCTAAAAACAAACATTCCTTCCGTCCAATCGGTATATAAATGGGTATCTACTTCTTTCACCTCGATTTGTCCGGTGAGTTTATCTAAAGAAAACTGCTGGGAAGGTAAAAGCCGGAAAGTATGTATCTTGTTTTCCGGTCCGGTAACCGTCACCGCTCCTTCCACCAAAGTTGTATGTACAATATCTTCCTCGGGATAGGATTTCACATTAAAACGGGTTCCGGTCACTTGTATGTGCATATGTTCCGTTTCTACGATAAAGGGCCATTCCGTCGCTTTTTTCACTTCGAAAAATGCTTCTCCGCGCAAATATACCCGTCGCTCGTTCCCCACAAATTTTACCGGATAACGCAATTCGGAACCACAATTCAGCCAAACTCCGGAACCATCGGCTAAATATATTTTATAGTCGGCACCGGCAGGGATTTTCACCGTATTGTAAACCAACTCTTCGCTGGAATCGACGGTATGCTGCTACAGATTGGAATGCTACTGCCACTACTGTCCTGCCGATAAGCCAAATAACTTTGAGTAGAGTTACTGATGTGTATGCCATTTTCTTCCCATAGCTCGACAATTTGTTTTTCCAAATCGATATGTTGTCCATTAGCTAAAATCAATTCCGCACTTTTTTTACCGATTAATTCTGCCTCCCGGACCACTTTCACCGTTTCTATTTCTGTCGGCTGCCAAAGCGTACCGATCAGGAGGAATATAAGGACACTGGCAGCAACGACACCTATTCTCCTCATTCCCCATCTGCTTTTCTTTTGGACATTTACTTCAAACTGTTCCCACTCTTTTGCCAAGTCGATCATCTCCCCTTTATCCACTCTGAGGTAAGCTTCCCGATAGTCTCTCACTCTCTCAAACAGCTGTCGGTGATCGTTGTCCAGCAGCCATTCCTGAAATTTTTTCTCTTTCAAAGTTTCAGGATGTCCAAGGTGTTCCAATAGATATTCCAGCTCTTGAGGATCTAACAACAACATAAAGGTTCGATTCTTTTTGTGGGTTTCCGCAGAAAGAATAACGGACAGATGATAATGGATAATGGACAATTATTGGAAGCTTCACTTCCATTAAATAAAGAAAAATGAGAAAAGAAAACGAGAATAAAATCATTGACAATCAATATAATATATCCTGTTCTTCGGGTATACTGCTTCATTGTCGATTAACCAAGAGCCTGCAGGGTCCAATAACTTTATAAACATTATGAACTTTATAAACTTTCAACTAAATTAAATGAACCTTTATTTGGTAATAAACTACTCATAATAAACACAGGAAAGGAGTAAAAATGGGTGAAGTAAAATTGATTTTTTTTATTTTGAATCCCCAAAATGAAACATTACCCCCGTCCCTTTGTTTCTTTCCATCCAAATGCAGTAAAAATATTTTTTTACAACGGGGTGGTAACTCGTCTATCGTCTTGAAAAGCCATCGATAGATCTCTTCTTCCATGACATCATAATCGTCCAGTTCCGGATTCTCAGGATGCAACTGTCTGTAAGCAGCATATTTTTCCTCGACTTTTTTATGCTTTATTTGTTCTATGAATATTTCCTCTTTTTGTTTTCATCCTAAGCTGCCAATGAAAAACAAAAATAATGCTTTTTAGAGGATTAGAAAGCAAGGAGTTCATAGTTAATTCTAAAAATTCAAAAGAAAAGCTGTGTGAATGCTCGATTCACACAGCTTCGCTTCTATTTCGGACAGAACTATTTACCTACTTTTTAGCAAACATAGATTCGATATATTGTTCCATTTGCTTTGCCATGTCTTTATCCTCACATTTGGCTACCAGTTTCTGACCGATCTTTTTCCAACGGTTGATCTGCAGAGGAGTAGCTTTTTCTTTTGCTCCGGCAATTATCGAGAATGGGAATTCTTCCGGAGAAAGGTTATTCACTTCTTTTTCACAGACTGTAAGCAGCTGATTCGGATTATTGGCTAAGAGTGCTTTAGCGATATTGATCTGCCCTACCAATGATTTTTCATTTTTCAATTTCAGACCGACAATCTCTTTCTTCATCTGATCCAGGTCGGCAGCTGTTGTCGATTTATCCCGTCCGTAGAAAATCATCATCAATTTACGTTGATACCCGCTGGACAGTCGTTTATCGACAGCTTCTTCCGTATTATTTTGTGCAAACTTCTCCCGGTTGGCCAACAAATATTCATAAGCTTCAGAGCCTGCCGGAGCTAAATCAGGATTATTGAAAATAAACCAATAATCAGACGATACTTTCTCTTCATCGGTGAGTTGTCCATATAATTCTGCAGCTACTTTCGAAACATCCGGAGAATACATAGAAATCAAACTTTCCACATATTTAACCAGGAATTCCTTATCCCGGACTCCTTCTGCATATTTTGCTTCCAGTACACCGGTTGCTTTATTATCGTCGAAAGCATCCTTTACCCGTTCGATAAACCGGTCCGGTTCACCACCGCCGACAAATTTATGACGCACGGTTCCATCCGTATTCAGAATGACAAAAGTAGGATAAGCGCGAACACCGAATTTTTTAGCTAATTCAGGTCCTTCTCCTTTTTCCATATCATATTTAACACAAATGAATTTCGGATTCATATAATCTCCCATTTTCTCCTGTGGGAAAACAGTGTTACTCATATATTTACAAGGCCCACACCAGGAAGTATAACAGTCGACAAAAATCTGTTTACGCATCTTAGCAGCCTTTTCTACTGCCTGTTCAAAAGTCAGGTCCTGGAAATTAACCCCTACATGAGCTAAATTCTTCCAGGATTCCACATAATACTCCAGGTAATTTTTCATTTCGCTATTAGCCGGGTTAGCCATCATTTTTTCAGCGGCAGCAACCATACGGTTATAATCTGCCTTAGTCGCTTTATCCTGCATAGCTCCGAAAGCCATCAGCATAGACGATAAATCGTTTCCGGTCAATGTAGCAGCCTTTTCTTCCACTTTAGATACCAACTGATTCACATCTCCCTGAGCCACCAAGCCGGCAATATCACATAAAGACAACAAATCGTTCTTTTTCTGAAAATCCAATTTACCGATCTGTTGTTTCAGTTCATCCAAAGATACGGTTTGTCTTTCTTTATTTCTATTAAGGTGTGGAAATAAAGCCCGGCTATAAGCAGAGAATAAAAATTCATCCAATTTTTCTTTCCCTATATTTTTTTCGAAGGTCGGAATATTGGCCAAAATCAAATTAAAATCGGGAGTTCCAACCGTACAAGTACCGTCCTCAAACAAGGGCCAGTATTCTTTTTTCAATTTATCTTTCTCGGTGATCTGAGACAGTAATTCTTTTTTTACCTGCTCTGCTTTTTTCTGATCGTAAGCATCATCTAAAGCGACCTTATAAGCCAATAATTGCTTTTTATTCATTTTTCCTTTTTCGTACTGTTGATTCAGATACAGCAAGGAAGTCTTTTCATTCAACCCTTTCTTTACTCTTTCGATAAAAGGTTCCAGTTCATCTCCACCGACGACAGCATGTTGTACCGTTCCGTCCGGACGGATAATAAAGAAAGAAGGATAAGCCCGCACACCTAATTTGTTTTTCAATTCTTTCCCTTCTCCCTGTTCCATATCGAACTTCACACAGACAAAACGAGGATTAAAAAATTCTCCGGCTTCTTTCATCGGGAAAATCTTTGTTGTCATCATCTTACATGGACCACACCAAGTTGTGTAACAATCAACGAAAACCAGTTTCTTTTCTGCTTTAGCTTTAGCTAATGCTTCATCAAATGTCAGATGCTGGAAATCCACTCCCGTTTGCGCAAAAGCCATTACGCTTAGCACCAAACACATCATCAAAGGAATTAATTTTTTCATAATATGATTTAAATAGTTTTGGTAAATGATGATGCAATTTACAAAATGGGATTCAATTAAAGTCTAATTTCTTCCATCTTAACCTATATTTGTGATATCCACGATAGTCCTCTAACATTTTATTAAGAGTTGTTGTCTCTTTTTTTTACAAAACCCAGTCTCCCAAAAACGACAGGCGACCGATACGGCCGGTTAGAAAAAATCAAAAGAGAAATTAAAATAATCGATTTATTGAAAGAGTAAAAATGAATAAATGTTTCCTGATTCGGGCTTTTTAATGTAATTTTGTCAGAAGACCTGTAACTTTTACAGGTCCGGAAGAAAATATGAACAAGATAGCTGAATATGGAAGATATACAAGCGATCAAACAACGATTTGAAATCATCGGTAACAATCCGGGTTTAAATCGGGCCATCGATATTGCCACTCAGGTAGCCCCGACAGATCTATCTGTACTAATAACCGGAGAGAGTGGGGTCGGAAAAGAAATTTTCCCCCGAATCATCCATGCATACAGCACCCGCAAACATGCCCAGTATATAGCGGTAAACTGCGGTGCGATCCCCGAAGGGACGATCGACTCCGAACTCTTCGGTCATGAGAAAGGGGCTTTTACAGGGGCCGTATCCGACCGGAAAGGGTATTTCGAAGTAACAGACGGCGGAACTATTTTTCTGGATGAAGTGGGAGAATTGCCCCTACCTACGCAAGCCCGTTTATTAAGGGTACTGGAAACCGGTGAATTTATCCGGGTAGGTTCTTCCAAAGTCCAGAAGACCAACGTCCGGGT
>ENA-OPDF01001545-OPDF01001545.1-human-gut-metagenome-genome-assembly--contig:-NODE-1545-length-13234-cov-4.047879_pt1 | contig 13234 bp, 15 predicted proteins | sample MGYA00241575_ERZ501501 | MGnify/ENA primary metagenome ERZ501501 (study PRJEB25962, sample SAMEA1972229) | human gut metagenome | biome: human gut; feature: human-associated habitat; material: faeces... | reverse complement strand
GCTTGTCGTCATAAAAAAATTGATACTTGGATTGAGACTTGATTTGTTCAAGCGCGGCGGCGAGGGCGAGCAGATCGGTCACGCGGTGGCGATGGCGCTCAAGAATCTCATGGGTCTTGTCTGCGACCCTGTCGCGGGACTGGTCGAGGTGCCCTGCGTCAAGCGCAATGTCATCGGTGCGGTCAACGCCGTGAGCGCGGCGGATATGGCGCTCGCGGGCATCGAGAGCCGCATCCCCGTCGATGAGGTCATCGACGCGATGGGCGAGGTCGGGCGGCGTATGCCGGTCGAGTTCCGCGAAACGGCGCTCGGCGGCCTTGCCGCCACGCCGACCGGCGAACGGCTCAAGCGCGAGCTGACGGCCAAACGCGAAAAGCAATGAACCGCAGAAAGGAGAACGCTGCCATGCAATATCTGCTCGTCGGCTTCACGGTCTGGGTCATCACATTTTTTGTCATTCGCCATACGCACAGGAAATAATCGGAAAAGAGAGCAGCGGACGGCGGCGCAAAGCATACGCATAGGGACTTCCTGCCCCGACATAGGGTGAGGGGAGGAGTTGATGTATATGCTTTCCGCTGCCGTTTGGCTTTTGTGCAACAGCCTGTTTTTCTCCCTGCGCCTTGCCGGCAATCCCGGCTCATTCCCGCGCCCGCTCTCCGCCGCCGAGGAAAAGGAGTATTTGGAACGCTTCGCTGCGGGCGACCTTGAGGCGCGCAACGTGCTCATCGAGCACAACCTGCGTCTTGTGGCGCACATCGTGAAGAAGATGTGTTCCAAAATGCAAATCTCTCTCGCGAAAAAGTGACTGAAGCGGTCTGCCCCAGCCTTAAATAGAGTTCCAGATCAATTTTTTGTTTCGTGCTGCCCTCGCAGACCACCACATGGTCGAGGATCGCCGCAACGACCTCTGTCGAGATGGTATCCTGAAAGGAAAGCTCCTGCCAAAGCGCTTTTTCGATTGCGGACAAGTCAACACCCGCAGCTGAACCATTTTCCTCCAGCTTTTGCAAAGAGATCATCTGCTCCTGCATATCCGCAATCTGCTCATTGAAGCGGTTGTTTCGCTTTTTGAATTCCTGAATTGTGATTGCGTTGGCGATACTAAGCTCCAGCAGTTTATCCTTCTTCCCCTCCAGTTGGCTGATCTGTGTGTTCAACTGGGTGATTTGTCCGGAGTAATCACGCTTCTGCTGAACGCTGGAAACGCTGTCCATCACAAGACGGACAATCTGCTTTTGATTTTTCACCAGCTTTTGGAATTGGTCTGCCAAAATTGCGTCCAGCTCCTTTGTTCGGAGCGTCGGCAAATCGCAGCCGGCTTTTCCATGCTCACGGTACATCCTGCACTGCCAGAATTCTGTGTGCCCCTCCATGGTTTTGAAGCTCTGCCGGTGAAAGGCGGTTCCATGCTTTCCGCAAATGATTTTCCCGCTGTATGGATACCTACTCTGATAGCCTACGCCATAGGCTTTCGTTCTGGCGCTGCGTTTTTTAAATATCTCATTTGCCTGATTCCAGAGTTCTTCTGATACAATCGCAGGGATATTAGGATCTGGGTATGTTACCCACTCACTTTCATCAAGAAATGCCGTTTTTTTCTTCCGATAATCCAAGGATTGTGTCTTATTACCACAGTACCACCCCTTGTACTTTGGGTTTTGCAGAATATGGCCGATGGTGACGGAATTGAATTTGTTTCCCAAAAGGCTTGTGTATCCACGGCGAGTCAACTCCTGTGACAGCTTGCGCAGGCCATAGTTTCCGGTGGCATAAAGCTGAAAAATCAGCTTGACCGCTTCCGCCTGCTCTGGGATGATTGTCAGCTTGCAGTCCTTCTTATCGTAACCCCATAAGCGATTATTTCCCAAAACATGGCCGTTCTTGATAGACTGCCGAAAGCCAAATTTTAACCGCTCGGATAGTTTTCGAACTTCGTCCTGTGCCACACCAGCCATGACGATCAGCCGAAACTCACTATCGCTGTCCAGTGTGTTGATATTATCATTTTGGAACAGTACACCCACATTGTTGTCCAGCAGCTCTTGTGTATATTGGATACTGTCCAGTGTGTTGCGGGAAAAACGGGATATTTCTTTTGTGATAATGAAGTCAAACATCCCACGTTTGGCATCCTCGATCATGCGCAGAAAACTGTCACGCTTATAAGTGCTCGTTCCAGAAATACCTTCATCAATGTAGCCGGGAACATACGTCCAATTCGGGTTCTTTTGAATGAACTCTGTGTAGTATTGAATCTGGTTTTCCAAACTACCCTGCTGCTCCACCTTTTCCGTAGAAACACGCGCATAGAACGTAACCCGGAGCGGCAGATCGTAAATGGTTTTTCCCTGCCGAATCTGCTCTCGAAGCCATCTAATTGTTACCATCCGTACTGACCTCCTCAGTTATTTTGTTGACGGTTTCAGTATCAGATGTAAATTGCCGTTTGTCAAAAAAACGGGAGCTGCTGGCAGAAACATACGTTTCTTCCGAAATCAACTCCCGCTTCCATAGTCGTTTTAATAAAGCCAAAGCAATCTCGCGATCAACCTCCGTCACTGTCTTAGCCCCCCTTCCTTATATGCTATGGGATATGAGCCGAAAAAATGATGGACGGTCATCGTAGATATTCTTCCTTGTGTTTCATTTTCAACAGAAATTCTCCAATCTACACGGCAATATAGCGCCGCCCTTATACTCATGATATTTTTCGCCTCATTTGTAAATTGTTATTGGCAAAACCGGACGGCGGCTGGCAGCCGCCCACGGGAATCTCCCCCCGGCCCATGCTGATGGGTGCGCCGCGCAATGCTTTGAGGGCGTTCAACGCGGGAGTAGCCCGTTGCAGAAGCGTGGAAAGGGGGACACGCTCCTGCACGGGTTGCTATGGGTTTTAGGCTGTTTTGTTTACCTTGAAGTCAAGAATCTTGGTAATCAGCTTGGTTCGCATCCTGCATACCTTTTCTCCATCGAGGCAAAGGCTTCGTCATATTTCTCCATGAAATAGTGCCCGTGGGACACGCCCGTGCGGTCATAGTCCCAATCCCATGTGACGAATTGAACGCCGTATTTGCTTGGAGTACCTGCCAGCACCGTGCCGCCAAAGTCAGCGAGGATACGGTAGTCGCCATCCAGCCCGCTGCCTTTGAGCTGTGGGGCGGCTTCCATAGCGGTCATATACTCCAGCGTTTTCGCGGCGATGTACTCGACGCGAAACAGGGCATCCTCTGCCTGGGGCGTGTCCGCGTCCTCCCGGCGATAGAACACGCTGCCCTTGCCGGTGATGCGGCAGAGGGGTGCGCCGTTCCAAAGGACAGGCAACTGCTCTCCCTCCACCAGCAGGGTTCCAAATCCTGCACGGTGCAGGGGAATACGGACTTCTTCAAGGTAGCGGAACTGACGGCTTGTGTTTTGGGTGTCCATGTGAGCGATCCTCCTGTTGTAAAAAAATGAGGCCAGAGAGGTCTTCTCCGGCCTGCCGTTTCAGACGCTGCAGCCAGCGCCCTTTTAGAAATTGAAAAAGGGCGCCGCTTTTTTCGGCCCGTCAAAGCCGACAAAACGACATCCAAATATTTGTGATCCTTTTTCTGCGATGATGCCGCTTTTTTCGAGAGAAAAGTCCTCTCTAAAAGGGCGCTGGAGGTTGGAAACTGTCCAAGTCATGAGATCCTCCAGTTCAAATCCGGTCAGTTGCCCCGAAACATCCATAAAAATCTATGGTTCAAAAGAAGAAATCCGGGCTCGAGTATCCTGCACAGCCAGTACCCGTCTTGTCACAACCACTTTCCGTAGAGCTTATGCAGAACGAGGCTATCCGCAAAGTCTGACCTTTCACAGTGATAGGGGCGGGCAGTATATTTCCGCAGCATTTAGTAAACTTTTGCAGCAATATGGCGTTAAGCAATCCTTTTTCCGCAAGCGGCACGCCTCTCGATAATGTGGTCGCAGAGACATTCTTTGCCACATTCAAAAAAGAGGAAGCCTACCGGCGCGAATATACTTCTGAACGGCACTTTCGAAAGAGCGTGGATGAATATATCCGTTTTTACAATGAGATTCGCCCACATCAGACGCTGAAATACAAGACACCGCAAGCGTTTGAAGCAGCATATCAAGGTAATTATATCGAAAAGCCGTGTTCATATAGCAATGTTGGCGTTTGAAAACATCTTCGCAATTTTGATGTTTCATGATGCATCCGGATTATTTATAAAAAGCGGAAAGCCCTGCAATGCAAGGCTTTCCAAATAAGAAACCACCCGTGTTCCGATAAAAAAGTTCGAAACACGGGTGGTGTTCAGTCTATCTCAGCCTCGTGTTTGAGGATCGCGCCGGTGGCCGCGTTGATCTCGTAGCTGTACTCCATGCCGCCGGATTTGAACTCGATTTCGTAGACGAGCTTTCCGTCCTCATCATCCAGCTCAATGTCCATGTCATACGCCTGATTTTCACTCACGCCCGCATGGTTCAGGGCAATGGACTTTGCCTTGGCGTAGCCGATATCCTGCACCGTTCCGGACGGCACGGGCTTTTGACCAGAGGGCTTCGTCGTTTCACTCGATATGGAAACGGCGGCCAATAAATCTTTCTGCCCGCTGAGCACCTTACCGGTGTAGGCATCCACCAGATACTCAAACTCACCCCACTGCGTGTGCAGCTCCACCTCATAGTGTGCGGGGGATTCGTCCAGCTCGGGATCGACCTCCGTCGTAACGGAATCCAGCGCCGTCGTTCCGGCGTACTGCTCCGCGGCGTAGGCCGCCGCATCCCTGCCGATGGGCATGGCAGGTGCGCCCGCTTCGGCGAGGTCCTTGAGTTCCTCGACCGAGAGCTTTGCCAGCGCGTCAAACTTCAGGGCGGAGTTAAGCGCGAGCACACGGTTCACCAGTGCCGCCTTGCCAGTGGAAATGCTGTTTTCCCGCGCCTGCTGCGTAAGTCCCGCGTCCTGCGTGAGCGTCTGTGTCAAAACCGACGCCCTCGATTCGCTTGTCTGCAAAACACCGTCTACGGTGCTCGTCAATTCACGCTGGAGCTTTTCCGCACGGGCGGTATCCCTGTCCTCCACCGAGATCATGATGGCGGAGGAAATGCTATTGAGGTAGCCGTTTCGCACAAGGCTGCCCACGATAGCATTCACCGCCACATCGAGCTTCGCGCCCTTGAGATCCGCGCCGTTGCCCATATCCGCAAGGATAGTTTTCGCGTCCTCGTTGAGCGGCGTGCAGACGAGGACCTTTTCACTTCGATTCACTTTCAGCTCGATACTCGGGTTCACGTCCAGCGACACCACGGAGGCTACCGCGTTCGCCCGCTGGTAGAACAGCCCTCCGCCGCCGAGCAGCATCACCGCAAGGCAGGCGGCAATGAGCGATGTCCATTTTCTCTTCGTCGTTTTCTTTGTCGTCATGGGAATGACCGCTCCTTTCCGCTCTTCACAGCGGGAGAGAACGCCGTCCACATCGTTCGGCGCGGTCTTTTCGACCGCCGCGGCCAGACGCTGCTCCATTTTTTTGTTGGTCATTTGGCGTTGTCTCCTTCCAGATAAGCTCGCATTTTTTTCAATGCTCTGTGATATTTCGACAGGACGGTCGGAAGCGGCAGCTCCAGCAGCGCCGCGATCTCCCGGTGCTTCATGCCCGTGACCGCGTGAAGCAGCACGATGCGCCGCTCCTCGTCCGCAAGGCTTGCCAGCGCTTGCTGCAAAAGGGTGCGCTCATCGGCGTCCAGTCCGCACTCCTGCGCGGGAATGGCGTCCCATTCCTCCTCGCTGAGCGCGGCATGACGTTCCTCGCGCCGCAGGCGCATCAGGCAGAGGTTGCGGCAGACCGTCAGCAGCCACCCCATCGGCGAGCCGGTGGAATGGTACTGCGCTGCGCAGTCCCACACCTGCACATAGACGTCCTGTGTGAGATCCTGCGCGTCGTGCGCGTTTTTAAGGTAGGAAAGCGCTAAGCCGTACACCGCCGCGCGCGTGCGCTGATACAGCTCCGCCAAAGCGTCACGATCACCACCGGCAACGCGGATGAGCAATCGCTGCAGCTCGTACCGATCCTCCGCCGGGGCGTATTCGGTTGTCATCAGCATACTGAGCATGGGCTTTTTTCTCCTGTCATCCGTGTAATGCACGGAAAGGGCGGTTTATTGCATTTGGAATTAAAGAATTTTTGATCAAGATCCGCTGAGCACCTCGTAAACACGGACAAGCACTGCTGTCTCACAGATAAACCGATCTGCCAGCGCCTGTTCATCCCACCAAGTTCTCTGCGGCGTTGTGTCATGCCCCGCCTCCTGCTCCGCCTCCGCTTTGGCGGCGCGGATGGCCTTCTGAGCGGAGAGCCACCGGCCATAGGCCCCACCGTACAAGTCCTTTTTCAACTTCCGCAGCGCAGCCTTGTACGCCTTCTCCGCACCACTGGGTCTGTTGTAGTTGAGATAGATCGCCAGCTCCTGAAAGGTCATGCCGACCTCATCCGGCTGGCCGATACCAAGGTAGCTCCGCACCAGATTCAGCTCTCTGGGCGTCAGCACCTCCTCCATCCGCTGCATCAGCAGCGTCCGGCACATGAGGCGGTCATAGGCCACGGCAGGATCGCCACCGCAGCTGACGGAGAACACATCGTCACCTAACTGCCGGACGCAAAACAGCGCGCGGTATTCTTTTATCAACGTCCCAGCCACCTTGGCAGATACATTCAGTTCTCCGCACACCACTTTGACCAACTCAGCATCAGATGAGTCCCATCCCTCGGCGCAGAGGTATGCCACCCTGCGCAGTTGATTGTACCGACTGACGGGAATGGACAGAGAGGAAGAATACCGCGCGGCATAGTCCATCATCGCCGCTTCTATCGCGGGCGTCGCATAGGTCAGCAGCTTCGTTCCGTAAGCGGGATCAAAGCGTCGCGCCGCATCCAGCAGCGCCAGCGCTCCCTCCTGCTTCAAGTCCTCCAACTCACACCATGGTGTGTACGCCCGCGCCAGTTCGGTGAGGTAGCCCTCGTTCTGTGAGATAAGGCGTTCCTCAGTGTTTTTGTCTCCGGCTTGTATCCGCAAAGCCAGCTCTTCATTGCAGGGGCCGTCCCCGGAAACGGTGTACATATTTTTCGTCACAGGAACGCCCCCTTCCTCATTTCAGCCGCTTCTCTGCCTCCGCGTAAATGTGTTCCAATTCCATGTCCCGCGCATATCCGTCAGCGGCATAGTCGTTGTCCATCAGTGCCTTGTCCCGGTAGCTCCCCGCCAGATACAGTGCCTCCCGCCGCAGGTCATCGGAGATCTTCCCTCTCTGGTGATGCTTGCGGATGGTGTCGGTGCGGGTATTGAACAGGCGGTAGACCGGGTGCTGTTTGTTCTGCTCCTTCTGGTGCATCATCGCGCCATACTGCCGGCAGGTATAGCGGCTGTCCTGCGGGGCGACACCGTCGCAGTATTTGGGAATGTGGCCGTTGGTGGTCAGAAAGTATCTTCCGCAGCCTTGGCACTGGCTGGGCGCGTGGCCGTGGTGCAATCCGTTCATCAGGTCATAGGTGTAGAAATCGGTCAGGCGTGGAAAAATCACCCGTTCTACAAACACCATTTCTTTTTCGTTTTTAGGACTGCGGGCAAACACATAGGTGGAGGACAGCTCCGGATAAACCGTGAATGGCTCCATATCCAAGCTCTGTAAACTTCGCATCTCATCCCAAAACTGCTCGCTGTTGAAGCAGTCATGCGCGGCCACGGCGAAATGTGTTTCGTTCCGTTTTTTCAGACGGCGCAAATAATCCAGCTCAAAGAACCGCCCCGCTGCATAGAAGTGATACATGGCGATAGGGATGCGTATGATCCCGACGCAGAATCTCAGAAACTCTGTCTGGAGCTCTGAATTGGGCGTCCGTATTTGCAGGAGGTTTCTTTCGTCAAACAGGATATTGATCCGGCGCATTTCCTTCTCATAGTCATTATAGCAAAAGGGCGGATACTTCCAAAGAAGCTCGGTCAGGTATAAGATCCGTTCCCGCAGCTGCGGGAATACCGCCGCGGCTTCCTCATCGCTGCCCTGTACCACCACAGGGAACAGGAAGGTTGGTGCGCCGCCAGCCTGTATCAGCTCCGGCAGTTTTTCTTCAGGAATGTTCAAAACGGATGCAGCCATAAATCCCGCCGGGAAATCCTTCTCCTGATAAAAAATCTTGTCATTCCAGACATCCATTGTGAACTGCGTGAAATCGTTGTTCTGCTGTATTCCCAGCGGCATAGCATCGCCCTCCTGTCCCATATCTGTTTTGCGGTTGTCCTGCGATATTCTCATTCTATCAAAAAACACAGAATAATCAAGTGAAAGGGTTAGAGCCTCGACTGCAGCGAGGTCTCTGCCCTTATTCTTTTATCCGGAGGTTTTTTATGTCTCAAATCAAACGACTGCAAACCATTGACGCGGACACGCTGCAAAGCACCGCTTACGAGCCGGTCTCCTTCGTGGTCGACGATCTGCTCCCCCAGGGACTGCACCTGCTGGCAGGCGCGCCGAAGATCGGCAAATCGTGGCTGGCGCTGTGGCTGTGCCTCTGCGCTGCGCAGGGCAAACCGCTCTGGACGTTCGCCACGCGGCCATGCGAGGTGCTGTATCTCTGTCTGGAGGACAGCTTCCAGCGTATCCAAAGCCGCCTCTTCGATCTCACGGAGGACGCGCCGCCCACGCTGCACTTCGCCGTCATGTCCCAGCAGCTCCACAACGGGCTGGTGGAACAGATCGAGCAATTCTTGAAGGAGCATCCGCAGACCAGGCTCATCGTCATCGACACGCTCCAGCGCATCCGCACCGCGGGCAATGACGCAAACCCGTATGCCAGCGACTATCGGGACATCGGCGTTCTGAAAGCGCTGGCGGACAAGCACCGCATCGCCATTCTGTTGGTGCATCACCTGCGGAAGATGAATGACGATGATCCCATGAACATGATCTCCGGCACCACCGGACTCAGCGGTGCCACCGACAGCAACTTTGTCCTCCGCAAGAGTCAGCGCAGAGAGAACACAGCCACGCTCTACTGCACCGGGCGGGACATCCCCTATCGGGAGCTGGCACTGGAGTTCGACGGTGAGGATCATGTCTGGAAGCTGCTGTCAGATGACTGCGAACAGAAAGAGCAGCCCAACGAGAGAAGTCTTTTTCTTCTCTCTGAATTGCTGCGCCGGCAGCCGGAAATCAGCGCCCCTGCCAAGGCGCTGTTGGAAAAGATCGACCCTGCCGGTGCGGAGGGACTGACCCCCAACAGCTTCTCCCACCGAATCCGCAAAAGCGTTGACGCTCTAAGGAGAAACGGCATTACGGTGTCCTTCCGCAAGAGCAACGGCGACCGTCTGATCTGCCTGAAAAGGGTCGATGGTGTCGATGATCCCGTTGCCGGAAACATCGTCACCATCGACCCTGAGAACCCGCCGTGTTTCGGCGTGTGAGCCGCTGTGTGCGCGGTTAGGGGCTGGGGTGGCGTGTGTACCCGACGAGCCCCTTTGAAACGAACGTTGCGGCGTTTGTGGGCGATGTGTGAAAGTACCGCTTAAGCACTACTCCGATTTCGGAGAAATGCGCTTTTTCAAGAGAGTTCCCCCTCTCAATCCTGTCCCGTTTCGGAGGTTTTCGCCCCTTATTTACCCGTTCGATAAAAGCACAAGATAAAAGGCCGCAGTCGCAAGCGCCCGCAGCCCGCCCACAAAGCCCCGCAGTGCGGGGCTTTTCAGAGAAACGCCAACCACCGTCGGTTTGGCGGTTTTACAGAACAATCACAGTCGGTCATTCGGCAAAGTCCCGTGTTTGCAGGGCTTTGCGGCGATTTTGACCGACGACACAGAAAGGAAAGAGACAATATGGATGATAACAAGAAAAGTACCACGATCTGGCTGCGCCCCAGCGTGATCAGCCGCATGGACGGCTGGCTGGAAGCAGACAACTGTCAAAGCCGCAGCGAATTCGTGGATAAGGCCCTGCGCTTTTACATGGGTTATCTCGGCACCGAGGACAACACGACCTACATCTCTCGGGCCATCCTGACAGCCATTCAGGGTACGCTGGACGACAACAACAATCGGCTCTGCCGCATTCTCTTCAAGTGCGCGGTGGAACTGAACATGCTGTGCCACACCATCGCCGCCCACTTCCGCGCCGACCCGATCCACACGCGGGAGCTGCGGGCCTACGCCGTGGACGAGGTGAAGCGCACCAACGGTCAGGTGAGTTTTGAAAGCGCGGTGCGGAGCCAGCGGCGCATAGAGCCGGATGACACGTGGCCCGGATCGTACTGATCTCCCCTTACCTCAAGGGCGGACAGAACGCCGCGAAGCTGGCTCAGCGCACTCGCTACGTTGCCACCCGTCCCGGCGTGAAGCTGCTGGCGGATGAGCGCAGTACACTCCCCGCTACAAAAAGGCTGCTCGATGTGGATGCACACGCGAACAGGTTTGAAAACGTATTTTTTGCGCCGCAATAGTCAATGAAACATTTTGAAAAACAGTAGCTTTGTGAGCGGAGTTGTGGTATGTGTTGTGGTTGCCAAAAAGGAGGTGCCGCAATGTACGACTACATGAGAGCCCTGCAAAAGCGTTTCGACCGTCAGGAACACAGTGAATTGGACAAGCAGGTCAAATACGCTCGAGAGGAACTGCGGCGGGACATGGACGCCGCGGGGCGTAAGAAACTACTGCGGCTGTTGGACGCACAAAACACATTGCTGGTTGAATCCAAGCTGATGAGCTTCACGGCGGGCTTCAAGCTGGCAGCCGGTATCGCCGGAGAACTGGGAGCACCCTACTCCTTCGAAGCCGACGAAGAGCAAAACGCAAAGGAGATGATCGTAAATGGTTAAGAAACGCGCCAACGGCGAGGGCAACATCCGCAAACGTGCAGACGGGCGTTGGGAGGGGCGCTACACCGCAGGTTATCATCCCGAGACAGGCAAGCGGATCATCAAAAACGTCCTCGGCAAGACGCAGGCGGAATGCAAGGCGAAGCTAAAGAAAGCCATTGAGGAGAGCCAGTCATTGGACATCGGCCGCGCCGATGAATACACGGTTGCCGCTTGGCTGAGAACATGGTTCGAGCTCTATTCCAAGCTACACATCCGTCCGTCTACCATGAACTACTACCACCGGAACATCGAACAGCATATCATCCCTGCTATCGGGGATATCCCGCTGAATAAGCTCACCACCCGTGACCTGCAAAAGTTCTACAACGATCTGCAAAGCAATGGCAGGTTGCGAAAGGTACAGAAAAAGGAAAAACCCGGACTGAGCAATTCCACTGTGCGCGGCATCCATACGATGCTGCACAATGCTCTTGACCGGGCGGTGAAAGAAAAACTCATCCTCAGCAATCCCACGGAGAACTGCATCATCCCCAAAATTGAAAAACAAGAGATGAAGATTCTTCATCCAGACCACATCAGCTCGTATCTAAATGCAGCCGAGCGGCGTAATGCCCTGCCGATGTTCTATCTGGAACTGGTCAGCGGACTGAGAAAGGGCGAGCTGGTCGCGCTCCAATGGAGCGACCTCGACGAAGCCAACTGCACCATCTCCGTCAGTAAGCAGGCCAGCTGGGACACAGAGCACCAGCTCATTCTAAGCCGCCCCAAAACCGGCAACTCCATCCGCGAGGTGTCCATCCCGCAGGATGCCGTGGAGCTGCTGAAGCAGGAGCATGCCAAACATCCCGACAATCCGTGGATGTTCCCATCCGGCAGAACTGGAGAAATGTATCACCCCGACTCGGTCGTAACACTCCACAAGCGGATCCTCAAGGACGCGGGACTGGAGCATATCAGGTTCCACGACCTGAGACACACATTCGCGACCTTGGCACTGCAAAACGGCGTAGATGTAAAAACAGTGTCTTCAATGCTCGGTCACTACGACGCGGGATTCACCCTGCGAACCTACACCCACGTCACACGGCAGATGCAGCAAAAGGCCGCGGAGAAAATGGGCAGCTTCATGGCGCAGGTAAGGTAAAGGCATCTTTCCAAAAGAGCATCGGAAAGGAAGCAGCTTCCTCTCCGGTGCTCTTTGGCTCTTTCCGCGCATTTCGTTGTACCCATGGGGCATGAGCTGGCAGTAGGCGGCAAAGCCGCTGGCTGCCAGCCGATGTGGGTCACGGTGTGGGTCAGGCAGTTGACCCACATTTTGACCCACACCTTTTTCAGCGTTTTTGCAACAAAAAAGCACCGAAAGCCGAGGTTTTCGATGCTTTTTGGAGCTGGTGGTGTGACTCGAACACATGACCTGCTGATTACGAATCAGCTGCTCTACCAACTGAGCTACACCAGCTTATGAACTTTTTTGTGAACCTCTTTATCGCTGCCCTTAGCAACAATCAGCGACCTGCTGATTACGAATCAGCTGCTCTACCGACTGAGCTACACCAGCGTCTTTCTCAAAGACGAATGATATTTTAGCACACTTTTTTGCCCGCGTCAAGACAGAAACCATTGTTTTTTCCCGGCCTGCTTTCTTCTCATTTTTGAATGTGCATTTCGGTGAATAATACCATTTGTATTTGCGCTCGCTCTCTTGCATTTCGGACGGCCCGCCGGCGGCGGCTGCGCCCCGCAAACCGCGCCGGCATCCCAAACCGCTGCCCGACGCGCTTCGTCAAAAATCGGGAAAACCCGTACTCTGCCTTCCTTTTCCCGACTTTTTCCGGCATGCTCTCTGCCCTCGCGCGGTTGTTCGACGAGTTCACATAAGTTTTTCAATAATGCTTTTCTACAAATAGTTATCCACAGTTTCCACAGACTTATCCCCAGACTTAGAACGCCCTATATTTCTTGGGTTTCCTGAAATTCTCAGACACTCTGCACAGCCGCAGCGTCAAATGTCCCGTCCCTCTCCGGTACATGACTCGTTTGACATAACGCACGATATTTCTTCTCCCTTTTGCAAATAACGTCCGCTTGTTTCCATAACGCCTTTATTTTGCAGGATTTCATTTTGCTCCGTCAAAAAGGAAAGCCGCAGACCTTGACAGATCTGCGGCTTTTATTCATCTCAGGCGAATATGTCGCGCACCTGCGCACGGTAGGCGACCACCGCGTCGTCGATGTCGCGGGTGGCGTAGGCGTTGAGCGACAGGTCCGCGCGAGCGCCGGCCAAATACTCATAGTAGCCCTGCGCGCCGATCATCGCACCGTTATCGCCGCACAGCCGGAGCGGCGGGAGGTACAGCTTCACGCCCTCGCGCGCACATGCCGCCATC
>ENA-OPDF01001531-OPDF01001531.1-human-gut-metagenome-genome-assembly--contig:-NODE-1531-length-13298-cov-3.889678_pt1 | contig 13298 bp, 7 predicted proteins | sample MGYA00241575_ERZ501501 | MGnify/ENA primary metagenome ERZ501501 (study PRJEB25962, sample SAMEA1972229) | human gut metagenome | biome: human gut; feature: human-associated habitat; material: faeces... | reverse complement strand
TAAATTTGCTTTTGCAGCGTTTACCAGTGCGGTGAAACCTGCAGCATCGTTGACAGCCATATCGGCCAGCATCTTTCTGTTGATGTTTACACCGTCAAGGCGACGGGCCGGCTTATCGGCAGTATGGGCTTGTTTTTTGGCGATGACGGGCAGCAGGCGGAACTCGGCTACACGATTAACAAAGCATTTTGGGGCAAGGGATATGCCTCCGAAGCAGCGAAGGGAATGCTTCAATTCGGCTTCATGAACCTTAATCTGCACCGCATAAGCGCAAGGTGCGACAGCATGAACACTGCCTCGGAACGAGTTATGCAGCGTCTCGGAATGCGATTCGAGGGCGAAGCGAAGTCCGCCGAATACGTGAGAGTACGCGCGCGGCGGCAGTGGCGCAGCGTAAAGCACTATGCAATGCTGCAAAAAGAGTTCCTGAATCGAATGATCGACGGGGAAGATGTTTGACTCGGCCGTGACTGAAAAACGCCCTGCATGTGTGCATTATGCGGCTATATTTTATATTTGACCGCAAAGGCTTTTTTATGCGTAAAAAAGCAGCTTGTTTTGACAAAAACATCCTAAATATATTTGCAACCGCGGTTGCAACAGGCTACAATGTAACCATGGAAAACGTGCGCACAGGGTCTTGTGGACGGCGAATGCGGGCGGTTTCGAATATATTTTTGCACAAAGGTGCGTTTCACGGGTTTCAAAACGGAGCGCTGCGGCAGCGGACACGGCGCAGAGAATTTCCGCAGAAACCGAATTTGATTTTTCCGCACGGATTTTCAAGGAGGATTATATTATGCAGACAGCAAACCGTATGCAGGGCGTTTCAGGCAGCGCGATCAGGGAGCTTTTCAAGCTTCTGGGTGATCCGAACATCATCTCTTTCGGCGGCGGCAATCCCGCGAAAGAGTGCTTCCCGAAGGAAGAGATTCGCACGATTACCGATGAGCTGCTCAGAGATAAATCCGATATTTTGCTTCAGTACGGTGCGACCGAAGGCTATCTGCCGCTGCGCCGCGCATATCTCGACAGCATTCTTCCCGACAGCGGGCTGCACGGCGAGCTTGACAATGTTCTTTCGCTGACCGGTTCGATGCAGGGGCTTGATCTTATTTGCAAAACCGTCATAAATCCCGGTGATGTTGTGCTTGTTGAAGAGCCGAGTTTTCTCGGTGCGCTGCAAACTTTCCATGTTGCGCAGGCGAAGCTTGTCACCGTTCCTCTTCATCCGGACGGAATTCACATCGATGAGCTTGAGGCGGTCGTTCGTGAACACAAGCCCGTGATGTTTTACACAATTCCCACCTTCCAGAACCCCACAAGCTGGGTTTCCGGCGTTGAAGTGCGCAGGCGCATTGCGGAGCTTGCTGCCGAGTTTGACATGCTCGTAATCGAGGATGACCCCTATGCCGCGCTCCGTTTTTCCGGTGAAAAGCTGCCCACAATCAAAAGCTTTGACACGAGCGATAATGTTATCGTTCTGACCAGTTTTTCAAAAACGATTTCCCCCGGTCTGCGCGTTGCGCTCTGCTTCGGCAGCAAGGATCTCATCCGCAAAATGACGATAGCAAAACAGGGCAGCGATACTCACTCGCCGAACCTTAATCAGGCAATCGTTGCCGAATACATCAATCGCGGCTTTATGCCGAAACATATAGAGCATATATCGGGCGTTTATTCCCGCTCAGCCCGCATTATGACCGATGCGATGGCTGAGCATTTCCCCGAATGGGTTCACTTTGAGCAGCCCGTCGGCGGTCTGTTCATCTGGTGCACCCTTCCCGAGGGCTGGGATGCAAACGAAATCTTCAAGCGTGCGGTCGAGCGTAAAGTTGCGTTCGTTCCCGGTGCGCCTTTCTTCACAACCCCGGGCAAAGGTCAGAACACCTTCCGCCTGAACTTCTCCGCAGAGCCCGAGGAGCGCATTCGCGAGGGCATAAAGCGGTTGGGCGACCTTCTTAAGGAAATGGCGGAAGAACAGAAATAAAATTCGGTTCAAAAACCACCAAATCCACCGAAAGGATAATTTATATAAAATGGAGAACAACGAAATTGCCGCAAACGGCATTGTTTCAGAAAATACAGAGAATACAGAGAACAAATGCGCCGAAAAAACAAACGGGGTTGCAGGCCCCGGGCGCAATGCATACGACGTTCTGAACGAGCGCGGCTTCCTTAAACAGTGCTCACACCCGGAGGAGCTTCGCGAACTTCTCGGCAAAGAAAAGCTGACGTTTTACATCGGCTTTGATCCCACGGCGGAAAGTCTCACCGTCGGTCACTATGTTGCAATGTGCGTTATGGCGCATATGCAGAAATGCGGGCATCATCCCATCGTGCTTCTCGGCGGAGGCACGGCAATGATTGCCGATCCGTCCGGAAAGACGGAGCTGCGCAAACTGCTCAGCGTTGAAGAGCTTGACAACAATGTTGCCGGCATCAAAAAACAAATGGAGCGGTTGGTTCGCTTCGAGGGAGAAAACGGTGCTGTTATCGTGAACAATGCGGACTGGCTCCGAAACCTCAACTTCATGGATTTCATGCGCGATATCGCCGTGCATTTCTCCGTGAACGAAATGCTTCGCGCGGAATGTTACAAACAGCGTTTCGAGCGCGGGCTGACCTTCTTCGAATTCAGCTACATGCTTATGCAGAGCTATGACTTCCTCTGCCTGAACCGCAAATACGGCTGTGAGCTTGAAATGGGCGGCGACGATCAGTGGAGCAATATACTCGGCGGTGCGGATCTTATCCGCCGCAAGGAACGCAAGCGTGCATACGCTCTTACGACCCGCCTTTTGACTACGGCGGACGGCAAGAAGATGGGCAAAACCGAAAAGGGTGCCGTATGGCTTTCCAAAGAGCGCACAAGTGTGTATGATTTTTACCAGTACTTCCGCAATGTTAACGATGCGGATGTTAAAACCTGCCTGAGTCTGCTGACCTTCCTGCCGATGGACGAAATCGAAGCGCTTTGTGCGGAAGGCGCAAATATCAACGAGGCAAAGCGCGTGCTTGCTTACACCGTAACAAGCCAGGTGCACGGCGAGGACGAAGCCAAAAGAGCCGAGGAAGCTGCGCTTGCGCTGTTCGGCGGCAAGGGCGACCTTACCCATATGCCCACCGTTGCGCTTTCCGATGCGGACATTCAAGAAAGCGGCATGAGCATAACGCGTCTGCTTGTGCTTGCAGGCATTGAAAAATCCAACTCTGCCGCAATAAGATCCGTTCGCGAGGGCGGCATCAGTGTTAACGACCGAAAGGTTACGGACACAAAGGCGGTTTTGGACAGTGCCGAACTTGCGGACGGAATCATCCTTAAAAAAGGCAAAAAAACTTTTGTAAGGCTGATTCACAAGGACTGATTCGGCGGATTTTCAACGCCTCTGTCGGGCGCTGCACCGTAACTGATTTATAAAAATAAACATTCTTTCAGCGGAGTGTCCTTTGATGTTCACTGCGCACTCCGCAAAAGTAACTCGATATGGCATTGAAAGCATTCAAAACCCCTGCTGCGGCATCCGAAACGGAGTTTGTTGTTAACAAATCGCGTTTCATCGGAAGAGCTTTTCCGGTTGAAACCGAGGCGGAGGCACTTGAGATTCTTGAACGGATACGCCAAAAGCATTATGATGCAACGCATAACTGCTGGGCGTATAACCTGCGCGGAGCTTCGCCGCTGCGCCGTTTTTCGGACGACGGCGAGCCGGGCGGAACCGCCGGAATGCCGATTATGGACACGCTTATCCGAAGCGAAACCGAAAACGCGCTCATCATTGTGACGCGCTATTTCGGAGGAATCCTTCTCGGCAGCGGCGGACTTGTGCGCGCATACAGCCGATCCGCTGCGGATGCGCTTTCGGCCGCCGGCAGCGTTACAATGACGCCCTGCGCCGAAATAGAGTTCGTAACGGATTATACGCGTTTCGGCGGGATAGAGGGGTTTGTCCGCAAAAATTCAACCGTCAGGAATATTGAATTTCTTGAAAACATAAAATTCAACTGCCTTGTTGAAACAAAAAAAGCGGATGCGTTCATTGCGGATATCATCGAACGGACGGACGGTCGTTCCGCTCCGCGCATGCTCGGTGAGGAGTACCTGCCCCTTGCCGAAAAGTGATGCACTGAGCGCGTCAAAACAAGATTCCAAACGGCGCTTTTTTTCGCACGGTTTGCGCGGCGCCGCATGAAATAAAACATCATTAAATTCTCTTTTTAAAACAGGAGGAACAAAAATGGATATCAAGATCACAAAAGCAACCGAGCTTAAAACAAAACCCACCCTTGAGGAAGAAGCTTCCCTCGGGTTCGGCAAACGTTTCACCGACCATATGTTCATGATGAACTATGACAACGGCGAATGGCATGATGCACGCATCGTTCCCTATCAGAGACTTTCTCTCGATCCTTCCTGCTCCGTTCTTCACTATGCACAGGAGATTTTCGAAGGCCTTAAGGCATATCGTGCCGACGACGGCAGAATCCTGATGTTCCGTGCAAAGGACAATGCTCAGCGCCTTAACAATTCCGCAAGGCGTCTCTGCATGCCCGAAATCGACATCGATTTCAACTATGAGGCAATGCGTCAGCTCGTTCAGGTTGAACGTGACTGGGTACCCCACAGCGCGGGTACAAGCCTCTATCTGCGTCCCACGATGATCGCGGTTGACGAAGCTCTCGGTGTACATGCTGCACACAGCTACCTCTACTACATCATCTGCTCTCCCAGCGGTGCATACTACAAGGCAGGCCTTGCACCCATCCGCATCCGCGTTGAAGACAAATACGTTCGCGCAGTCCGCGGCGGTACCGGCTCTGCAAAGACCGGCGGCAACTATGCCTGCTCCATCCTTGCAGGTGCAGAGGCCGAAAAGGAAGGCTACAGCCAGGTTCTGTGGCTGGACGGCGAGCATCTCAAGTACGTTCAGGAAGTCGGCGCAATGAACATGATGTTCCTTATTGACGGCAAGCTTGTCACCGCTCCCCTGCAGGACACCATCCTGCCCGGCATCACCCGCCGCAGCGTCATGACTCTTGCCCGCGAAATGGGCATCGAAGTTGAAGAGCGTCCCATTTCCGTTGATGAGCTTATCGCAGCGGGCGAAAACGGCAAGCTGACCGAAGCATTCGGCACCGGCACCGCAGCAGTCGTCTCCCCCGTCGGAGAACTTGCATATCGCGACAAGCATATCATGATCGGCGACAAGTCCGTAAACAACGGCATCGGCGAACTGACCATGAAGCTTTACAACACTCTCACCGGTTTGCAGTGGGGCAGGATTGAAGATACCCACGGCTGGGTAACGGATATCGATAAGAAATAATTCCGCAGCGAGGGCGTTTCAGCTCAAGACTCAACAAATCTAACATCAAAACAGCAATACGACCGTCGGCTTGCCCGGCGGTCGTGTTCTTTGAGGTTTGGGTTTTGCATCAGAATGCGCAGGAATAAAAAACCTGCACCGCGTGATGAACGCGGTGCAGGTTCGCAATGTCGGCTGCCGACACGATACTCAGTCGATGCCGAGTGTGAAGAACAGCGCAAGCTCCGATTGCGCCGCATACTCCGTGCGGCATTGCTCCCAATTTAAATATACTTTAAAAAACGTGCATTTTTGCCTTGTTTTAACCTATAATGCAAGCTATAATAAGACTTGGACATTAAACCTTCGTTCTGTCCGCATTTTTTGCGTGTTTAAATGCAGGGCTGCATTTTGCGTGCGGCGGCGGTTCGCAGGGCTAATAAATTCTCAAGGAGGATAAAATCTCTATGGCAAAGACCGTCACTATCGATGGCAATACCGCTGCGGCGCATGTCGCATACGCATTTTCCGATGTTGCGGCTATTTACCCCATCACTCCGTCCTCTCCCATGGCAGAAGTTGCCGATGAATGGGGCGCACAGGGCAGGAAGAATCTTTTCGGTCAAAAGGTTCGCATTGCGGAAATGCAGTCCGAGGGCGGCGCAGCAGGCGCAGTTCACGGTTCCCTTGCGGCAGGCGCACTGACAACCACATTCACCGCTTCTCAGGGTCTTCTTCTGATGATCCCCAACATGTACAAAATCTCCGGCGAAATGCTTCCCGGCGTTTTCCATGTTACGGCACGCGCACTCGCAGCTCATTCGCTTTCCATTTTCGGCGATCACAGTGACGTTATGGGCGCACGTCAGACGGGTTTTGCAATGCTCGCTTCCGCTTCCGTACAGGAAGTTATGGATCTTGCACTCGTGACCCATCTTTCCGCAATCAAGGCGAGCCTGCCGTTCGTTCATTTCTTCGACGGCTTCCGCACCTCTCATGAGATTCAGAAGATCGAACAAATCGAATACGAGGATATGGCAAAGCTGCTCGATTACGATGCCGTTAAGCGTTTCCGTGAGCGTGCACTCAACCCCGAGCATCCCCATCAGTCTGGTACCGCGCAGAATCCCGACATCTATTTCCAGGGCCGTGAAGCTGCAAACATCCACTATGCAAAGGTTCCCGAGATCGTTGAATACTACATGGAAAAAGTCGGCGATCTGACCGGCAGGAGATACCACCTGTTCGATTACGTCGGCGCACCCGATGCAGAGCGCGTTCTCGTTATCATGGGCAGCGGCGCGGATGTTGCGGAAGAAGCTATCAACTACCTCAACGCAAAGGGCGAGAAGCTCGGCCTTATCAAGGTCCGCCTGTATCGTCCCTTCGCAGCGGACAAGTTCCTTGCGGCTATCCCCGCAACCTGCAAGAAGATCGCTGTTCTTGACAGAACCAAGGAACCCGGCTCCCTCGGCGAACCTCTCTACCTCGACATCGTTGACGCGATTGCGGAGGCAGGGCTTGACATCAAGTGCTACGGCGGCAGATACGGCCTCGGCAGCAAGGAATTCACCCCCACCATGGTCAAGCAGGTTTACGACAACCTTAAGCTCGACGAACCCAAGAACCATTTCACCGTCGGCATCATCGACGATGTTATGAATACTTCCCTCCCCGAGGGCGACTTTGTGAACGCCGCTCCCGAGGGCACGATCTGCTGCAAGTTCTTCGGCCTCGGCTCCGACGGTACCGTCGGTGCAAACAAGAACAGCATCAAGATCATCGGCGACCACACCAACATGTTCGCACAGGGCTACTTTGCATACGACTCCAAGAAGTCCGGCGGTCTGACCATCAGTCACCTGCGCTTCGGCAAGACTCCCATCCAGAGCCCCTACCTTATCGACAGTGCGGACTTTGTTGCATGCCATAACGCAAGCTACGTCACCCGTTACGATGTTCTTGAAGGCATCAAGGACGGCGGCGTATTCCTGCTCAACTCCCCGTGGACCGTTGAGGATATGGAATGCGAACTCCCCGCTTCAATGAAGCAGACCATTGCAAAGAAGCATATTCGTTTCTACAACATGGATGCTGTTAAGCTCGCCCGCGAAGTCGGCATGGGCAACCGCATCAACACCATCATGCAGAGCGCATTCTTCAAGCTTGCCGAAATCATCCCCGCAGACGAGGCGATCGATTACATGAAGGCAGCTGCAAAGAAGAGCTACGCAAAGAAGGGTGAGGACGTTGTTCAGAAGAACTATGCCGCAATCGACATCGGCGTTACCGGCATCACCGAAATCAACTATCCCGAAGCATGGGCAACCGCAACAAGCGGCGCAACCGCAATGCATGTCAGCGACGATCCGTATTTCGTTGATTTTATCAAGCCCATCCTTGCTCAGCAGGGCGACAAACTGCCCGTCAGCAAGCTCGCTGCCGACGGCTATGTTCCCACCGGCACCACCAAGTACGAAAAGCGCGGCATCGCAGTTGAAGTTCCCATGTGGATTCCCGAAAACTGCATCCAGTGCAACCAGTGCGCTCTTGTATGTCCGCATGCAAGCATCCGTCCCTTCGTTATGACCGAAGAGACCGAAGCACCCGAAACCTTCGTTGCCAAGAAGGCGAACGGCGTCGGCGACGGCAAGCTCTTCCGAATTCAGGTCAGCCCCTATGACTGCACCGGCTGCGGCAGCTGCGTCAATGTTTGCCCCGCAAAGACAAAGGCTCTCAAGATGGCTCCTCTTGCAGAAGTCGAAAAAGTTGAAAACGATAACTGGAACTTCGCAATGGATCTGCCCACCCTCGACCTGCCCGTCAACAAGGCAACCGTCAAGGGCAGCCAGTTCCTCCAGCCCATGTTCGAATTCTCCGGCGCATGCGCAGGCTGCGGCGAGACTCCCTATGTAAAGCTTGTTACCCAGCTCTTCGGCGACAGGATGATCGTTGCAAACGCAACCGGCTGTTCCTCCATTTACGGCGGTTCCGCTCCCACCTGCCCCTACACCGTAAACAAGCAGGGTCACGGCCCCGCATGGGCAAACTCCCTCTTTGAAGATAATGCAGAGTTCGGCTTCGGTATGAACCTTGCAACCACTCACCGCCGCGAGAGGCTTGCGGATCTCATCAGGCAGCTTGCTGAAGGCTGCGGCGATGAAGTCAAGTCAATCTGCAATGCATGGCTTGAAAACAAGGACGATGCAGAGGGCAGCCGCAAGGCAGCTCCCGCTGTTGTCAAGATGGCTGAAGAATGCATGAACTGCGGTTGTGAGTGCGACGAGATCTGCAAGGAGATCTATGACCTCCGCGACCTGCTCGTTAAGAAGAGCCAGTGGATCTTCGGCGGCGACGGCTGGGCATACGATATCGGTTGGTGGTTTGCTGACTGCCGTAGCATTGATGTGTGCCGGTTGGGCGGACTCGACCACGTGCTCGCCATGGACGAAGACGTCAACATCCTGGTGCTCGATACCGAAGTGTACTCCAACACCGGCGGACAGTCCTCCAAGGCAACTCCGACCGGCTCCGTTGCAAAGTTTGCCGCTGCAGGTAAGCGCACCAAGAAGAAAGATCTCGGCATGATGGCAATGAGCTACGGCTACGTTTACGTTGCAAAGGTCTGCATGGGCGCAAACCCCGCTCAGCTGCTCAAGGCAATGGTTGAAGCGGAAGCTTACAAGGGACCGTCCCTCATCATTGCTTACGCACCCTGCATCAACCACGGCATCAAGGCAGGCATGAACAAGGTTCAGGACGAAGCGAAGAGGGCTGTTGAGGCCGGCTATTGGCCCCTGTACAGGTATAACCCCGACCTCGCAGCACAGGGCAAGAATCCCTTCACCCTTGACAGCAAGCCCGCAACCGGCGACTACAAGGAATTCATCCTCGGCGAAAACCGCTATGCGGCTCTCAAGCAGCAGTTCCCCGAAGAGGCAGCAACGCTGTTTGCACGCGCAGAGCAGGAAGCAAAGGATAAGTACGACTACTATAAGAAACTCAACGACATGGAATAATCGCAGTTCAATGCGATTGACGAAGGCGGGATGATTCTGCCCGGCATAATTGCACAACGGCAAAAGATGCCCGCCGCCGGCAGTTGAGTTCAAAACAATAAGAACGAGCTTCCTCCGCACCCCCCCGAATGTTGAAGGGGAATCATGAAACGGAAACGAATCATGAGTGCGGGGGAGCTTTTTTTCAATTGAACGGAGCAGAAATTTTCAATTGAACGGAGCAGAAATTCAAAAGACAAACGGATATTGATTGGAAGCGGACGGATCAAAAAACAGCTTTTCGAAACAAAAGTCGAAAAGCTGCCGCTGATGCGAATAATTTGTAATTGAAGAATATCAGCCGTTCATGATTTTTTCTGTTAAATCGTCAACGGTCTTTTTGAGTTTTGCATCGGTCTCGATGCTTTTTTCGATTTGTTCACAGGCATACATAACGGTTGAGTAATGACGCCCGCCGTAGAACGCACCGATTTCGGGGAAAGACGATTCGGTGAGAATCCTTGTAAGATACATTGCGATCTGCCGCGGATAAGCAATGCGGCGTTCGCGCCGACCGGCTTCCATCTCGGCAGGACTTACCGAATAAAAATCGCAGACAACGCGGCGGATAAGTTCCGGCGTTACGGTGCGTTGCTTGCTGCCGGAAACGTAATCCTTAAGGACGTTTTCGGCAAGAGAAGCGGTAATGGGCTTGTTGATGAATTTTGCATAAGCAAGCACGCGGTTCAGACTGCCTTCAAGGTCGCGGATGTTGGAATAAACCCGTTCCGCAACAAGGCCGAGAACTTCATCGCTGACGTCAAGATTTTCCTGAGTTACCTTGCGGCGAAGGATTGCAAGCCGTGTTTCAAAATCCGGGGGCTGAATATCGGTGATAAGTCCCCAGCCGAAGCGCGTCCTCAAACGCTCTTCAAGGATGGGAATATCCTTGGGCGGTTTATCGGAGGTTATGATGATCTGCTTGTCCGCATCGCGAAGGTCATTGAATACGTTGAAAAATTCCATTTCGGTTGCATCTTTGCCCGCGATGAACTGAATATCATCGATAAGAAGCACATCAAGATAGCGGTATTTCTCGCGAAGGCTCGTGCGCTCCTTGCGTGCAATGGACTGAACAACATCGTTGGTGAAATTCTCACTTGAAATGTAAAGAATTTTGTAATCCGGATGTTCGCCGTGAATAAAGTGCCCGATTGCGTGCATAAGATGCGTTTTTCCAAGCCCCACGCCGCCGTAGATATAGAGCGGGTTATAAGCCTTTGAAGGGTTTTCCGCAACGGCAAGCGCAGCCGCATAGGAGAAACGGTTGGATTCACCGGTCACAAAAGTGTCAAAGGTGTATTTGGGAATCAAGGTTGGGCAATCGTTGCGGACCGTTACGGGCTTTACAAAATCGGGAGAAGCCTCGGCAACATCGTCATCGAGGGGCGTTTCGCGGGTCGTGAAGCGCACATGCAGCTCGCAGCCGCAGGATTCACGGATGCTTTTTTCAACCATGGGCGTGTAGAACCGCTCAAGAGTGCTTCGATAAAGCTCATCCTCCGTTTGGAGAACAAGCGTTGTGTCTCCCTCGATCCTGAGGGGAACCAGCGTCGCTATCCACGTGTTGTAACTCGCGTCCGTCATTTCGCTCTTAAGCGCGGCAAGAGCCTTTGACCATATAACAGATGCCGATAACAAAGATTGCCTCCCAACCGTTGCGAAAACACCGGAGCATCGTCAAAACAGTGCCCGGGTGCTTTTGCACAATGAATATTACCCGTATTTAAGCCTGATACCGATCATCGCCTGCTTGGTTTCGGCATTTCGACGCGGAACGCATTAATGCGGAACGCAGTACGCACGGTGCAGCAAAAGCATTAATACAAAGCGTGACAAATGAAGCATTGCTTTCATAGGGTGGACTAATATAATAACAAATTTGCAAAGATTTCGCAAGGCTTGATTGTGGATAATTTTTTCCGATTTGTACCGTTTTTTTAAAAAAAGCACCAGATATTGTGGAAAAAACGAGCATTATATTAGATATATTTAAAAAAAGAGAATAATATTCGAAATTTGCGGTAAAAAACGAGTTTGGGCAGGCATTTCCCGGGAAATATCTTTCGGATTCCGTGTGCCGCCGCGGTGCTGTGCGGTTAGATGCGTCTTGAAACAGCCTGTTCACAAAATGTTTACAAAAAATTTAATTTCGGTACTTTCCAATAAGCTGCAATTGGTGTATAATAACTCCAAATCCGGTAAATTTCACAGATTCCTCCAATCGGCGCGTTGATGCCTGCAATCAGCATGGTGATTTCTGTGATCAGCATGGTGATTTCTGTAATCAGCATGGTGCCGTGAGCGGAACAAAAATCGGAAAGGATGAAAAAATGGAAAGAAAAACAAATAAAAAAAGCAGCGCGCTGCCTGTCATTATCCTGCTTGCGGTCATCATTGCGGCGGGAGTGGCTGCGTTCTTTTTGCTGAGAGGCGAAAAGTTCCTCGGCGGAAGGAAGGATATTACGATTACCGAAGCGGTAACGACAAACACGAACGGAATCACCGATCCGGAGCTTGGAAATCCGGATTGGATTGAGCTGTGCAATCCGACGGATGCGGCAATGGATATTTCAAACTATGCCCTCGGAGTCGGCAATGAGGACGGCGGAAGGTTCATCTTCCCGTCAGGCACAACGATCGCGGGCAAAGGCTATCTGCTTGTTTACTTTAAGGATCGCGGAGTTTCAACAACAGGAAAACTTGTTGCGGGCGGCGATCTTGCGGCGGCGGGAGAGACCGTGACGCTTTACAACACTGCGGGAGAGGTTGTCCATAAGGTTGATATTCCCGAACTTCCGGCGAATATTTCTTATGCCATGGATTCCGCGGGTCATTTCGGCTACGCAAAAGTTCCGACACCCGGAGCGGAAAACAGCACTGCAATTTCCAAAACCCCTGACGGAGCGCAAAACATCGAAGCTCCGAAATCACTCATCGTAAATGAAGTTCTGCGCGGCGAGAACGGCTTTGTTGAGGTTCGCAACAATTCCTCAAAGACGATTCAGCTTCATGACTTCTACCTTTCCGACAATGCGGAAAAGGTCAACAAGTGGCGGTTCCCGCAGCAGACGCTTGAACCCGGTGCGCTCGCGGCTGTGGACCTTTGCGGTTCCGCGTATGCAGGCTCTGCAACGGCGGACGGTGAAGAGGGAAAACTGCTCTTCAATGCCAACTTCAAGCTTAACACCGAGGAAAACACCGTTTATATTGCGGGTTCCGGCGGGAATATAATCGATACATTCACCTTTGATATGAATATGCCCGGCGCGGTTGCGGCAGTCCGCACGGCAAAGGGTGTTGAATACACAGGCACGGCAACAAAATGTGCCGAAAACAGCGATTCCACATTTGCCGAGATCGCATGGGCGGATATGGATTCAAGCGACGTGCTGAGAATCAACGAATTCCTGCCGAAAAACAAATTCGATATTACAGACGGCGACGGTGACCGCAGCGAGTGGGTTGAGCTTTACAACAGCGGAAGCGAGCCTGTTTCGCTCCTCGGCTACTATCTTTCGGACAACAGCGCAGAGCGCGACAAGTGGGCATTGCCCGATATCACTCTCGGCGGCGGTGAGTATTTGATCGTTTTCCTTTCCGGCAAGGACAGGACGGACGGAGAAATGCACGCCTCGTTCAGCATTTCCGACACTGATGAAGGCATATTCCTTTCAAACTACAACGGAATGCGTTCCGACAGCCTGCTGCTTCCTTCCGAATTGAGCGAGAATGTTTCAATCGGCAGAGGGGAAAACGGCGAGGTTCTGTATTATGCACGTCCGACGCCTGCGGCAGCAAACACGGCGGCAGGTTTTGCGGAACCCATGGGCGTGGGGGGGTTCAACCCCTCCTCCGTTTACATCAACGAAGTTTGCGCGGTAACAACGCCGCGCAGCGGGGAGATGGACTGGGTCGAATTCTATAACGGCGG
>ENA-OPDF01001525-OPDF01001525.1-human-gut-metagenome-genome-assembly--contig:-NODE-1525-length-13324-cov-2.506519_pt1 | contig 13324 bp, 9 predicted proteins | sample MGYA00241575_ERZ501501 | MGnify/ENA primary metagenome ERZ501501 (study PRJEB25962, sample SAMEA1972229) | human gut metagenome | biome: human gut; feature: human-associated habitat; material: faeces... | reverse complement strand
CTTCTCCACAAGCGGGGATATCTTATCTTTCATAAGGAAAACCATGGCCGCTCCCAGTGTTGTTCCGGCAAATGGTATAAATAATGTTATGAACTCTGACATTTCATCACCTCTTTATAATATGTATTCTGTCTATACTATATTCGTATAACCTCTTCATTAGTTCATTTTTTTAAATTGCGACTACAATTTAATTGAACAGGCGTACTTTGTCAACACAAGTTTTTGCATATGATAGAAGTTATCAATACCGGGCCAAAATGCTTCGCATTTCGACAATTTAAGTGCTATAATACCTGAGGTTATGCTATAATAGGCATGGTTGTACCAGCTTGGATATATTTGTATGCAAATGGAGATAAATATGAAGAGAACAGAACGAATGATCTGAGTATTTTTTATTTGACATAATTATTTATAGAAAGCATAATAAGTGATACATTTAGTCGTACGGATCATAAGTCCGTACAAATACAATAAAAGACACATTCCAAGGGGAAAAGTATGAAAGAGAATTTACAATTTACAGCTTTATTGGATATTTTAAGCAGGCAGGATCTTATAACTGAATATTCGGAGGATTGCAAAGACATCACTCCTTCCCATATAACCATCAATTCCAAGGATGTGGTCCCAGGTACATTCTTCGTGTGCAAGGGTGCCTCATTTAAGGAGGATTACCTGAAATCAGCCATCGCACAGGGCGCCATCGTATATTTGTCACAGCAAAAGTACGACGACGTGGACATTCCTTATATTATTGTAAATGATATAAGAAAGGCCATGGCTCTTGCTGCCAGATGGTTCTTCGGCAATCCAGGCGATAACATGACCAAGGTCGGAATCACCGGAACAAAGGGAAAGACCACAGTTACATTTGTCATGAAGGATATACTGGACAAATACACCGACAACAGATGCTCAGCATTCTCAACCCATGAGATTGATGTTGGAACAAAGGTTTTTGAGACCACTCTCACCACACCTGAGCCTATTGAACTCCAGACATACTTCGACATGGCTGTAGATGAAGGCTGTACACACTGTATAATGGAAGTTTCTTCCCAGGCCATGAAGATGAACCGTATCTACGGAGAGCACTACAAGGTCGGAGTATTTACCAATATCGACTACGATCACATCAGCCCGACAGAGCACGCCTCCATGGAGGACTATCTCGGATGCAAGGTATCCTTCCTGAAGCAGTGCGACAACGTTGTGCTGTACAGTGACACAAGATATTTTGAGACTATATAATGAAGTAAGAGACAAGCACGTTGTTGTATACGGAAGCAAGGAATCAATTGAAAAGCTCATGTCAAGGGATGACGATTTCTTTGAAAAGGATACTGACTTCGCCAGCATCCACAATGAAGATCTCACAGACCATAACAGCTACTTTGAGCTTATATACGGAGGAGAGAACAGAGCATACAACACCAACCTGATCGGTGATTACAATGTTGAAAATATTGTTGCCGCCATCATCTCCTCTCTTCTCATTGGCATTCCAAATGATCAGATCAGAAGCAGCATCAGAGATGTATATGTTCCGGGAAGACTACAGGTATATCACTGGAAGGATCGCACATTTATGATCGACTACGCACACAACTATATAAGCATGTACAGACTGTATGAGATGGTTAAAAAGACCATGAAGCCAAAGTCTATAACCGTTGTATTCGGCTGTGGCGGTGAGCGTTACAAGAAGCGCCGTGAGGATATGGGAAGACTTGCTGAGCAGTATGCCGACAAGGTTGTTCTCACCATGGAGGATCCGGGCTTTGAGTCCTGTGAGGAGATCTGCAAGGAGATCAAGCAGTACATCACAAAGCCTTGCTATATAATCGTTGACAGGGAGCAGGCTCTCACAAGAGCCCTCGACGAGGCTCAGCCTGGCGAGCTTGTCATCACGACTGGAAAGGGTATTGAGAGTACCCAGAGAATCAACGGAACCTTTGTGCAGTGTCACTCTGATGCGCAGGTTATTGAGCACTGGCTGACAGAGCATCCGGAGGAATGATAAACGAACGGTAATTGATCTGCTCCGTTTACAGGTATTGAAAAGGCTGGTCACTATATCTGTAATCCCATCACGTTCGACTGCTGTCGCTTCAGAATTTTCCATTTGCACTCGCTTACGACCGCGATAAGAGCGTTGCGGTCTTCAGCTCGGCAGGAAAATCCTGAAGCTCGGCAGTCTTCACTACCGATGGGATTACAGATATAGTGACCAGCCTTTAATATAGTTTGTAGACGGAGCAGACCAATTACCTGTGTTTTGACTGAACATTAGATATGCAATGGTAAACCACAGGTTTATTGCCTTTCTTGCGGCTCAGCTTATAATGAATAGTAGAAACGGGGCGAAAGCGCTGTTATGCAGGTGACAGGAGTTGCCTATCAGACTGACGTGCTCGGCAAGGTCGGCCGCCGCATCGAAGCAGGCAGCAAATAGTCGTAGCAGGCTGTAGAGTGATGATGCGTGTGATGTTCCGGGAAACAGTGCATGGCTGAGCTTCATAAGGGTTGTTTGTTTACCAAAACCCGGATAGGCAGAGATGCCGAAAGAAAACATTCAGGGAGTTCTACTAAGTAGAACTCCTTTTTTATCTGTTATCTTCCACCACTTTCTCCCTCATCTTCGGATCGAATTTTCCATTTCGGATCATTGCTATCTCCCGTTTGAACGGCTCGTAGCTTTTCTTGCTGTTTTCCGGGTCTTTGATGTATGGGGATTCCAGGATCTTTGGGACTTCCATGAAGTCCGGATGGTTCATGATGTACATGAGTGGCTCAAAGCCGATCTTGCCAAACCCAAAGTTCTCGTGTCTGTCTTTAGCCGCTCCCGGTTCGTTCTTGCTGTCGTTCATATGGAACACGGCTATCTGATCTTTGCCGATGAGTCTGTCGAACTTCTCCACGACTCCATCGAAATCATGTATGATGTCGTAACCCGCATCGCTGGTGTGACAAGTGTCAAAGCACACACGAAGCTTGTCATTATGACTCACTCCATCATAGATTCGCGCAAGCTCCTCAAAGTTTCTTCCAATCTCACTGCCCTTTCCCGCCATGGTCTCCAGAGCTATGTGGCATGCGGTGTCCGCGGTCAGGACTTCATTCAGGCCCTTTACTATGCTTGCAATTCCCTTGTCCACGCCCTCTCCTACATGTGAGCCCGGATGAAGGACTATGGTCTGTGATCCCATCGCTGTCGCCCTGTCAATCTCCTTTGCGAGGAATTCCACTGCGATTTCATAAGTCGCAGGATTTACTGTATTTGCAAGATTGATTATATACGGCGCATGGACCACGAACTCCTCTATGCCGTTCTGAGCCATGAGTTCATGTGCCTCCTGTATCCTAAGCTCCGATATATCTTTGCGTCTCGTATTCTGTGGTGCGCCTGTGTAGAGCATAAATGTATTTGCGCCAAATGCCACAGCATCCTTCACTGAGCCTAGCATCATCTCCTTGCCCGACATACCCACATGACATCCTAATTTCAACATAATTTATCTCCATTCATTCTAAACTGGTTTCAGTTTACTCTATCCTCGCCGACTGCACAATACGCTGCCGCTACAATCAATAAATAGCTTTTTCTAATTTTACCATATATTATGTAGACTGTTCGCAAATCATTTGGTAAACTAAATACCAGAAACCAACTTATATTATACATTTGGGAGAAAACCGCTATGCAATTAAAAAATGTACTAATCGTCGTAAATGACATTGAACGATCAAAAAAATTTTACAAAGATATCTTCGGGCTTGAGGTTATCTTGGACAACGAGGGAAATGTGATCCTGACGGGAGGGCTGGTCCTTCAGGATGCAACTATTTGGGCTGAATTCATTGAAAATCTTGTAATTCCACATAACAATGCTTCGGAGTTATATTTTGAAGAAAATAATATCGAGGAGTTTGCACAAAAACTTGATGAGTCGCCATACGACATTGAATATGTCAATCGTCTCATGACTCATTCATGGGGACAAAAAGTCATCAGATTCTATGATCCTGACGGCAATCTTATCGAGGTTGGAACGCCATAATTTTTCCTATATCCATTCCCTCTATTTCATGTTACAATTAATGACATATTACCCAATTGGAGGACAAATTTTTATGAGTAACACAGGAAGAACCTGTAAGGTTCACTACACAGGAACATTCAACGACGGAACAAAGTTCGATTCTTCATATGACAGGGGCGAGCCTATCGAGTTCGTTTGCGGTGCAGGACAGATGATTCCGGGATTTGATCAGGCAGTTGAGGGCATGAACGTTGGCGATATCATCGATGTACATCTTCGTCCTGAGGACGCATACGGAATGCCTGACCCGGAGGCCATCATCAAGGCTCCTCTTGCAGATATGCCTGGCGCTGAGAATCTTGAGGTCGGTAATCAGGTATACCTTGCCAATTCCATGGGACAGCAGTTCCTTGTAAAGGTCATTGAAAAAGATGACGAATCCATCACATTTGATGCAAACCATGAGATGGCCGGCAAAGAGCTCAACTTCAAGATAGAGCTTGTATCAGTGGACTAATAGTAACGATACTTATGTTAGAAGGAACCTTTTCACACTTGACGTCAGTTCCGACGGTCTGTCCCACCCAATTGGACGGACAGTGTGATCCGATTATATAAGGAGGCGGGAATCGTGAACATTTACATAGACGAATCAGGTTCTATCAATAAATATGCCACAAACGATCAGTATTTCGTGGTGTCTATGATCCATGTCCTCGATCCCGTCGCCCTTGAGCGTGCTTACAAGAGATTTATTTCTTCCAACTATGAGATGCTTCTTGATCTGGACAGTGATAAGGTCGATGACATGACCGGCAAGATCACCAAGCACGGCGGGAGAATGTTCCGGGACGGCAAATTCCGTGAACTAAAAGGTGCACAGTTTGACAGAGACATGAAGCACATATTTGTGGATTACTTCTCCAGAAAGCATCACTTTGACGTGTACTATATCATGATGAAGAATGAAAATCTGCCGAACCGCTTCTTCGACAACATCTCCAGGACATTCAACTTCTCCATCAAATCTGCCCTGCTCTACTTCATACAGAATGGATATCTTCCTGACGAGGACTGCTTTCTGCAGCTTGACGAGAGGAATGAGCGGGTGGAGAACAAATCATTCCTTGAAAATTACCTGAACACTGAGCTTTCACTGTCAGGTCAGGTCGCAGGTAATTTCTCAGTGAGCTACTTTGACTCGGCCTGCAACAAATTTGTGCAGATAGCGGATGTATTTTCTAATCTGTTCTATTCTCACTTGCAGACCGGACACTATACTGATGAGCTGGAGCTTATGAGGGAACTGGGGATACTTAAAGGAGTCTATGAATTGACATAAATTAATTGTCAAATTTTCTGTTCTTACAATATATTGATTTTTTCCAGTATAAATTGTTTTCTCATTATGTATATTGTTTTTTCATTTTGCATATGATATAATTACCACAGAAATTAAAGAAGATATTTCTATCAGCTCTATACACTAAGCTGACGAAAACCCCAGAGGTTGCACCCTCTGGGGTTTTCTCCGTCTTTTGGGCAAGGCGACGTATTCCCTGGGCTGATCACCACACTACCTATCTCTATCCAGCCACTTGCAAATATAGTAAGCCACTATACCTGCCACAATAGAAATAACCAAAGAAGATATGATATCTATCATGCTCTACCCCCCTTTCTATGCCCATCTAGGGGTGGCAACTACAACAGTATATCATATCTCAGTATATGTTTCGACATACTAAACCATAATTATTGAAATTAGGGCTAAAAGTCCGTGCATACACGGACTTTGGATCGTTGTTCACATAATCAAAAAGGGATTGAACCTTGCGACCCATATCGCGGTTTCAATCCCTTTTTTGAAATATTTAAAATACCAATTGCCTCCGAGCGATGCTCACACAGAACACTTACATAGATAAACGCACTATCGAAGGACTTACTGTTGGTACTTATATATTATCACATTTTGTCTCATAAAACAATGAGTCTGCGTTAAATTCATAAATTTTTTTGAGACATTTCCAAAACGCAATTACTCTTTTGTCTGCTCTCTTCTGCTCCGTCCATGTCCAAACGCCAGATAGCCTATGAAAAGAACAAACAATGCTGCAACTCCCATCCAGATACACAGCAGTTTTGGTCCCTTCGGGGCAAATGTATCATAGTATCCCTTGAAATAGATTACCACAATTATAAGCGGCAGCACGTATGACATGTATTTTCTGAGGTACTGCGGAAACGGCTTACCGATACCGTTGTCTGCCTCAGCGACAAAGTTTTCAAATCCCCATCCATTCTTTCTTGTACAGAACAGGACAAAAAGTAATGATCCGAGTGGGAGGATATTTCCCGATACGAGAAAATCTTCCAGATCCATGATATTTGTACCCGCTCCCATCGGAGTGATTCCTGAGAGCACATTGAATCCAAGCACAGCCGGCAGGGAGAGCACTGATATCCCGATCAGATTTATAATAAGTGACTTCTTTCTCTTCCATCCAAACATATCTATACTTATCGATATGATATTCTCAAACACCGCAATAACCGTGGAAAGCGCCGCAAATGACATGAATATGAAGAACAGAATTCCCCACACTCTGCCTCCCGGCATGTGGTTGAACACATTCGGCAGGGTCATAAACAGAAGTGATGGTCCCTTGTCCGGGCTGATCCCGTACGCAAAGCATGCTGGCAATATGATGACTCCGGCCATGAGTGCCACAAATGTATCAAGGTACATAACACTCTTCGCCTCGCCAGACAATTTTCTCTCCTTGCCTATATAACTTCCAAATATCTCCATGGATCCCATACCTACACTGAGTGTAAAGAACGCCTGGGTCATGGCGTCAAATAGTACATTGCCCCAGCCTCTGGCATTTGCACGCTCGATACTTGGAACAAGATAGAACTTAAGTCCTTCTTCGTTGCCCGAGAGCATGAGTGAGTTCACCGCCATGACTATCATCAGAACGATGAGTGCCAGCATCATTACCTTTGTCACCCTCTCCACTCCGTTCTGAAGTCCCAGTGAACATATACCTATACAGCACACGATGACCGCAAGTGTGATCGCGACCATAAGTCCCGGTGATGCAAGCATCCCTGTAAATTTGTCTTCTATTGCTTCTACTGACCCACCATGAAGCCGTCCTGATCCCATGACGTACACATAGTATACCATCCAGCCCGCTACCATAGTATAGAACATCATCAGCAGATAGTTGCCGGCATAGGCATACCAGCTGAATTTATGCCAGTTGCCGCCCTTCGGCGCAAGCTCCTTAAGCGCTGAACCAACGCTCTTGCCACTCCCTCTGCCTATCGCAAACTCACAGGTAAGGATAGGATATCCCAGAAGCAGCAGACACAGCAGATATATCACGATAAATATCGCTCCGCCATTCTGCCCGCATATATACGGGAACTTCCATACATTTCCAAGGCCAATAGCACATCCCGCCGATACGAGGATGAACCCCAGTCTGGAGGCGAACTTTTCTCTGTCGCCGTTGTTACTTTCTTTACTCATACAATCTTCTTTTGCAGATGTCTGTAAAAATGGCACCTGCCTCCTTCTATTATATATTATCAGGATTATCAGGCTGGCACTATGTGTCGATTTTCAAAACCTGATACGCCCTTTGTCTGTGTCAAACATCTACTTCAAGCCATTACATTATGTATTTTCCATCTCTGCTGACACATACCCTGTGATTGTAACATACATTACAGCATTTGTGTGTTTAAACTTTTACAGTATAAAGCAAATTTTTTTCCGTATTTGAGCCAGATAAAATACAGGTATTTTTATGTTTGCTGCGCGTTTTCAACGAGTATATTTTCCTGCAAAATAAATCTATTAATTTACATATAAAGGATTACATTTTTCCATATTATATTTTATTATAATGAGTAGAATGTTCTTAATACTAATAAGACCGTTCTCCGTATTTTGAGGCAGATTTCTGTGTGGGTTTGCAGTACCTTATACCTTAAACCACCAGCGCATAGCTGCAAGTGCGCTGCTCATATTATGGAGGAACGAATAGTAACGCATGCGCCGCGCGAAGTGCATTTATATGCGCATGCTGCATTTTTATAAGGAGGACATTTATTATGGCTACATGGCTTAAAGATGCAATTTTTTATGAAATATACCCACAGAGTTTCTACGATACCAATGGCGACGGTATCGGTGATTTCAACGGAATCACTGCAAAGCTTGACTATATCAAGTCTCTTGGATGCAACGCTATCTGGATGAATCCTTGCTTTGATTCACCATTTTCCGATGCAGGCTACGATGTAAGGGATTACAAGAAGGTTGCCGAGAGATACGGAACAATGGAGGACATAGAGAACCTCTTCGCTGAGGCTCACAAGAGGGACATGCACATTCTCCTCGACCTGGTTCCAGGCCACACATCTGAGGAGCATGCATGGTTTACCGAGAGCAAAAAAGCTGAGCCAAATGAATACTCAGATAGATATATGTGGACTGACGGATGGCTCTGTGGCGGTGCAGGTCTCAACTACATCGCAGGAGAATCACCAAGAAACGGTGCCTACATCGTCAACTTCTTCAAGTGCCAGCCGGCTCTCAACTATGGCGTTCTGAACCCAACTGAGAGATGGCACAAGAGCATGTACGATCCTGCATGTATCGCAACAAGAGAGGCTATGAAGGATGTATGCCGCTTCTGGCTCAACAAGGGCTGTGACGGCTTCCGTGTAGATATGGCAGATTCACTTGTAAAGCATGATGATGCGAACAAGAGCGGAACAGTTGCCGTATGGCAGGACATTCTCGGCGATATACACGCTGAGTACCCTGAGTCAGCATTTGTATCTGAGTGGGGAAAGGCTGAACAGTCAATCAAGGCCGGCTTCGACATGGATTTCTATCTCGACTGGATGGGCAACGGATATAACTCTCTAGTAAGAGATTACGAAGCTCACCTGAATGCATTTGCATCTCTTCCAGAGTCACTTGACGACAGCACGGAGAACAACAGCTTCTTCAAGGCTGACAGCAAGGGAACCTGCGACCACTTCATTGATGAATACATGGGAAGATACGAGCAGATAAAGGACAAGGGTGCTATAGCCCTCATCACAGGAAATCACGACACTACACGTATCAGCTACGGACTCTCTGAGGATGAGTTAAAGCTTGCCTACGCATTCTTCCTGACAATGCCCGGCAATCCATTCATCTACTACGGCGATGAGATCGCCATGAGCTTCAGAAGCATGGCAAGCAAGGAGGGGGGATTCACCAGAACCGGCTCAAGAACTCCTATGCAGTGGACAAGCGGTGACAACATGGGCTTCTCATCAGCGCCTGCCGACAAGCTCTATCTGCCGGTTGATCCTGCAGAAAATGCCGCAAATGTTGAGGCTTCCGAGGCAGATCAGAACTCACTGCTCAATACAGTGAAGACCCTCACTTCTCTCAGACATTCACAGGCCGATCTGCTGGACAAGAGCAACCTTGAGATCATCAGCAGAAAGCCACTTGTATATAAGAGAGGGAATCTACTCCTTGCAGTGAACCCTAAGAATACAGACACCCAGTCAAGGAAGCTTGCTGAGCTGACTGGTGACGCAAAGGTTATCTATTCTATAGCAATAAACGGCACACAGCCAGGTATCGCTGACGGAGTTATCACTCTTCCGGCACAGAGCTTTGTTGTGATAAGCTGCTAATTTGGAGCAATATATAACAACTCAATAACCATATAAAAAGGTCATCACATAATATGGCAATCATCCATACGGATTTCATTCCAAATGTGGATTGCTCATATTATGCGATGGCCTCTTTTTATCTTCTTCCCTGTGGTCATCTCCCCAAACTTGTGGTAATATTTAATGGATTATATGCTCATGTGCCACGACAGAATAAGTGCACATGACATACAGTATTATAAAGGAGAACAAGATTATGAACATGCAGGAAGCTACAAGCATCATGAAGGCTGACAGCTACAAAATGGCTGCACTTTCAGAAGATACAAGAAACAATATACTAGTACATGTAAAGGACGCACTCATCGCACATAAGGATGAGATATTTGCGGCAAATGCAAAGGACATGGCTGCTGCCGAGGAGAACGGGATCGCAGCATCAGTCAAGAAGAGACTGAAGTTCGACGAGCACAAGCTCGCTGACGTGACAAATGGAATCGATGAGCTCATAAAGCTCCCTGACCCGGTTGGACAGATCCAGCTCAAGAGAGAGCTTGACGAGGGGCTGGTCCTTCAGAGAGTCTCCTGCCCTATCGGTGTCATCGGAATCATATTCGAGGCAAGACCGGATGCGCTGGTCCAGATATCATCATTGTGCATCAAGAGCGGCAACTGCGCAGTACTCAAGGGTGGCAAGGAAACTGCCAACACCAACAAGGCTCTCTTCGATGTGATCTACGGCACAGCCGTTGCAAACGGAGCACCAGAGGGCTGCATGCTCCAGGCAAGCCAGCACAACGAGATCGATGAGCTTCTGTCATGCAACAAGTCCGTTGACCTGCTCATACCTAGAGGCTCAAATGCATTTGTGCAGTATATAATGAACAACACCAAGATTCCTGTCATGGGACACGCAGACGGAATCTGCCACACATACATAGACAAGGATGCAGATATAGAGAAGGCTATCCCTATCATCATAGATGCAAAAACACAGTACACCGCTGCCTGCAACGCAACGGAGACACTTCTCATCCACAGGGATGTGGCAAAAGAAATGCTTCCGGTCATGGCAAAAGCACTTAAGAAACACGGTGTAAAGCTCCGCGGAACCGCCGAGGCAGCGGAGATCATCAATCAGGCTGAAAGCAATATGAGCAGCCCGAACGGTATTGAGATCATAGGAGACGATGATTTCAATACCGAGTATCTTGACCTGGTGCTCTCAGTCAAGATCGTGAACGATGTGCAGGAGGCGATCTCACACATCAACCACTTTGGTTCACATCACACTGACTGTATCGTGACTGAGAATAACGAGACCGCCGCCCTCTTCATGCAGCTTGTCGATTCGGCCGGAGTATACCAGAACTGCTCCACAAGATTTGCCGATGGATTCAGATACGGATTTGGCGCAGAGGTCGGAATCAGCACAAGCAAGATCCATGCAAGAGGCCCTGTAGGACTTGAGGGACTTGTAACCTACAAATACAAGCTTTACGGACATGGACAGATAGTTGATGACTACGCAACCGGAAAGAAGCAGTTCCATTTCAAAGACCTGTAGAATAATAAACGATCATCAGCGGGGACTCTCTCATGTACATCAGTCCTCGCTGATGCATTTACTATATAAATAGGAATTACATAAAAATGAAAACAATACTGAAAATATTCAAAAACGACCTGATCGGTATCAAAAAAAGTATACTCACAATAGTTCTCGCCGTTGGACTGTGCATACTGCCTGCGCTGTATGCATGGTTCAACATATTTGCAAACTGGGATCCATATGCCAATACCGGCAATATCAATATCGCCGTCGTCAACCTGGACAAGGGCTACACAGATGCGGACGGCAACGAGATGAACATGGGCCAGTCAGTGGTCGATAAGCTGAAAAGCCAGACCAGTATCGGCTGGGTATTTCCGGAATCTGAAAAGTCCGCCATCGACGGTGTGAAATCAGGCACCTATTATGCCGCCGTCGTCATTGATGAGGATTTCTCCTACAACATGTTCAATGCCCTGACGGACAACTTCGTAAATCCAAGCTTCACCTACTATGAAAATGAGAAGAAAAATGCCGTGGCACCTAAGATAACCGACACTGCAGTCTCAACGCTCAAGACAAGCATCAACGAAACCTACGTCAAGGCGATATCACAGAAGCTTATCACTGCCATTGACGACTCCGACACAGATCTGTCGAAGGATCTCAAGGGAACGGATTTCATCACAGCGCTCAAGACCATCGATGACAATCTCGCCGGATACCAGAAAACCATAGATTCCATAATCAAGGCAAATAACAAACTCAAGACCAGCACAAAGCTCAAGGACGCAACTGACAAGAGCAGCAAGCTTCTGTCCGATGCGGGTTCCGCCATTGATTCAAGCATGTCCTATATAGACTCAGTGGGCTCAACCTACTACACTGTCAGGAATTCTCTTCAGGATCAGATTGACAGCATCGCGCAGGACATACAGAATCTGAAAAGCTCTGCAAAGCTTATCCATATGAAGGATGATGCAGAGAACATATCTGCCGATCTTGAGAATATCAAGGCAGATGCAGACAAACTTCAGCAAAAGATCGATGCAGTCGACGAATATATCAAATCTCTTGACATAAGCAACACGAATGAGGTTTCAGATGCACTCAACAAGCTTGACAAGCTGAAAACAGAGGTTAAGAAGATTTCCTCTCTCACCGCTGACACCATCGATAGTCTGGATATATCTGCGATCACAAATGCAGAAAATGCCGTATCAGATAAGCTCGACCAGATCATCGACTCTGTCTCAGACATAGATGACACATTTACCAGCCAGGTCATTCCTGACATGGACAACATTATCCTGAACATCAAAAATGCACTGAAAAACGCTCAGGATCTGTTAAATACCCTGAATTCTACCATCAGCAGTGCAAGCTCTGTATTTGACAATTATAAGGTGACTATTGCATCAATGAACACCAGTCTCACAGACCTCTCCGATCTCATAAGTGGTATACGTGACAAGATCCAGACCGCCACAGACGAGATCAACAAGGCCGCCGACAGCGAGGTGACCGACATGATCATAGCCTTCCTGGGCGGCGACTCAGAGGCGCTGGCGTCATTCCTGTCAAAGCCTGTTGCTGTCGAGGAACATTACTACTACAGCATTGCCAACTACGGCTCGTCCATGGCACCATTTTACTCAGTGCTTGCCATCTGGGTCGGAATGACAATTCTCGTCTCCCTCATGAAGGTGCATGTGAAGGATGCAGACTATCTGAAGGATGCCAGACCACACCAGTTGTTCTTTGGAAGATACCTTATTTTCTTCCTGCTGTCTCAGCTTCAGGTTCTGGTCATAGTGCTTGGAGATCTGTTCCTGCTGAAGATACAGTGTCTGCACCCATTTGCATTCTGGGCAACTGCGGCACTCACAGGGCTGACATTTTCAATATTGATATATTCACTCACCATATCATTTGGCGACATAGGCAAGGCCCTCGCTGTTGTGATCATGGTGCTGCAGATAGCGGGGAGCGGTGGAACCTACCCTATAGAGGCTCT
>ENA-OPDF01001523-OPDF01001523.1-human-gut-metagenome-genome-assembly--contig:-NODE-1523-length-13355-cov-3.641429_pt1 | contig 13355 bp, 10 predicted proteins | sample MGYA00241575_ERZ501501 | MGnify/ENA primary metagenome ERZ501501 (study PRJEB25962, sample SAMEA1972229) | human gut metagenome | biome: human gut; feature: human-associated habitat; material: faeces... | reverse complement strand
CAGCTTTGTCCTCTTTGTCCACTTCGACCTGCATGATGGTTTCCGCTTTATTGTTTAGTTCCGTGCCGATGTGACCACGGGCATGTTCATCATTCTTGTTCTGATGCAAGACGGTATGGATATGGATTTGCCTGTCATCCGTCCACTGCATGAATTTGGAGATTATATTGGTGGCTTCATTCGGAGAATTGATGTCATACATAAAATCCCTGATGCCATCTATAATGACCAGACCCAAATTCGGAATTGTGCCAATGGCCTGTTCGACTATTGCAAGCCTCATTTCGGGAGAATATTTGCGCAGACCTAACATAATCAGATTGTCAGAATCGGCATCCTTTGGTAATCCGGCCAAACATAGAATGCGTTGTAGCACCTTTTGGCAATGAGGTTCTCCTTGTTCGGTGTCGATATACAATATCGTCCGTTTATTTTCCGGGAACGATGAACGGTAATGGAGTACTGTGCCATTGGCCAATGCGGAAGCGGCAATGGCTGAAACATTGAAAGTCTTCTTGCTTTTGGCTTTACCGATGGATGCACTGAAGTTGCCCAATGTTCCGATAATGGAGTCATCCACCATCAACACCACAGGCGACTGTTCATATGTGTTGGTTACGCTCACGGTAGCCTCCTTTATGTAAATAGCCAGTTCCTCGGCTGTCGGAATGTTATTGTTCGTCTTCTCCATAGCTTACCAATTTTTATTGTTTGGTTTACGACGATGGGAAGCGAGCAGCGCATCATTCTCTTCCTCGAAACTTTGCGGAATAGCGGTCTTACGGGACGACTCCAACCATTTATCCAGCTCATCACGATAGATGTAGAGGTGCTTGCCTTGTTTTATAACCGGAATATCGTCCTTTTTAACTTTGTAATAAAAGGTCGATAGCGGCATTTTGAGATAGGCGCAAGCCTCCTGCACGGTCATGGGGACGTGCGTGTTCTCCTTGACCTCGTTCTGCTTGGAAAGTTTCTCTGTCAGCAGACTTTCCATACTTGCGATTCGGTCGCATAACTCTCCCAGCACTTCGGGAAGGTCATTGAATGTGAATTGATTCTTAGACATGATTCAAATGTTTTATTTGTTAAACATGCTGCAAACCAACACAATGATACTATGCAGACCTTCGTCAGCAGAGGGTAATTTTCCCGTCAGCGACGGAATCATTTCAGTCGGTCAGAACCAGCTGTCTCATCGTCTGCTTTTTTGAGGCAATTGAAATAATACTCTCCTTTTAGGGGAATATCAAGTGGGATTTTACAAATACCTGTAGTCCGTAGATTTTTTGATAAATAAAACAGAGTAGCATTTTTCAATTCGTGTGGGAATATGGTTTTTATGAATTCTGCGCATTTTTCCACCGAGATATTCAACCTTATACCGATATTCCATACAAAATGCCGTATATCGAGAGTGTTTAATGGGTTGTCGAATTTGGAACGTATGGACTTGTATAAATCACATTGCCCATGGGCAAAGCACTCTATGTTTTCGTGAAGTGTAATAAGGTCGTCTTTTGAAAGGAACTCAGCCATACTATATGTGGTATATTCATGCATAACACGCATAATGTCAGCTTGCTGCTCTGCCTTTTCTCGTTCTATTTCAGCTATGCGTTCGTCATAACCATTTGTGTAATCATTCCTTGCTGTCGGCACTTCTATAACTTCTACTTCCGCGGTAATGGTATCAGATGGCTGCGTGATTTCAGGTGGGATGGATTCTTTTTGCTTGCCAAAAGAAATACATACGTTATTCTTGATAAGGTAGCGATAGAAAAATCTTTGAGAGAACGCACATGAAAGAGTTAAGATCACGATACTCAATATAATAGGTGTGGTATATTCCATTAGGTTTATTTGATGGCAGTTGTAAAGATAAGTGGCGATTACCGAGTATGAAGTAACGCTTACCGCAAGTATGAAACTTGCCTTTTTTCTGTGAATTTGAATACTATCTGTCATAATCTATTGTTGTTTAGATGAAATGATAGTGCAAAGTTATAAGCACATTTCCAGATAGTTATAAATAAGTGCAGTAAATCGGTCAATTTTTAAGAAAATATAGGCTTAGAGTATGATAATCTCTCGAAAATCATACTCTAAGCCTATGTAATGGGGCAAAATAGGGGAGTTCAACCCTTGCGTGTCAAAGTGATTTTCTTGCTGGCTTCACGCTTGTTGCTGTCCACGACTTTCATGTAACGCATCGTGGTGGTGATGCTTTTGTGCGCCATCAAGCTTTGTATGGTACGGATGTCTGTACCGGCAGCACCTTGGAGGGTTGCGAATGTTCTCCGATATGAATGGAATGTTATGTTCTTGGTTATTCCGGCAGAATGAATCCACTCTTTCATTGGTACTTGTGTCCAACTACGCATAAGTCCCTTGAATACCAGACCTTTCTTCTCAGAACTGTATCCTATCAGCCCTAATGCCTCCTCGCTGATGGGAATGATGTCTTCCGCTTTGTTTTTCTGTGTGATGATATGCACACATTTCCCTCCGGCAGAGTAGTCCACTATATCTTCCCAACGTAGGACGAGGATATCGCTGATGCGCAAGCTGGTCATACAGGAAAACAGCGATGCGATTTTCACAATAGGCTTTTTACATGGCGTTTCAGCTAACTGGTACAATTCTTCAACAGATAAAGCTTCTTTCATAGTGTCTTCTGTTTCAATCTTTTCCAAGAAGTCATTGACATTGGTCTTTATCATCCCATTACGATATAGTATTTTCAAGAATCCTCTGAAAGTAGACCAGTATCCTGATGCAGAGTTTCGTGTGATACGTCCGTTGCGTCTTAGTTTTTTGGCGCTCAGAAGGTATTCCCGAAACTTGTTGCACAGGTCGATGTCTATTTCTTCAAAGGTGCATTTGCCGTGTACGAAGTTCTTGAAATGGAGATAAACGAACTCCCATTTCTGGTCGTGCTTGCGGAGCTGCTGGCGATAGTACTCCAAGAAATCACCCTTGAGTTTGTACCTGTCGAAGAAGTCATACCGTTCATTTACAATCGATTCAAATCTGCGACAACGGATGGCTTCGGCTTTCTCGGTCATTACATCGTTGAAATTCTGCTCCCGTTTGTTCTTCGGATTGGCATAGATATAAATGCCAAGCGATTCGTGACGGATTACTTTCATCGTTTCCTTGTCTCTATATCCCGGATAATAATCCAGATAGAACGACAACATTTTGTTCTTTAGAGGTCTTGTCCTCAATGTTACAGTTTTACATTCGTGCATACTCTACTATATTATATTATTGTTACTAATTTGCTGCAAACCAACGAAATGGTTCAATGCAGACCTATAATCGTCAGGAGTAATTTTCCTGTCTGTATGGAATAATTTTCAGGTGACGGATTTTTCAGCCATCACCTTGTCAAAATCCTCTTTCAGCAGGAACATGGATTTGCCGTGGTGCATTTTTCGGATGTTGTTATAGCGTGCATAGTTATAGACATCATCCCTGCGCAAACCATATTTTTCCATGGCTTCAGCTACGCTGTAATACTTTTCGCGTTGGTCGAAACCGCCGTTCTTGATAATGTCGATATGGTCTTTGGAGTATTGGACTTTACCGTAAACTACACGTGAGGGGATTTTGTGGCGATGTACAAACGAGCATCTGGCATCTTTACTCATACCGTATATTGCTTCCATCTGTTCTGCGCCAATCCATTCTTTGATATTGTCAGCAGCCTTGTATTTGGCGAAGAAACGGTTTACTGCCAGTTGTTCGTAATAGTTGAATCCTCCGTGACTGATTTTCGGGATGTCGTTTTCACGGCACAGCCTACAAATGGTTTTCTTGGTCATCTGATATGTGACTGCAATCTGTTCTGACGAATAATATCCGTCGGGAATTGTAAAAGACTCTTTCTGTATCTGCTGATCGGATTTGCTTTCGCGCTTCTTGGGTGTATATGTACCGTCCCGGTGCTCACGATATACCTTGTCAAATTCGGTGCGCAACACCATAGTCCGGCTTCCTTGCTTGAACCTCGTTATATCGTATTTGTTGACATAATAGCTGATGTTTATCTTGGTAAGCCCGTATTTCTCGGTGATTTCCGAATAGGTATAATAGTCAGGATTCAGCTTGTCCTGTTTCTCTTTGATAGCATCTATATGAGCACGGGAATAATACACCTCGTGGTGACGGTTGATTCGGGGGATATTGTGCCGCAGGGCAAAGGTGACAACGGCATTACGGCTCATGGCGTATTTTTCCATGACCTGCTCCGGGGTATAATAACAGTCCGGATTGATTTCTTCGGCAAGGTCGGCAAAATACTTGTCTATGAGGGTGCGGTTGTAGAATACACGGTTACCTTCTTCAACCTTTGGAATGTTGTATAGTTTGCAGCGACGATACAGGGTTTTCTTCTGGATTTGGTATTTCTCCAAAATCTCATTCGTGGTGTAATAGAGGACGGTCTGTTTCCGTCCATAGCTGCGTTTCTTGTAGTCGGGCGCATTGTCGAACATCTTTTCAATGTCGGATTTGCGTATGATGGTGCGCCCACGAAGTTGCAACGCCCGAATGATACCGGCAGCCATGTGCCGATAGATGGTGGCACGACTGATGCCTAAAAGGGTAGCGGCTTCGGCAGGGGAGAGGAACGGTTTGCCTCCCACAATGCCGACTTCCTGCATTGGTTGCTCGTTTTGCTTCGCCTCGTACTCCTGCAATTTCTGCTTGCGCTTCTTGTCCTTATACGCTTTTTCTGTACACGATTTGCTACAAAACCGTGTTACCATCGTGTGTGCTATAAATGGTTTGCCGCACCACTGGCATTTTCTCTGTACCTCCATATATTAGTCGCCTTTAATTTCGTCGATTTCGTCTCAACGCGTCTCACAATTTCTCACAGCGTCTCACGCTGTGTCTTCTATAGCGGTTCCGCTCATTCTCATAGCGTCTCACATCGTGCCTAAGATGTCGCTATGATGAGTGCGAGAAGCCCGCTTATTTGTTCGGCGGTAGAATTATGGTACAAAAAGATGCTGAAAATCGGCAGTCTGTCAGAATTGACAGGAATAGACACAAAAATAAAAGTCGCTGGATTTCAGCGACTTTATTCTAAATGGTTATGGTTGCTTATGGCTGTTTACAAGCCATCATTTGCCGATGCAGAATTTCATAAAGATATTCCCCAATACCTCATCTGCGGTAATTTCACCACCCACAATTTCGGCTAAATGGAAAAGGCATTCACGTAAATCCTGGCTGATGAAATCACCGGAAAGATGAGTTTGGAGTCCGTTTTGTACGCGGTGGATATCTTCGAGAGCCAGTGATAATGCCTCGTAGTGTCTCACATTCGTGACGATGAGGTCGGAAGAAGTTAGTTCGGGGACGGAGGCAGTCTTTACAAGGAGATTTTGCAGTTCTTGGATACCTGTTTTTTCTTTGGCAGAAATAGATAGCGTGACAGTGTTTTCTGGCAAGCCGGATAGCTTTGTAGGGACAGCCGATACTTGGTCTGATTTGTTCAACAAGATGATGAGCTGTTTGTTGGAGCAGAGAGGGAGGATACGGGGCGAAAGCTGTCGGATTTGGGCTTCCGCACAAGTATTGTCTACGACCCATAGGACAATTTCCGCTTGTTCCATCTTATGGAAACTGCGTGCAATCCCCATGTTTTCTATCGTGTCGTGGGTGTCGCGTATGCCGGCGGTGTCGATAAATCTGAACGTGATGCCGCTGAGGTTTACCGTGTCTTCAATCACATCGCGTGTAGTGCCGTGTATGTCGCTTACAATCGCCTTTTCTTCGTTGAGCAGCGTGTTCAAGAGCGTGGACTTGCCTGCATTGGTTTCACCGACGATAGCTACGGGTATTCCATTTTTAAGGACGTTTCCCACACTGAATGAGTGGACCAATCCACTGATGACCTTTTCTATATCCCCGGCAATGGTCTCCAATTCGCTGCGGTCGGCAAACTCCAATTCCTCATGGTCACTGAAATCCAGTTCCAGTTCCATCAAAGAAGTGAGGTGGAGCAGGCGTTCGCGCAAGGCGGACAGTTCGCGGCTGAAACCGCCCCTCATCTGGTTCATAGCCATCCGGTGGGTGGCTGCGGACGAAGAGGCTATTAGGTCTGCCACGGCCTCCGCCTGACTCAAATCCATCTTTCCGTTTAGGAAGGCACGTTGGGTGAACTCACCCGGACCGGCCGCCCTGCATCCCTTCCGGATGAGCAGTTGCATGACCTGTTGCAAGATGAAAGACGAACCATGGCATGAGATTTCCACACAGTCTTCGCCCGTGTAAGAATGAGGTGACTTGAACAAACCGATCAATACTTCATCAATGATCTCCCCATCGTCTTGCCGGATGTGTCCGAAAGCCATGGTGTAAGCCTTGCGTTCGGAAAGGGGGAGGGGATGTTTACCTACGGGAGTAAAAATACGGTCTGTTATGGCGATGGCATCTTTTCCTGAGATGCGGATTACGCCAATGGCACCTCCTTGTGCAGTGGCAATGGCACAGATTGTATCTTGCGTGTTCATGAGAGCTGTTTGCTATTTCAGAAACTCCCCGTCGTGTCTGTAGTGCAGACGGACGGAGAGGGATATGAATGTTTAATAGGTCATCGGTACAGTGTGGCGGCCATCAGGTTGACCATTTCTTCCAACCCTTTACGGTCAGTTTCGTCGAAACTGTCCGCTTTATCACTGTCTATGTCCAATACTCCTTTTATTACCTTATTATATATGATTGGAATCACGATTTCAGAACGGGATTCGCTACTGCATGCGATATGTCCGGGAAAAAGATCCACATCGGGCACTATCAGAGGGCATGCCTTCTCCCATGCCGTACCGCAGACACCACGTCCTTTCCGGATACGGTAGCAGGCAATGCTTCCTTGGAACGGCCCGAGTGTGAGTTCCTGTTCGGATTTCACCAGATAAAACCCTACCCAGAAGAACCCGAACGCTTCTTTCAGTGCAGCCACCGTGTTGGCCATTACGCTTATTTCGTCCCGTTCTCCTTCGATAAGCGCGGCGTAATGTTGGAGAAACAGACGGTAGCGTTCGCTTTTGTCTGAATCCTCAGAGGGCTTGAAATCGATGTTCATACCTGTATGAGAGTTTAAATCCGGTCGATAACCAACTGAATCAGATCGTCGATTTTGTTTTTATAACTGGGGTCAGCTTCTCCGGCTACCCGGTTGGCTATCACCATGCAGCATGTCGTGGCCTTGTGTCCCATCAGACGGGCCAATCCGGCTAATGCGGAACTCTCCATTTCGAAATTGGTGATTTGAAGCCCGTTGTAAGAAAAGCTTTCAATCTTCTCATTCTGACGGGGATCCGCCAAAGGAATGCGAAGCTGACGGCCTTGCGGGCCGAAGAATCCACCGCAGGCTACGGTGATACCCCGTACCATATCGTCGGCAGCTATGCGTTCTATCAGTTCCGGATGTGCGTCGATGACGTAAGGGGCAGGGGCGCACAGGTTTCCGCTCCATCCCAAATGATTAAGCAACGTGCGTTCCAACGGTAGGTCGCATACAGCATTGCGCCCTTCATAGAAGTTCAGCAAACCGTCGAAACCGACTGATTTTACGGAACAAATGAATGTGCCGACAGGCGTATAGCGTAGAATCCCGCCGCATGTCCCGATGCGCACCAGTTCCAAGCTGCGGAGCTTTTCTTTCTCCCTGCGGCTGTTGAAGTCGATGTTGGCCAAGGCATCCAGTTCGTTCATGACAATGTCGATGTTGTCGCAACCGATACCGGTAGACACTACTGTAATCCGCTTTCCCTTATATGTTCCCGTAATCGTTCGGAACTCGCGGCTGGAGATGTCACACTCCTGAGTGTCGAAATGGGATGCCACGGTGGGGACACGCCCCGGGTCGCCCACGAGGATGACTTTATCTGCCAGTTGTTCCGGTTTTACGTGGAGATGGAAAATGCTTCCGTCCTCGTTGATGATAAGTTCTGATGGTGCAAAATACTTGTTCATAAGCGTTATGATTTAAAAGATAAACATGATTATTTATTGCGGGATTGTATCTCCAGATTGCGGATGGTTTTGGCTTCCGCATGCAATGCGGCTTCGGCCTTCTGACATTGTGCTTCAAGCTGAAGGATTTGTTGGCTCAGCGTTTGACGTTGCGCGTCGTTGCCGGTGGCATACCGGTCGCGCAGGTTTTGCAGTTGCTGTCGACTTTTGTCCAGTTGCGTACGGCTCTTCTGCCATGCGGCCATTTTGTTACGTGCTTCCGGAGATTTGAAATCGTTCAACAAGGTGTAAGTGTTGCGGTTGTCTATGACAAACTCGAAGTCCTTCTGCTTCTTGACCACCTTGGGCGCGCTCAGTGCGGCTTGTAGCCTTTGTCGTGCCTGCGCCACGGCTTCCTTGTCCCCCCATGTCTCCGCGATACTGTGGATAAGGGCCAGACGGCATAGTTCATCCTCCTCGTATATATTGGCATCATACACCTTGCGGATGTCGTTCGGGATGAAGATGTAGATACACACCTTGTTCTCCGGTTGGTTCCGGTCGGACACGAACCATCCCAGTTGGTTGAACTCGTCAATGGCCAGCATGTAGTCGTTGGCGGGGGAATTGAAAGGCATGCCGAGATTTTCTGGATAGAGGAATTTCTTTTCATCCATGTCGTAGCGTGTCACGAATATGTCATATCCTCCGATGCTTTCCTCTCCTTGGGCGGCATAGTAAAGCGTGATGCCGTCGGAAAGCATGAACGGATAGTTCTGCGCATCATCCCCGTCCAACTCGTCCAATTTATGAGGAGCTGTCCATTGGCCTCCCACAAGGTCGCTGGTAAACAATCTCAGGTATTTGTTCTCATCCGGCTGAGCGAAATATATCTTATTGCCCAATTCGGACAGATAGACCGTACAACCGTTTTCATCCGTACGGTGGAAAAATGTGCTATACGGACTGATTTCCCCGCTTTCCGGACTGAGTTTGATGTGGTTCAGGAACGTATTCTTGTCTACGACCAGACTGTCTATGACCGTCACCCGTTCCGTAGCTCTCATCATGGAGCGCAACCGGGCTATTTCCTGCAATTTTCCTTCTTCCACGTCGGTCGGTTGCCGTTTGCGTTTCAGCTTCTTAATGTCCTGATTGAGGAGTTCTTCCGCCTCGTCAAACTGGTAATGATTCATATAATATTCAGCCGTCGGGGCTGGTATGGCCTGCCCGTTCTTCTGCGCTTGCGAAGGCAAGGAAAGCAAAAGGGAACAAAATGCCGGCAATATATATTTCTTCATGTTCAAACTGATGGTTATACCTTATTGATTCAAAGGTAGGGATTTATTCTTTATCCTGTATCCTTTTCTAATAATATTTAACGTGGTAGGAGCGGTTTGCCCTGTCTTTTGAATGGATGTGAAGGAACTTCGCTTTCTTCCGAAAACGTTACATTTTTTCCCTGCTGAAAGCTTCGTTTCGTTTGCCGCAGAACGGAAAATCGTTCGGCTGAGATTGATTTTTCATTCTGCGGCAAACGATTTTCCGTTCTCAGGAGATTGATTTTGATGTCGTATATCGTTGATTTATAGTGAATAATAGAATGAAGTGACGACGGTAAAAAATCTGTATACAAGCTTTCGTCCTGTGCGTTTCAAGTTTGGGGCGCACGCAGGCCGTTGCGCGGCAGGCAGAGGGTGAACAGACTGCCTTTCCCCACAGTGGAATGCAGGGTGATGTAGCCGTGGTGCTGGTTGACGATTTGCTTGCACAAGGCCAGTCCGATGCCCGAACCGTTTGGCTTGGTGGTGTAGAACGGGACGAAGATGCGCTCCTGTGCTTCCACGGGGATGCCTTGTCCGTAGTCCTGCACGCTGATTTGCACTTCGTCTTCGGCCGTGTTCCGGCGCAAGTGGATTTTTATTTCGCTTTCGGGGCTTGGGGATGCGTCGCGTGCGTTGGTAATCAGGTTAATCAAGACCTGTTCGATTTGGGAGCGGTCGGCTTGGAACGTGAAACCGAGATAAGGTTGGTCGAAGGTGAGATACATGCCCTCGAACAACTTCTTCAGGTCGTCGAAAAGCTCGTCCACACGGATGGCTGCGTATTGCGGAGGGGGCACACGGGTCAGTTTGCGGTAGTTCTCCGTGAAGTGGAGCAGGCCTTTGCTGCGGCGGTAGATGGCCTCTAAGGCTTGCTGCATCTGGCCGTACTGTTTGGCGGAAGGTTCTGGCGTGGGAGCCTGCCGGGTGAGCGTCTCGCTCAGCGACAGGATAGGAGTGAGGGAGTTCATGATTTCGTGGGTCAGTACCCGAGTGAGCGTCTTCCACGATTCCAGTTGCTGTTCTTCCAACACGTGGTGTATGTCTTTGAGCGTGAAGAGTATCCGTGGGCGGTTATCCAAAGTGAAGCGTGTGGGCGAGAGCAGGAGGTCTTTCGTCTGCCCGTGGCGTTCCACCGGTACTACGCGCGCCTCCGGTCCGGACCGCCGCAACCATTCCTCCGGCACGCGCCGGCATGTACCTACTTGTGCCGTAGCCGCCCGGTTCATCCATTCCACGTGCCCTTCGCCGTCGCACGAGACGATGCCGGTGTCCACGTGGTCGAGCAGGAGTTGGTAATATTTCTGGCGGGTGGCCTCGTCGAACAGTTGTTGCCGGTATGCGGCGAGCGTGTGTTCGATTTCCCGTTCCAGGCCGAGTGCACGAGCGGATTCCTCTGGAACGAAACGGGGAATCTCTTTCAACCCGCTGTGGCGGATGCCCCGTATGAAAGAGCGCAACAGCCGGATTTGGCGTGTCTGCCGGTGGTGGAGGGAAGCATACAGGCCGACGAAGGCCGCGACGCACACGGCAGCGGTGAGCCACAGTTGCTCCGCAGCGCAGAAACAGGCGGCGGAGGCCGTCAGGAACAGGCCGGCACCGCAGGCGGCTGTCTGCCAGGAAGGGGGTATTTTCATAAGCCTAATTTTTCGAGTTTGCGATAGAGCGAGTAGCGCGTGATGCCCAACATCTGGGCGGCGCGGCTCATGTTGCCTTCGCACAGGCGGACGGCTTTCTCCACGGCGTTGCGTTCCAGTGCTTCCAAGTTGAGGGTCTCGCCATCGGCCACGGGCGATGACGGGGCGTGCAACAGGAAGTCGTCGGCATGGAGGGTGTCGGCGTTGCAGAGCACGACGGCGCGTTCGATGGCATGTTGCAGTTCGCGCACGTTGCCCGGCCAGGCATACCGTTGCAGCTTGCCCCTTGCGTCGCGTGCGATTTGCCGGATGTCTTTTTTGTATTTCCGTGCGTACGTCCGCAGGAAATGGTCGGCCAGCAGTTGGATGTCCTCGCCGCGTTCGCGCAGGGGCGGGATGTGGATTTCCACCGTGTTGATGCGGTAGAACAGGTCTTGCCGGAACGTACCCTCCGTCACCTGCGCGTGCAAGTCGGCGTTGGTGGCGCATATCAGGCGCACGTCTATCGGAATCTCGCGCGTGCCGCCGAGCCTCACGATGCGCCTTTTCTCCAAGGCCGTGAGCAGCTTGCTTTGGGCGGCGGGGGAGAGGTTGCCCACTTCGTCGAGGAAGAGCGTACCCCCATGGGCCAGTTCCAGCCGTCCTTTCTTTTCTTTGCGGGCATCGGTGAAGGCACCTTTCTCGTATCCGAACAGTTCGCTCTCGAACAAGGTTTCCGGCACGGCACCCACGTCGATGGTCACGAACGGTTCTGCCGCGCGCGACGAATGGGCGAGAAGATAGCGGGCCACTACGTCCTTCCCCGTGCCGTTCTCACCCAACAGAAGCACGTTCACGTCGGCCTCGCGCAAGCGTCCGATGGTGGAGACGATGTTCCTCATGCCCTCCGACTCGCCGATGAGCAGAGGTTGCGGCGTTTCCCGTTCGGCACTGAGGGCTTCCACGCGTTCCTCGAGCCGTCCCACCTCCGTTTGTGAGCGGCGCAATTTCATGGCGGCGTGGAGCGTGGCCAGCAGCTTGTCGTTTTCCCAAGGCTTCGACACGAAGTCCGTAGCCCCGGCCTTGATGGCCTGCACGGCTTTGTCCGTGTCGGCGTAGGCCGTCATCATGACCACCACGGCATGGCGGTCCAGTTTCAGGATTTCCTGCAGGCAGTCCATGCCCTCCTGTCCGCTCACGGTGTCGCGGGTGAAGTTCATGTCCAGCAGTACGATGTCCGGCCGGAAGTCGGTAATGAAATGTACGATACGGTCGGGCGAACGCATGACCTTGACTTTCTCCGCGTAGGGTTCAAGCAGGAGATGGAGGGCGAAGAGCACGTCTTCGTTGTCGTCTATGATGAGTATTTTTCCTAATGCAGGCATAGAATATGGTATTTGATGCGAGGCAAAGTTACGCAAAAATGTGTGCGGATGTGCATTTTCGCACATAAAAAGTGCAAATCCGCACAACTTGTTTTCCGGTGTGGATGGGGTACGCGTCTGGAATACAGTTGTTTGTGTTTTTGGCACGCAAATTGGATATGATTAGTTGTAAACGAATGATAAAAAGACTTATGGACATCAGAATGCGGATAGGATGCGTGGCATGCGTGGCGTGCTGGGGCATGGGGGTGGCGGCACAGCCTCTTCCGCCCACGGGCGGCTGGGGACTGGACGACGTGGTGCTCCAGGCCTGTCAGTCTTCGCCCGACGCGTTGGCCGCGCGCCATACATTCCGCTCGGCCTATTGGGACTATCGCTCGTTCCGGGCTGATTACTTGCCTTCGCTCACGTTGACTTCCGGCCCGAACCTCGACCGTTCCATCAACCAAATCACGATGGAAGACGGGTCGGTGCGTTTCGTTGAGCAAAACCTGTTGAACACCGACCTGTCCCTGCGCGTGCAGCAGAATGTCAGTTGGACGGGCGGCACGTTGTCCCTGGAATCCTCCCTCTTGCGTACGGATTTGCTGAGCGACCGCACTTTTTCATGGAAGAGCGTGCCGGTCAACATCGGCTACAGCCAGTCGCTTTTCGGGTACAACAACCTGAAGTGGAGGCGGCGCATCGAACCGGTGCGCTACGAGGAGGCGCAGCGGTCTTATCTGGAGACGATGGAGTTGGTAGCCGCACGGGCCGTGGACAAGTTCTTCGCGTTGGCCATGGCACAGAGCAACTATGCCACGGCGTGCCAGAATTTCGCCCATGCCGACACGCTCTACCGTTTCGCACAGGGGCGTTACCAGATTGGCACGACCACCGAGAACGAGATGCTCCAGCTCGAAATCAACCGCCTGAATGAGGAGACCAATCGGCTGAATGCCCGTATCGAGATGGACGAATGCGCCTTGGACTTGCGTTCCTATCTGGGTTTGCATGAAGGCGACACCTTGCCCGCGATACGGATGGTCACGGAAGTGCCCGACGTGATGGTGGAGGAA
>ENA-OPDF01001505-OPDF01001505.1-human-gut-metagenome-genome-assembly--contig:-NODE-1505-length-13445-cov-7.440702_pt1 | contig 13445 bp, 7 predicted proteins | sample MGYA00241575_ERZ501501 | MGnify/ENA primary metagenome ERZ501501 (study PRJEB25962, sample SAMEA1972229) | human gut metagenome | biome: human gut; feature: human-associated habitat; material: faeces... | reverse complement strand
TAAACAAATTATTAATCAGAATTCTGTTGCATTTGCAAGTTGAATTCAGCAATTAATAAATGTATCAGTAACCGTTATGAGTGAACAGGATCATGTCGGATTGTGGAACCGCTGTCTTGAAATTATCAGAGACAATGTTCCTGAACAGACATATAAAACTTGGTTTCTCCCCATTATTCCTTTAAAATATGAGGACAAAACGCTTGTTGTACAAGTTCCCAGCCAGTTCTTTTATGAGTTTCTGGAGGATAAATTTGTAGACCTATTGCGTAAGACTCTTTACAAGGTAATCGGCGAGGGAACAAAGTTGATGTATAATGTTATGGTGGACAAAAGTTCGCGGCCGGAAAAGACCGTAAACTACGAATCCACCCATCGTACTATCATCCCGCAAAAACCGACGATAGACAAAGCTATCCCACAGATTCCTGTTCCTGATTTAGACCCACATCTGAATCCGGAATACAACTTCGACACATTTATTGAAGGATATAGCAATAAGCTTTCTCGCAGTGTTGCAGAGGCAGTGGCACTCAATCCCGCCAAAACGATATTCAACCCGTTGTTCCTATACGGAGCGTCAGGTGTGGGAAAAACCCACCTTGCCAATGCCATCGGCACAAAAATCAAGGAACTATACCCCGAAAAACGGGTATTGTATGTATCCGCACATCTATTTCAGGTTCAATACACCGATTCCGTACGTAACAACACGACCAACGACTTTATTAACTTCTACCAGACAATTGATATATTGATTATTGATGATATTCAGGAATTCGCAGGTGTTACAAAAACACAAAACACATTCTTCCATATCTTCAATCATCTGCATCAGAACGGCAAACAGCTGATCCTGACCTCCGACCGCGCCCCTGTATTGCTTCAAGGTATGGAAGAGCGCTTGATTACACGTTTCAAATGGGGAATGGTAGCCGAGTTGGAAAAGCCGACCGTAGAATTACGCAAAAACATTCTGCGCAACAAAATACACCGCGACGGTTTGCAATTCCCACCGGAGGTCATTGACTACATAGCCGAGAATGTGGGCAACAGCGTTCGCGACCTGGAAGGTATTGTCATCTCCATTATGGCCCATTCCACTATATACAACAAAGAGATCGACCTGGAACTGGCACAACGCATTGTACGCAAGGTTGTGAACTGCGAAAGTAAGTCCATAACCATTGACGATATCATCACCACTGTATGTAAGCACTTCGGATTGGAGAATGCCGCTATACATACCAAATCGCGCAAACGAGAAGTGGTGCAGGCGCGGCAGATAGCCATGTATTTAGCGAAAAACCATACCGATTTCTCTACTGCAAAGATCGGCACGCTAATCGGCAACAAAGATCATGCTACCGTATTGCATGCCTGCAAAACAATCAAGCAGTTAAAAGAAGTGGATAAATCATTTCGCGCCGAGATCGACGAGATCCAAACAGCCTTGAAAAAAGGGAACTAACTCCCGAATAACAATTATAAGGTATAGAGTATAGTTACATTTGCCTTTCCATATAGCAAGTTCATACTCTATACCTTATATATAAATTATACCTAACCTTTCAATCTAAAAGCCCTGTTCTTTCATCACTTTCCAAAGGTTCTCAGACATTGCCTCACTATCTTTCTTCGTATAACGCACGTCCGTAAACACTTGAGCCAGTGTTTCCTTATTGTTTTCTATTATAAATCGTATATTTTCCGGCAACGACTCTTTGTAAGCATACAAGCGATCAATATCCTCAGGGGTATAATCATGATAGATTTCTTCATGGACAACGGCTTCCAAAGGCAAGCGGTCTACTTGCGCCGGAACCTCAGCAGGCCATCCCACAGTAACGGTAGTAATAGGAAAAACCAATTCGGGCAGTTCCAGTGCCTCAATAATCATTTGAGGATTATAGGTAGTGGTACCCAAATAGCAAATGCCTAAACCTTTTTCCTCAGCTGCAACACAGAATGTTTGCGCTGCCAATAAAGCATCAACAGCCCCGGTGACAAACCATTCAAAATTATTATATCCCGGTTCCGCCTTGCGCTGCACACACCATTTGCTGAAACGACGCAGATCAATGCAAAAAGTAAGAACCACCGGCGCAGTCTGCACCATAGGCTGATTGAAATGCGCCGGCGCCAATTTAGCTTTGCGGTCAGCATCACGAGTTACAATTACGCTATAAACCTGCATGTTTCCAACCGTAGAAGCACGACAAGCGGTTTCAAGCAAATCATTTAACAAATCAGAAGAAATATCTTTCTGCTGATACTTACGAATTGTTCTCCTTTGTTTTAAGCTTTCCATTCTTTCTTTTTTTTGCAAATATAGTGAAAGAAACACAGAGTACATGTTTAATAGGCCTAAATATATTCTCCCATGTTTTCCAAAAGAATAATTCCATCAAGCAATAAGTTAAGGCACAATTTTCTTTTTGGAAAACTTTTCATTCATCACAAAAAGATATTCTCATATAAATCAATCAATTAATAAATTAAATTGGAAAACTTACATACGGTTAATAAAATTCCATCTTTTTATTTTGCTATAATAAAAAACATTCATAGATTTGCAATCACATTTGTTAGCGATAAGTACAACTTCTACACATTTACTTATTTACAATTAAATCTAAGAGATATTGCATCGTGGAAAAGAAAATTTATTCTTATGACGAAGCCTACGAAGAATCTTTACGATACTTTCAAGGTGACGAGCTGGCTGCAAGGGTTTGGGTAAACAAATATGCAGTTAAGGATTCTTTCGGGAATATTTACGAAAAGTCTCCGGAAGACATGCACTGGAGAATAGCCAACGAAGTGGCACGCATTGAGGCCAAGTATCCTAACGCACTGAGTTCCGAAGAACTCTTCGGGTTGTTCAACCACTTCAAATACATCGTTCCGCAAGGAAGTCCGATGACCGGGATCGGTAACAACTATCAGGTGGCTTCCCTTTCCAACTGTTTTGTTATAGGTGTGGACGGTGAAGCCGATTCTTATGGCGCCATCTTCAAAGTGGACGAAGAGCAGGTACAACTGATGAAACGCCGCGGCGGAGTAGGACACGACTTATCACACATCCGCCCAAAAGGTTCTCCGGTAAAAAATTCCGCTTTGACTTCCACCGGACTGGTTCCTTTCATGGAACGCTACTCCAACTCTACTCGTGAAGTGGCCCAGGACGGTCGTCGGGGTGCGCTCATGTTAAGCGTGTCCATCAAGCATCCGGATTCGGAAGCGTTCATCGATGCAAAAATGACAGAAGGCAAGGTGACGGGCGCCAATGTTTCCGTCAAACTGACCGATGCATTTATGCAAGCAGCCATTGATGGCAAACCATACGTACAGCAATACCCGATTGACGCCACCGATCCTGTATTCAAGAAAGAAATCAATGCCACCGATCTGTGGAAAAAAATTGTGCACAACGCATGGAAGTCCGCCGAACCCGGTGTGCTTTTCTGGGATACCATTCTAAAAGAGTCTGTACCCGATTGCTATGCAGACTTGGGTTACCGCACCGTATCCACCAACCCTTGCGGTGAGATACCTTTATGCCCCTACGACTCTTGCCGCTTGCTGGCTATCAACCTATATTCCTATGTAGTCAATCCGTTCAAGCCGGACGCTTACTTCGATTTCGACCTCTTCAAGAAGCACGTTGCATTGGCCCAGCGCATCATGGACGATATCATCGATCTGGAGTTGGAAAAGATAGAACGCATCATGGCCAAGATTGATGCCGATCCGGAAAGCGAAGACGTGAAACATACTGAAAGCGTATTGTGGCAGAAGATATATAAGAAAAGCGGTCAGGGTCGCCGTACCGGTGTGGGAATCACCGCCGAAGGCGATATGCTTGCAGCACTGGGATTGCGTTACGGCACTGAAGAAGCGACCGAATTCGCCGAACAAGTACATAAGACAGTAGCGCTGAGTGCCTACCGCTCGTCTGTGGTAATGGCAAAAGAGCGTGGTGCTTTTGAAGTTTACGACAGCGAACGTGAGAAGAACAACCCGTTCATCAACCGTTTGCGCGAGGCCGACCCCGAACTGTATGAGGAAATGAAGAAATACGGCCGTCGTAACATTGCCTGTCTCACCATTGCGCCGACAGGTACAACAAGTTTGATGACACAGACCACTTCCGGCATCGAACCCGTATTCCTGCCCGTCTACAAACGCCGCCGCAAAGTCAACCCGAACGATTCCAACGTACATATCGACTTTGTCGACGAAACCGGAGACGCTTTTGAAGAATACATCGTATTCCACCCCAAATTCGTGACATGGATGGAAGCAGAAGGTTACGACCCAGCCAAACGCTATACGCAAGAAGAAATAGATGCACTGGTTGAGAAGTCACCTTATTATAAAGCAACTTCCAACGATGTAGACTGGCTGATGAAAGTCAAAATGCAGGGACGTATTCAAAAATGGGTGGACCACTCCATCAGCGTAACCATTAACCTACCGAACGATGTGGACGAGGAACTGGTAAACCGCCTGTACGTCGAAGCATGGAAATCGGGCTGTAAAGGCTGTACGGTGTATCGTGACGGTTCGCGTTCCGGCGTACTCATCTCCACCAAGAGCGACAAGAAAAACGAACTCCCGCCATGCAAGCCGCCTACGGTTGTCGAGACACGTCCGAAAGTGCTTGAAGCAGACGTTGTGCGTTTCCAGAACAATAAGGAAAAATGGGTGGCATTCGTCGGATTGCTGGACGGACATCCCTACGAGATATTCACCGGTCTTCAAGATGACGACGAAGGCATCATCCTCCCGAAGAATGTTTCAACAGGACATATCATCAAGAACGTCGATGAGAACGGGAACAAGCGTTACGACTTCCAGTTTGAGAACAAACGCGGTTACAAGGTCACTATCGAGGGACTGTCCGAGAAGTTCAACAAGGAATATTGGAACTACGCCAAGCTCATCTCCGGCGTATTGCGTTACCGCATGCCTATCGAGCAGGTAATGAAACTGGTAAGCTCACTCCAGCTGGACAGCGAAAACATCAATACTTGGAAGAACGGTGTGGAACGCGCTCTGAAGAAGTACGTCGCAGACGGCACAGAGGCCAAAGGCAAGAAATGCCCGAACTGCGGCAACGAAACCCTTGTCTATCAGGAAGGTTGTCTCATCTGCACCACTTGCGGTGCATCCCGCTGCGGATAATCGAAGAGCAAACGTTTGCATAGGATTTTAAACGAGATAGCAGACAATAGCTGCATGATTATGAAGAATATTTTTTATACTTGCATAATCATTGCAGCTATTGCTATTTCTAAATCTAATATATATGACCTTATCATTTAATATCGAGTACAGAACCAATTGGGGTGAAGAAGTCAGAGTTTCAGGCTCCATCCCGGAGCTTGGAAACGGACATTCCTCCAAAGCATTTCCGCTACAAACCATAGACGGCATCCATTGGGCTGCGGAAGCAGACATTGCAGTGCCGGAAAGCGGATACGTCCTATACAGCTACTATATTTTCCGCGATGGGCACCCTATACGTGCCGAGTGGAACAGCCTGCCCCGCACTCTTTACCTCTCCGGAAACTCCAAGAAAACCTACCGGATACAAGATTGCTGGAAGAACCTGCCGGAGCAGCAATATTTCTACACCTCCGCCTTTACGGAATCCCTTCTGGCACACCGCGAACGCAGTGCTGCTCCTAAGGGACATAAAAAAGGCCTGCTGATAAAAGCGTATGCCCCCTGCATCGACAGTGACCACTGTCTGGGCATCTGCGGAAACCAGCCGATCTTCGGAAACTGGAATCCGGACAAGGCCGTACTTATGAGTGATGCCAACTTCCCTGAATGGCAAATAGAGGTAGATGCCTCCAAAATCCATTTTCCGTTGGAATACAAATTCATTCTATACAACAAGAAAGAACGCCGCGCCGTATGCTGGGAAAACAATCCGAACCGGTATATGGCGGACCCGCAAAGCGGTGCAAACGAAACACTGGTCATCGGTGACCGTTATGTATATTTCAACCTTCCCGTCTGGAAAGGTTCGGGTGTTGCCGTACCCGTATTCTCACTCCGTTCCGAGAAAAGTTTCGGTGTAGGCGATTTCGGCGATTTAAAACGCATGATCGACTGGGCCGTCAGCACCCGACAGAAAGCCGTACAGATTCTGCCGATCAACGACACCACCATGACACATACGTGGACAGACTCCTATCCTTATAACAGCATCTCCATCTATGCTTTCCACCCGATGTACACAGACTTGAAACAACTGGGTGCATTGAAAGACAAGAAACTTATGGCTGCGTTCAACAAACGTCAGAAGGAACTGAATGCCCTGCCCTCCGTCGATTATGAGGCAGTCAACAAAACCAAATGGGAATACTTCCACCTCATCTTCAAGCAAGAGGGAGAGAAGGTGCTGACCTCGGCAGCCTTCCATGAGTTTTTCGAGTCGAACAAGGAATGGTTACAACCGTATGCCGTTTTCAGCTATCTGCGTGACGCCTATAAAACGCCCAACTTCCGCGAGTGGCCGAAGTACAGCAACTACGACATCCAAGAGATAGAGAAACTCTGCCAGCCGGAATCGGCGGATTATCCGCATATCGCCATCTATTATTACATCCAGTTCAACCTGCACCGGCAGCTACTCGCCGCCACTGAACACGCACGCGCCAACGGCGTCGTACTGAAAGGCGACATCCCCATCGGCATCAGTCGCAACAGCGTAGAAGCATGGACAGAACCCCATTATTTCAACCTGAACGGACAAGCCGGCGCACCACCCGACGATTTCTCGGTGAACGGACAAAACTGGGGCTTCCCCACCTATAACTGGGATGTCATGGAAAAAGACGGTTATGCATGGTGGATGAAGCGCTTCCGCAAAATGGCGGAATACTTCGACGCCTATCGCATCGACCACATCCTCGGCTTCTTCCGCATCTGGGAAATCCCGATGCACGCCGTACATGGCCTGCTGGGGCAGTTTGTACCCGCCCTGCCCATGACACGTGAAGAGATAGAAAGCTACGGACTCCCCTTCCGCGATGAGTTCCTGAAACCGTATATACACGAATATTTCCTCGGACAGATGTTCGGTCCGCACACCGACTACGTGAAGCAAACCTTCATCGAACCGACGGACACGTGGGAAATCTACCGGATGCGTCCGGAATTTGACACTCAACGCAAGGTAGAAGCCTACTTTGCCGGCAAGACGGACGAAGACAGCATTTGGGTGCGCGACGGTTTGTATGCGCTCATCAGCGACGTACTGTTTGTACCCGACCGCCACGACCCGTACAAATATCATCCCCGTATCGGTGTGCAGCACGACTATGTGTACCGCTCCCTGAACGATTGGGAAAAATCGGCCTTCAACCGCCTGTACGACCACTACTACTACCACCGCCACAACGAGTTCTGGCGCGAGCAAGCCATGAACAAGCTGCCTCAACTGACACAGTCCACCCGAATGTTGGTATGCGGTGAGGACTTGGGTATGATTCCCGATTGCGTGGCATGGGTGATGAACGATCTGCGTATCCTCTCACTGGAGATACAGCGCATGCCCAAAGACCCCGCACAGGAGTTCGGGGATCCGGAGTGGTATCCATACCGCTCAGTCTGCACCATATCCACCCACGACATGTCCACACTGCGCGGCTGGTGGGAAGAGGACTTTCAGCAAACGCAACGTTACTACAACACGATGCTCGGACACTATGGCGCTGCCCCCGCAACTGCCACTCCCGAGCTTTGCGAAGAGGTGGTGCGCAAGCATCTGCAAAGCAACTCCATACTCGCCATCCTCTCCCTGCAAGACTGGATGTCCATGGACGGCAAATGGCGCAACCCCAACGCACAGGAAGAGCGCATTAATGTGCCAGCCAACCCACGTCACTACTGGCGCTGGCGCATGCACCTGACACTGGAGCAACTGATGAAAGCCGAAAGCCTGAATGAAAAGATAAAAGAACTTATCGCACAAAACGGACGATAAGACAAGTGCATTTAAGCTGATAATTAATAAGAAAGCGGTGGAAAACTTTTGAGAAGTCTCCACCGCTTTCCTGTTAATTGTATTCTCCAAGATACAATTTTCTGTTATTTTTGTATTTTAGAGAATACAAAACTCCACCGCTTTTGTATTTTATAAAAAACAAGACACAGCAACAATTGGCCGGTGTGGAAAAAGGCTACCTGGCATTGAAGAATATCGAAGTGGGCTTCCGTAATGAAATTCCGCTATGGTTATTCGGATTGACGTACTAAATTGAGAGCTTACAAAGCCAAATCATATAAAAAATTTCCCCGCGTTTCACAACGCAGGGAAAACAAACAAACAAATACAAACAGTATAGCATGGAAACGGAACACTTTCCAACTGTTTTCCATGCAAACTGGATGTTTCCATATATTTCCGGCAAGCGGCATCCGCCGCATTACCATATTTATTTATAGTCGTCCCATCCGGTAACGTCTGCGCCAAATGTAACGCCTTCCTTGATGATAATGTTCTTGTTTATGCTGTCATAATAATCATTATTCGCACTCAAGTTACCATTGATAGTACCGCCGTTAATAACAAGATTACCGTTCTTCTTACCGCTATTACCATCAAACTCTACGCGGCCATTAATGACGCTTTGGCCATTGACAGTGACCGTTACCCCTCCCGGATAAGGCTTGTAGGAGTAAACATCGAACGCACATTGTCCTGCTGCAGCAGTAATGGTAGAGTTTGAAATCGTACAGCTTCCGTTATTATTGGAGATAACATACTCACAAGAACCTCCGCCAATCAGTTTGACATTCTCCAGTGTCAGATGACAGTAATTCTGTATAAGCATCCTGCCTGACGCCGCATCTATTGGCCGAACAGTACCATTCCTGAAAGTAACAAAAGCATCTTTTTCAAGATGGAAGTATTGGTTCTGGTATCCGGTAGAACCAAATAACGGATCATTGGTAAGATTCCATGCATGTTGGTTCAAATCTACCTCAACCGTAGCCCGGCTACCGTTTCCCTCTTTATTATTTTTATCTTTACCATAGAAGATGCCCAGTCCCGGACCCTCATAGTCCTTCAGAAGTTTGACTTTCACATTGGCCCCGGCAGACAGATGGCCGAGCAGACTCGGATCGGAGAATGTACCGCCACTGACGTTGATAGCCGGTGTGTAGCCGGCATTGCCCGTAGAAACAAGCGCATTAGCCTCTGCTGTCAGTGTACCGCCTTTGATGTTCACGACACAATCGCCATATTTGGCAGCTACATTGATTGCCGCACTTTCCATATTGCCGGTACCGTCGCCCCAATCTCCGGTATCGCCTGTACCCTTACTGGTGATCAAAGCTGTGCCTTCAACATTCAGTGTACCGCGGTTGATGCATATACCACCGCCTACACCATACACCTTACCGCCACTGATGGTGGTTGTGCCGGATTGCGGCAAGTACACTGCATAATCGGAAGTAGAAATCAGCTCACCGCCTTCAATCCTGATTACACTATTTTGCGTTTTGTACTTACCATTACCTAACACCGCAGACCAGCCTGCTTCGATCTTACCGCCGGTTATGGTGAAATCGCCACCTTCATAAACAGCCACACCATACTGCCCATTATTTGTAGCATTTTCTCTGGCGGCATAAATAGTGCCGCCCTGCATAATCATAGCCGCATTTTCACCTATAATACGGATCAAGCCTGCACCATAAGCGCCGCTTGTATAATCCTTATTTGCAACAATCCGGCCGTTTCCCTTGCTGTCTTTCAGTGTCAGCTTTCCATATACCGCAATTCCGTCTACTCCCCGATTGGCTGCTGTAATGGTGTTGCCGTTCAGATCTAAGGTAGCCGCTGTACCGGCAGGAATCTCAATGCTTCTACCTGCTATGTCAACATCTTCTTTCAACTGATATACGCCGCCTTCAGCCATAGCCTCTTTGAGGTTCTCCGCTTCCAAAGACACCTTTTCAAAGCCTTGCGGCAAGGTGGCGGGAAGCTGTGCCTGATTTGAAGCATAAATATATGTAATGCCGGTGTTTTCGGTGCTCTTTAGAATTGTAGTAATCACACCCTTACCAAACACCTTTACATTACCGGCATTCACTGTCAGTTTGCTAACAGTCACCCCGTCATTGATTACCAACGTATTTTCGGCAGTACCGGCTTCTATCTCATCATACTTCGTTCCATTCAGATAGACGGTTGTCTGCTTTGCGTCAATGACCAGTTTTTTGGTTTGCGGAGCTATGATAGTAAGTTCTTTCGGAGGATTTGAATTTCCTGCATCATTGGTATAATTAATCGTCACCGTCTTATTCGTTGTTTCCGGCAATGTAATGGAAACAGCCTTATCCGTTGCCGTATATTTAGGTAACTCAATGGTTGCATCTTGCGCCGGAGCAGTTGTAACAACTACATTATCACAAGTTTTCAACGCATCGGCTACGTCTGCAATATTAGCTACTTCCACAATCTTCTTATCCAAATCACCTGTGAACGCCGGTTCTAAGGTTGCGACAAACTGGCCCGACACAGTCAGCATGCTGCCTGTCACATTCGTCTTGTAGTTACGCTGAACAGGAATATTACTCAATTCCTTATCGGTAATCTTCTCTCCAGCGGCATTATTCATTGTCAACACCATATTCGTCAGCAATTGTCCCTCTTTCGGAGCAAAAAGATAATCCATGGTCAGTGCACCATCACCATCTACAACAGCAGCATTTTCGTTGTAAGAAAGTGCGGCCAAATCACCTGTCACTGCGCCTGTATGAGCATTAAAGCCCTTATATACCCCTTTGAACGCCAACGATGCAGTGGCAGGAATAAGCGCCGTTCTATCTGTGGGAATACTCCCAAGGTCTGTGGTCTTAATATTCAACTGACCAAAGGGGCGGGTCAATTCCACTGCCTCATTGAAGGCTCCGGTCACCAACTTACTCAGCAATACGCCCGTAAAGGCATCGCGAGAGTCATCGTTTCCGGCATAATTTCCGAGAAGAGAAATATTCTGTAAACCATTGGCAGTCTGGTAATGTCTGTCGGCCTTAATGTCTCCCTCTCCGGAAACATCCGCCCAGAACACAAAGTCATAGGTTTGTGAAGTTACCAGCCTCACGTTGAAGGTCGCAGTTTTATTACCCGCCACAGGCACCACCTGACGCTCACCATAAAGTTTGTCACCCAAATAAATCTCCATGATACAACGGTTCACCTGTGTACCGTCGCCCGCCGCGCGGGTAGAAGGAGCATTAGCACCCGGCAACTGCACACTGAAAGATACAGCGGTCTCGTTGCCACTTCCACCATTCACCAACTCGTCATTCTGACAGGCTGTGAAAGCCAACAGGATAAGACCCGCCAGCAGTAAAAAACTCTTTTTCATATTAATAATGTTTTAGAATAGAAAGACATTCCTAAAATCTCGTACCGTTAATAGTCAGCGAAGGCTGGGTTTCCTCGTATCGTATTCCTCCCAGCAGCCCCATATATTCTGTTTTATCGATTGTCTTACCATTAAAGGTTGAACTTTGAATATAGCTGAACGGCATATCGATAACCAAAGACTGACCTTTCACACCTTGCAATGTACCTACACAAATGCTGCTCTTACGATGCTCCTCACCGATATTCGTATTAGCCGGAGCTTCTACTTTGGTATTGATGATGAAATTTCCGCTTACTTCATTGGCAGCCGCCACTGAACCGATATAACCTAAAATACCGCCACACTGACCATACTCCTGATTCTCGGTATCTACCTTAATCGTCGAACCTTTCACAGTACATTTTCTGATGCTGATACCATTCTCAGCCTGGAAACCGGCTATGCCACCCACTTTATTGATACCCTGCACGATACTATTTTCGAGTGTACAATTCTCTACCACGTTCGTACCATAGGCACGACCGATAAATCCGCCGGCATAAGCATTGTTACTGCCATCATTAACTGCTGTAATATTCGCATTCTTCAGAGTAAGGTTCTTGACAGTCACACGAATGGCATTAGGTAACAAGCCTGCATATTGCTTGTTCGACAAAGTATAATTGGCAATGGTATGATTATTTCCGTTGAAAGTACAATTACTTATACTTTCAAACGAAGTGCTCAATGTGATATTATGGCTACCCATATCCAAATCGCGGACAAGCACCACTTCCACACCCTTTCCATCGGCTCCGCTTTGAATAAAGCCGGCCAACACATCCGGATCACCTATGTAAATCTTACCGTCATCAGCAACGGTTCCTACGGAAGCATAACTGTGTCCACTCCATTTATGGCTTGGCAACACTGTTGCACCCGTTGCACATCCGTCAAGATTTATCGAGCCATCATCAACCACTTCATTGCGCCAAGCATTGGCATTGAAATCTACCACATGCGGCAAACGCGGCGTCCGGGTTTCACGGAACTTTGTATTATTCTTCAATATCAGTTTATTATAATAAGGAGAGCGCATGCTTACACCATACTGATAGTTGGTGTCTGTCTGTGGAGCATTATCACTCACTACATCACAGTTATCTAATGTTATTGTATTGTTACGCACATACTTCACTGACGCTACATCATTACTATTATAGCCATTCAACACAACAGTGGCAAATACTTCCGTAGGACCAGAAAAACAGTTACGCCCTATCAGCTTAGAATTCTTCACATTAAAAACAGAGCCGGCATTTGCAGTAGACCAAATATTGAAAGCAGCACGCCCGTCAAGAATGGAGTTATCCACATTGATATTCAACGATACATTATGCAATGTATTAATAGCATAGTACACTCCTTCAAAAACACAATCGTTTACAGTCAGGTTTGTCACAGCCGTTCCATCATACGCTTTATTACTATTACGTCCTACTGTAATCGCTCTCGAATAAGAAGAGTTTTTAAAATTATCGCTCTTCTCGCTCGTATAATCATAATCCTGCGACTTATCCACATTCAACTTCGTGGCTCCAAAGCCAATATAGGAATTCTCCAGTAAAGCTGTAATCACATTACCGGTACCGCCGTTCTGAATGTTGAAACCAGACTGTTCAGACTTACCGGAAGTCAGCAATAAAGAACTGTTACGGACAGTAATTTTCTGATTGGTTCCTAATACTTTCACCAATGAATATTCATTGGTAGAAGATACTGTCAAGTTATCAAATGTAACATTGGCAGCTCCGTCGATTATCTCGATAGGAGATACGGCAGCCTGATCTACATGTATTTTCAGGTTGGAGATGGTGGCGTTAGCAGCAATTTTCATTGGTTTCCCTACGGTTGCCGAAGAATTGGCAGATACTTTGGCCGCATCGAATGTAGCTTCACGTTCAATCAAAATGCCGGTATACCCTGAAATAGCATCGGTTATCAAGTTATCCTTAATTCCGCAACATAATTGATAATTATTTTTATAAGTTCCTGAGCAAC
>ENA-OPDF01001499-OPDF01001499.1-human-gut-metagenome-genome-assembly--contig:-NODE-1499-length-13486-cov-3.489688_pt1 | contig 13486 bp, 16 predicted proteins | sample MGYA00241575_ERZ501501 | MGnify/ENA primary metagenome ERZ501501 (study PRJEB25962, sample SAMEA1972229) | human gut metagenome | biome: human gut; feature: human-associated habitat; material: faeces... | reverse complement strand
GTTGCCTGCTATTGCAATTGTAAAATCACATTTAGACTTTAAAGCTTCTATATCGTTATCTAGCAATTTAGTGCCGGTGGAACTAGAAGTAAGTCCCATAAAATCACCTCATTTTAAATATTTATATAATATATGCAGAAAATAAAAAAATGAAACATAAGAAAAAATTGTAATTTGTTTAATTAATCATAATCAATTTAGAATCTTCTTTTCTAAGCGCAATTATGCTTCCACGTACTTCGTAGGCAATAGGATTTCCAGTTGGGCTTTTAAGAACAGCAGTTATATTAGTTCCATTTACAAGACCTAAATCTAGAAGTCTTCTTCTTAAATCTCCATTACAATTAAGAGAATGTATTTTAGCACATTTATTAATATCCAATTTATCTAAAGATGTATTATTCACTATAAACCTCCAAAACAAGTAAAATTAAAAACGAAGAGGTCTGTCCTCATTTGTTTATATATATAAAAGATTTGTTACTACTAATATATGAAAATAAATATGTAATTGACACAAAACGACGAAGAATATATAATGTTAAAAAATAAAGAAAAGAGGTATAAAAATGGAAAGAAAAAGAGGATTTGAAATAGCAAAAGGATTTGAAAATAGTAATATAAATTTACCAGTAAGGTCAACAAAAAATTCAGCAGGTTATGATGTAGAAGCAGCAGAAGACTGTATAATTCCAGCTTTTAAACCAGGACAAAAACCAACACTTGTAAAAACAGGAATAAAAGCATATATGGAAAGTGATGAAGTTTTAATACTTGCAAATAGAAGTTCTAATCCAGGTAAAAAGGGATTAATTTTAGCAAACAGTATAGGAGTAGTAGATAGCGACTATTATGGAAATCCAGATAATGACGGACACATAATGTATGCATTCTTCAACTTTAAAGCAGAAGACATAGAGATAAAAAAAGGAGATAGAATTGGACAAGCTATTTTCCAAAAATATTTAGTAACAGATGATGATATTGCGCAAGGCGAAAGAACAGGCGGTTTTGGGTCAACTAACAAATAACTCTAAAAATTTTATGTAAAATATACCAAAAATTCCTTTGACTTATCACCAAAATTGTGGTATAATAAAAAAGGTCGAGAGAGAAATAACAGACTAAAAAAGGAGTGACTGTAAATGTTTAATGTTGGTGATAAAGTAGTATATCCAATGCACGGAGCAGGAACAATAGAAGGTATAGAAGAAAAAGATATTTTAGGAGAAAAACAAGCTTATTACATAATAAAAATGCCAGGTGAAGTAAAGGTAATGGTACCAACAGCAAAGGCAGAAGGAATAGGCGTAAGAGATATTATAGATAAAGAAACAGCTGGAAAAGTTTTTAAAGTATTAGAAACAGATTCAACTCAAATGGATATGAATTGGAATAAAAGATATAGAGACAATATGGAAAAAATGAAAAGTGGAGACGCTTATGAAATAGCAGATGTAGTTAGAAACTTAAGTTTCAAACAAAAAGAAAAAGGACTTTCAACAGGCGAGAAAAAGATGCTACTTAATGCAAAACAAATATTAGTAAGTGAACTTACTCTTGCTGAAAATTCTAATAAAGATCAAATGGAAGAATTAATAAATAACACAATAAACAATTCATTTGCAGAATATAGTAAAACAATTAATAGTAATGAACCACACAATGTTGTTAAAACATTCATTCCATTTAATGGAGCAGATACAAATAACATAACAGATGTAAAATAATAAATAAAAGTTGAACTGTCTTAGACATATATCTAAGACAGTTAATTTTTTGTTAAATAGGAAAAACAATATATGAAGGATTTGAAAATTAGTTGTCGAATAATATAATTATGTAAAAGAAAGGCGTAGAAAAATGGTACGTTATAGTGAGGAATTAATAGATGAAATAAGAAATAGCAACGATATAGTAGATATAATATCACAATATGTAATATTAAAAAGAAGTGGTAGAAATTTCTTCGGTTTGTGTCCTTTCCATAAAGAAAAGACACCTTCTTTTTCTGTGTCACCAGACAAGCAAATATTCCATTGCTTTGGATGTGGGGCAGGTGGAAACGTAATTCATTTTATTAGTAAAATAGAGAATGTGGATTTTAAAGAAAGTCTAGAAATTTTAGCAGATAGGGCTGGAATAAAATTACCAACATTAGAGAATAACGTAGATTCAAAAAGATTAGAACTTAAAGAAAAAGTATACGAAATCAATAAATTAGTTGCAATGTATTATCATGAAACACTATATAAACCACAAGCAAAGCCAGCACAAGAATATGTAAAAAAGAGAAAACTAGATAACAAAGCATTAAAAGAATTTTGTATAGGCTATGCCGAAAATGCCAATGTTCTATATAAAATGCTAAAAGAAAAAGGCTTTACAGAAGAAGAAATACTTGCATCAGATTTAGTAATAAAAAAAGGAAATAATTATGTAGACAGGTTTAAAAATAGACTGATATTTCCAATACAAGACATAAGAAATAGGTTTATTGCTTTTGGAGGAAGGGTATTAGATAATTCACTTCCAAAATATATCAACTCACCAGAAAATATAGTTTATAGTAAAGCAAGAAACTTGTATGGATTAAATGTAGCAAAAAATACAAAAACAAGAAAGCTAATTATAGTAGAAGGATATATGGATACTGTATCACTACACCAAAGAGGAATAGATAATGTAGTTGCATCATGTGGTACAGCACTTACAGAAGCACAAGGAAGATTACTTAGAAAATATGCGGAAAAAGTAATTATATCTTATGATTCAGATTCAGCAGGACAAGCAGCAACACTTAGAGGCTTAGAAATCCTAAATAATTTAGGGTGTGATATAAGAATACTTCAGATGGAAGGGGCAAAAGACCCAGACGAATATGTTATAAAATACGGAAATGGAAGATTTAATGACTTAGTAGAAAATGCAATTTCATTAGTAGAATTTAAAATAAAAGTATTAAAAAAAGGTTTAAACATAGAAAATACAAATGACAAAATAAAATTTATGAATGAAATAGCAAAAATATTAGGCGGAGTAGACAACAAGATTGAACAAGAAATATATATAGACAAAATATCAAGTGACTATAACATATCAAAAGAAGCAATATATGCACAAATAAATAAAAATGAATATTCAAATAATAAAGGAGCAAAAATATTAGAAAGCTCTAGTATTAGAAAACCAACAATAAAAAGACAAGAAAAAGAAATAAATCCAGAACTAGAAAAAAGAGAAAATATAATTATTTCATTATTAATAGATGGAGGAGAAGAGGTATATAACAAAATAAAAGGCATTATCAATCCAAATGACTTCAAAAGTGAAGCAAATCAAAAAATAATGAGAAGATTGTATGAAGAATTTGAAAAAGGAAATAGTAATATAAATAGCTTAGTAGATATGTTTGCAGATGACGAACAAGTTGTAAATGCATTAACAGGAATTATGGCAGATGATTACGAAATAGAAGATAATAAAAAAGCATTAGATGATGTAATAAATAATTATCAAAAAGAAAAACTAATGGCAAGAAGAAATGAAATTATACAGAGTCTGAATAATGCTAATTTAGATAAAGAAAAAGCCAATGAACTAGAAAAAGAATTACATACATTAATTATAAAATTGGCACAAATTAAATAGGAGGTAAAATAATGGCAAGAACAAAAAAAGATAATGAAGAAATTATTGAAGATTTGAAAGCAAATAATAAAAAAGCAAAAAAGAATGAAACAAAAACAGATAATGCAAATAAAGAAACAAAAGAAGAAACAACTAAAAAAGTAAAAGATATAGTAGAAAAAGCCAAAGAAAAAGGAAAAATAACTTATGGGGAACTTGCCACAGAATTAGGAGATATAAACCCAGAACAAATAGACAAAGTATTTGACGCATTTGAAGAAATGGGAGTAGATGTTTTAAAAGACGATTTTGATGAAGAACCAGATGTTGAAGAATTAGAAAAAGTAGAAGACATAAAGGTAGAAGATATTAATACAATGAACTTTGATGGTATTAATATTGATGACCCGGTTAGAATGTACTTAAGAGAAATAGGAAAAATTCCATTACTTAGTTTTGATGAGGAGCTAGAACTAGCAAAAAGAGTAATTAATGGAGACGAAGAAGCAAAGCAAAAATTAGCAGAATCAAACTTAAGATTAGTAGTAAGTATTGCAAAAAAATATGTAGGAAGAGGAATGCTATTCTTGGACTTAATTCAAGAAGGAAATATGGGACTTATAAAAGCAGTAGAAAAATTCGATTATACAAAAGGATATAAATTCAGTACTTATGCTACATGGTGGATTAGACAAGCTATTACAAGAGCAATAGCAGATCAAGCAAGAACAATAAGAATACCAGTTCACATGGTAGAAACAATTAACAAATTAATAAGAACATCAAGACACCTATTACAACAATTAGGTAGAGAACCAACTCCAGAAGAAATTGCTCAAGAAATGGAAATACCAGTAGAAAAAGTAATGGAAATTCAAAAAATTGCACAAGATCCAGTATCACTAGAAACACCAATAGGAGAAGAAGACGACAGCCATTTAGGAGATTTTATACAAGACGAAGACAGCCCAGCACCACAAGATTCAGCAGCATATACATTATTAAAAGAACAATTAGAAGAGGTTATGAATACATTAACACCAAGAGAAGCAAAAGTACTAAAACTAAGATTTGGATTAGAAGATGGAAGAGCAAGAACACTAGAAGAAGTTGGACGTGAATTCCAAGTAACACGTGAAAGAATAAGACAAATAGAAGCAAAAGCATTAAGAAAATTAAGACATCCAAGTAGAAGCAAAAAATTAAAAGATTATATGAATTAAATATATTATAGGGAGCATTACTGCTCCCATTTATTGTGTAAAAAGGAACGGCAGGCTGTCCGAAAATTAATCAAAAAAGAAAAAGCTATAATGTGATTTGACAAAACTACCCATTTATGGTAAACTAATTATAGAATTGTGTAATTTAGAATAAAGAGGTGAGTTTTCTTAAAGTAATTTAAGAAGAAATTTATGGGATTAAAAACTTTTTTTGATAGTTTTAAAGGTAATACAAGTAATAATATAAATTATGTTCCAGACGTAACAACATTGCCTCCTGAGGAATTGAAAAAAGTTTCAGCAGAGGAGAAGGAGATATTGATGAAATCTGATAAAAATATGCGAAAATTTGTAGAAAACCTAATAGAACGTTTAAAAGGTACAAGAAAGAGAGAGTTAAAAAAAGCCGTTAAAGAACAAATAGAAAGAGATCCCAAAGATGTTTATGGAGATCCAGAAAAATACAGAGGAATATTTAGCGACGAAAATGAAAGAGATGAAAGATAATCCAATTTAAACACATAAAAAACAGAAAATTTTAAAAATTTTCTGTTTTTTATTGACAAAATCACCTAAACTTATTATAATAATACAAGTTCCATATGGCGAAGTAGCTCAGTTGGCTAGAGCATTCGGTTCATACCCGAAGGGTCATGTGTTCGAATCACATCTTCGCTACCAAGAAAAAACAGTAGATATTCATCTACTGTTTTTTGTCGTTTTGCTACTGTTTTAATAATTCTGCCAACACTGTTAAAAATGAATCCTTGTTTTGCAGTGCATAGGTGTTCTTTTGGGGATCATAACTTACATAGAGGAAAAGTCTATTTTGCGTCAAGATTTTAGAGATCCTTTTAATATCAGCCTCATAAATCCTTCGGCTATTTGTTGCTTTCAAAAAATCATCACGGATGTCTATCTTTATAGGTTTCCACTGGTCATGAACAAGTAGCTTTAACCATAGATAGCAGTGAGCATCATCATAAATGGTATAGTTTCCTTTACTACCATTTATTCTCTTATTAAATTTTTTGTAAAGCAGCATGTATTCCTCACTTGTAATGTTATAAACCTTATAAACACCTTTCCTTTCTACCGATAATCCATTGAAACTGGCCCGGTAAATCATTATTAAAACCTCCTTATAAAGTTTTAGTAATTATATCATAATATAAGAAAAAATGCAAAAAAATAAAGCTGTTCCAACAACTTGAAGAAACAGCATCATATTTTAAAATTATTTCTTTTTAACTTCTGGTATAATAATATTTTTCTTTTTTTCATCTTTAGGCTTTGGCTTTGCTGCATTTAAGTGTTCATAAACAGGAGAAAATTCTAATTCTGAACCATCACCTTTTACAACTTCAATTTCTTTATTTTCATTTTCTTGTTCTGACATAAAATCACCTCATTTATATAATAAAAATTATATTATATAAAATAATAACACAAAAAAATAAGAATGTCAAAAACATTGACTTTTAAAGTTTTAAATGCAATAATATATATTGTTAAAATAGAGAAAAGAGGAGAACAAAAGTGGAAATAGAACAAACAAAAGCAATAATAGAGGCTATACTTTTTTCTGCTGGTAGAGTAGTAGAAACAAAAGAATTAATGGCAATATTAGAATTGAGTAATGAAGATATAGATAGTATAATACAAAATATGAAAGCAGAATTTGAAGAACAAAATAGAGGAATTGAAATTATAAAAGTAGAAAATGGTTACCAAATGACAACTAAAACAGAATATTATGATTATATTTATCCTATATTTGATAATAGAGCAAAACCTAGTTTGTCAGCAGCAGCACTAGAAACACTTTCTATAATTGCATATAATCCTAAAATAACAAGAGCAGAAATAGAACAAATAAGAGGAGTAAATTCTGACGGAACAATATACAAATTATTAGAGTATAACTTGATAGAAGAAGTAGGAAGATTAGATGCACCAGGAAGACCAACAATATATTCTACAACAAAAGAATTCTTAAAAATGTTTGGAATTTCTAATTTAGAAGAATTACCAGAACTTCCAAAATATAAAATTGATGAGAACGAGCAAATAGTAATAGATGAAATTATAGAAGAAACACCAAATGAGGTGACATCTAAAAATAGTGAAATAGATGAGAACAATAAGGATTAAAAACATAATGAACCAAACTTAAAAAATACTAAAGAAATTTATAAGTAGGTGGTAAAATGAAAAGCCAAAAAGGTATAACAATGGCATCATTAGGAGTATATATAGTAGTTAGCATTATTGTTGTAGCAACGCTTGCTACTATAATGGCAAATTATAAAAACTCAATAAAGACTATGGATAATGATGCAGAATATTCATCAGAATACAATAAGTTTAATTTATACTTTTTAGAAGAAGTAAAAAAGCCAGAAAACTCAAGTATGGAACGTGCTAATTCAATAAAAACTGTAGACAATGATTACAATTCAATAAAATTTAAAACAGGAAATGAATTTATGTATAAGATAAAAGAGGAAATATTGTACTTAAATAAAAGTACTGAAGAAAAAATAAAACTTATTAAAAACGTAAAAAAATGTACATTTGAATTTAATGATATAGATCATGAGGCAAATGGTAAAAATGTAATTAGAGTAAATATACAAATAGGAGAAACAACACCAAAGGAATATACGTATGTTTTAGATGGAGAGAATAGTACAAATTCATATAGTACAGAAAATGGCTATATAGAAGGAATAATAACAATACCAAAGGCTTGGGATTCATCAAAACTAAATGAAAAAGATCCATTTAGAACAGAAGAAATAAATGGAAATTATAGTATAGCACCAATACCAAATGGATATCAGGTATCTACAATTGAAGGAGAGAACAAAATATCAACAGGACTAATTATAACAGATGGAACAAATAGATTTAAATGGTGCCAAGGCAATGAATTATTAGATTATGATGAAGCAAATTATGGAACAACTTGGACAGCAGCAATGGATGTAACTGATCTAACAAGTACAAAAGCTATATATGAAAGCCTAAAAAAATCAAAAACATTATATGGTGGCGCATATATAAAAGAAGATGAGACAACAGATACAGTAAAATCAATTTTATGGATAAAATAGTAATATTTAATAATCACCTAAATACAATATAAAAAACGTTGTAATTAGGTGATTATTTTGAATATATGTTATATAAGTGAAACGCACGAAACGTGCGACTTTGTAAAAAGAATAGTAATAAAAATAAAAAAAATATTTAATATAGTAGAATTTAGCGAGGATAATGGCAAAACAACAATAACTTTACCTTTATTTAAGTCTAATAAGATTAGAAACAAAAAGATTATAAAGATAGCCAAAAGAATTAACAAAAAATTGTATGATAATAATATTGAAAATGTAGTGTTATCAAACTATTTGGAAGAAAATGAAATATTAAAACAAAAATTGCAGGGGAAATCCTGTATGCATATCGGAGATGATGATATATCAGATATTCAGTCGGCAGAGCGTGCAGGAATATCCGCATATAAAATATATTGCCAAAATATTAATATATTAGATGGAAGATATCTGTTTTATTTGCTTATTCCAGAAATTATTGAGTATATATTAAAAAGACAAAAAGTAAAATTACAAAATGGAGAAGTTACTTTATTAATAAATGATTTTACGCAAAACAATGCAAAAATAATTACATATATTGCTCAAAACGTAAAAAGAGTAAATATTGTTACAAATCATAGTAATAAGTTTAAAAAAATAGAAGATTATTTATATAATGAACTAGGAGTAATTCTTAATATAACAAATAATAAGAGTAAAAGCTTATCAAATGCAAACATTATTATAAATATAGATTTTCCAGAAGAAATAATAAACAAGTATGAAATAAATAGCAATGCAATAATAGTGAATATATTTAATGAGATAAAAATAAGAGCAAAAAAATTTAATGGAATTAATATTAACTATTATAAAGCATGTATACCAAAAGAGTACCAAATAGATGGTTTTCAAAACAACCTAGTATATGAAAGTAGTATTTATAAATGTAGTTACGAAAATGCTAGAAAAGATATAATTGCAAATAAAATTAGAATAAAAAAATTAGTAGGAATTAATGGAGATATTTCAGAAAATGAATTTTGTAAAAACTTAAAATATAATACTTGACAAAACTAAAATTGTGGAGTAGTATAATGAATTAAATAATATTTTAAAGGAGAAATGCCAAATGGAAGAAAAAGAAGTATTATTAACACAAGAAGGATATGATAACCTAGAAAAAGAATTAGAATATTTAAAAACAGAGAAAAGAAGTGAAATATCAGAGCGTATTAAAGTTGCATTAGGATTTGGAGATTTATCTGAGAATTCTGAATATGATGAAGCAAAAAATGCACAAGCTTCAAATGAAATTAAAATTGCAGAACTAGAAAACAAATTAAGATATGCAAAAATAATAGATGAATCTGAAATAGATACAAAAACAGTTCAAGTTGGAAATAAAGTTAAAGTACTAGATATGGAATTTGACGAAGAAGTAGAATATACAATAGTAGGTTCAACAGAAGTAGACCTATCACAAAACAGAATATCAAATGAATCTCCTATTGGATCAGCTCTATTAGGTGCAAAAAAGAACCAAGTAGTAGAAGCTCAAACACCAGGGGGAGTAGTGAAATTTAAAATTCTAGCAATAAAAAAATAGATTATTTTACCATTTTATGTAGACAAAACCTCCCAAATGTAGTATAATAGTGTTGTTAAGTAATAAAACACGAAGGTAATGAATAAAATACTATGGAAAAGTATAAGGGAGGAAACCAAATTGATTACAAATTACACAGAAAATAATTACCTAGTTTTAATAGGTAAAATTATTAGTGATAAGACATTTAGTCACGAGATTTATGGAGAAAGCTTTTATGTATTTAACTTAGAGGTGCCACGTTTAAGCGGAAATGAAGATATTATACCAATAACAATATCAGAAAGATTAATAGCAAATTTCGATTTAACAATAGGTAGAAAAGTTGTTATAGAAGGGCAATTTAGATCATATAACAGTTATGAAAATGAAAAAAACAGATTAGTATTAACAGTATTTGCCAAAGATATTATTGATTACAAAGAAGAGCAAGAAGAAAATGTTTCAAATGAAGTTGTTTTAAATGGATATGTTTGTAAAAAACCAATATATAGAAAAACACCATTTGGAAGAGAAATTTCAGATATCTTATTAGCAGTAAATAGAGCATATAATAAATCAGATTACATACCATGTATTGCATGGGGAAGAAATGCTAGATTTTGTGAAAACATGGAAGTTGGAACAGAGGTAAAAATAGTAGGCAGAGTTCAAAGCAGAACTTATGAGAAAAAGTTCGAAGATGGAAGAACAGAACAAAGAGTTGCTTATGAAGTATCAATTGGAAGCTTAGAAGTAATAAATAAAGACGAAAATAGCAACCAAAATGAAGAAGCAGAAGCAATTTAAGAAATAATAATCAAAAGGGACAGCAAAAGCTGTTCCTTTTTGTATTATAAAGACAAAAGCACATCATAGCGCATCTTAAAATTAAATAAAAATTGTATTGTAAGAAAATGTTAAATATGATATTATAGCAATAGAAAATTAAATTGACTATACAGAGGAGAATATTATGGAAAAGGGAAAAAAGACAATAGATAAAAATTCAATAAGATTTACAATAATGGCAGTTGTATTAATTGCAATTTTTTGTTTTGCAATATCTCCAGTAACTTTGCAAAATGATACATTTTATACAATAAAAATAGGTGAACATATATTACAAAATGGAATTGACATGAAAGATCCATTTTCATGGCACGAAAATTTACAATATACATATCCGCATTGGTTATATGATGTAGTAATATATTTAGTGTATAACATAGGAGGACAAGTAGGAATATATATTTCGACAATAGTATTAAGTATAACACTTGGACTTACAATGTATTTAGTGAATACAAAACTTACTAAAAACAAGCTAACATCATTTGTACTTACAATAGGAGCAATGTATTTATTAAGAAATTACATAGCAGCAAGAGCTCAACTTGTAACATTTATATTATTTATACTCACAGTATATTTTATAGAAATGTTTTTAGAAACAAAGAAAAAAAGATATGCAGTAGGATTAATAATAATACCAATAATAATTGCAAATGTACATTTGGCAGTGTTTCCATTTTACTTTGTACTATATCTACCATATATAGCAGAATACATGATATATATACTTTCAAATACAGAAATTATATTAGTTACAGCTAAAATAGATAGATTAAACAAAAAGATACTAAAAACTACTAAAGAAGAAGAAATACAAAAAATAAAAGATGAAATAAATAGATTAGAACAAAAAAATGAGAAAACAATAAATAAGAAAGAAAAAATAAATGCAAATCCATATAAAATAAAAATAAGAGGAAACAACAATGTAAAAGCATTAATAATTATAATGATTATTTGTTTATTTACAGGATTCCTTACACCACTAGGAACAACACCATATACATATTTGATAAAAACAATGCAAGGAACAACAACTCACAATATAAGCGAGCATTTACCACTAACACTTGTAGACAACCTAGAATTCATGTGCACTTTAGTACTTTTTATTGCGATACTAACATTTACAGATACTAAAATAAGATTAAGTGATTTATTCATGTTAGGTGGATTAATTTTTCTTACATTTTATACAAGAAGACAATTTTCAATGTTTACATTAATATGTGTGATGATTTTAAACAGACTAATAAACGCATTGTTAAACAAGTATGATCCGGAAGGATGTAAAAAAGCAATAGATAAGATGACAACAATAACAGGGATGATAGTTACTATTTGTTTGGTGTTAACAATAAGTGTAATACAATATAAGCCTAAGATGAAGAACCATTTTATAGATGAAAACTCATATCCAGTAGAAGCTGCAACATATATATTAGAAAATTTAGATATAAACAACATAAAGTTATACAATGAATATAATTATGGAAGTTATTTAATATTTAGAGGAATACCAGTGTTTATTGATTCAAGAGCAGATTTATATGCACCAGAATTTAATCCAGGAGTAGAAGTATTTAATGACTATATGAACCTTTCTGGAATGAATATAGATAATGTAGAAGAGAAATTAGACGAATATGGAATAACACACATGCTGATGTATAAAAAATCTAAGCTTAGAAGATTTGTAGAACAAAATACAGAGAAATATAATTTGCTTTATGAGGATGATAACTTCTGTTTATTCGAAAGAAAACAAGTAAAAGAGAGTGTATAATGAAAAGTAAAAAGATTAATTTTTTAATGATAATTACAATAATTGCAATATTGCTAGATCAATTAATAAAGATAATTATAAAAAGTAAGATATTTAATTCTAGTATAATACTAATACCACATGTACTTAATTTAACATATGTGCAAAACACAGGGGCAGCTTTTGGAATTGGAAATAATAGTACATCAATGTTTGTGGCAGTAAATGTAGTTATAATAGGACTAATTACATACTTTATATTTTCAAAAAAAGAAGAATTAAGTAAATTAATATTAATTGCTCTTCACCTAGTATTAGCGGGAGGAATTGGCAATTTAATAGATAGAATAGCAAGGGGTTTTGTAATAGACTATATAGATATATCACCATTAATAAAATATCCAGTTTTCAATTTGGCAGATATATTTGTAGTAATTGGTTGCCTAATAATTGCAGTTTTTTTAGTAAAAGATACAGTAATAAAAAAGAAAAATATAGGAGAATAAAATGCAAGAATATAAAATAAGACAAGATGAACAAAATATTAGATTAGATAAAATAATTGCAAGCATAGATAATAGTATTTCTAGGACAAGCGTGCAAAGACTTATAGAAGAAGGGAAAATCCTAGTAAATGAAAAACAAGAAAAACCTTCATACAAAGTTAATGAAGGAGACATTATTAAAATAGAAAAAGAAGAGCCACAAGAGATAGACTTAAAACCACAAGAAATACCAATAGATATAATTTATGAAGACAAAGACATTTTAATAATAAACAAAGCAAAAGGGATGGTTGTTCATCCTGGAAATGGGAATCCAGATGGAACCTTAGTAAATGCAGTTATGGCAAAATGCAAAGATAGCCTATCTGGAATAGGTGGAAAAATAAGACCAGGTGTAGTACACAGAATAGATAAAGATACATCACGGACTAATAATAATTGCCAAGAATGATAAAGCACATATTAATATCAGTGAACAAATAAAGAATAGAGAAGTAGAAAAAACATATATTGCATTAGTTAGGGGAAACGTTAAAGAAAATCAAGGAATAATAAATATGCCTATTGCAAGAAGTACAAAAGATAGAAAGAAAATGGCAGTAGATAAAAAAGGAAAAGAAGCAATTACAGAGTTTAAAGTGCTAAAAAGATATGATGGATATACTTTATTAGAAGTAAAAATAAAAACAGGAAGAACACATCAAATAAGAGTACACATGGCAGAGATAGGATATCCAATTGTAGGAGATTATACATATTCAAATGGAAAAAATCCATTTGGAGTAGTTGGTCAAATGCTACATGCAGCAAAATTA
>ENA-OPDF01001497-OPDF01001497.1-human-gut-metagenome-genome-assembly--contig:-NODE-1497-length-13503-cov-2.453450_pt1 | contig 13503 bp, 8 predicted proteins | sample MGYA00241575_ERZ501501 | MGnify/ENA primary metagenome ERZ501501 (study PRJEB25962, sample SAMEA1972229) | human gut metagenome | biome: human gut; feature: human-associated habitat; material: faeces... | reverse complement strand
ACGCCAGTCATGCCTTCTCCATCCTTGTACCATCATGAGCAGGTCGAGGGCATGGCGGTGCAGGCTGTCGTCTGCCTCGAAGTACCATCCGGGGTTTTCCACGAAACCTTTAATCTCGCTGGCCAACAGCATTTCAGTGAGCATCGTACCGTTGTCGTAAGTCGTTTCGTCCGTGGCATGGTCGCGTACGGCGAGGGATACGTCCGCGTCATGGTGCCGGAGCAGTTTCATCCGTAGTTCAATGGGTTCGAATGGGGCATATTCCTGTTTTATGCCTTCTACGGTAATGAGCGGTTGGTCATAATCATGGTGGTTGACGAAAAAGAGGCGGTCGGCATAAATCCGTCCTTCGCCATTGAAGACTGTGATTTGGTTCACCCCCGTGGGGAGCGAAGCCCAAAAGATGTCCACGGTGTCCTTTCTCATGTCGGCGGGTGAAAGTTTCCTGAAAGCCTTGCTCACGCCATTGCACTGTATCTGTATCCCCAATTCCTCCTTGCTTTCGGTAGTACCTTGTATAATCATCCTAAGTACGCTGTCTTTCCTTTCCACATGCAGGGCATATCCTTCCTTTTCCACTTCCGGTAATTTCACTTCATAGTCGTAGTCTTGGTAATGCAGTCTGGCTTTGTATTTATCGTCCGGTTTCATGTCTGTTAGGGTGAACACGCCTCTTCCCCGGTTCAATGTCCGTGTCTGGGCTACTTCCTTTCCATCGCTATCGATGATGGAAAGTTCTGCCTCTAAATGTTTTCCTTCCTCATCGTTGATTTCGAATGCCACGTGTCCGTCTGTGCCTTCAATCAGATGCCCTCCTTCGGGATAGAAACGCAGGTCTATTTCGGGCTTCCCTTTCCGCGCCTTGTAGTACCTTCGCATGGGGCGTAGTGTCATGTCTTTGGCATAACGCCAGGCTTCCTTGGGATGGTCGAATACGGGGAATACGCGCGAATACAGCTTGTCATAATCCCGGAAGAAGTCTTTGGCCATCTGTTTGTTGTAGAACATATCCTCCGTATATTTTGAATGCGGATGCTCGTGTCGTCCGAAGTTGAGCATCCACCGGGTGTATGCCCGCAGTTCGTAGTATCCGGCATAGAGCGAGTCGGTCAGGGTGAACGCCCCGTGTGCCGTTCCGTCTTCCATCTTCAGTTGCTGCCGTTCCACGAGATAGCCGTCCGGTGTGAGCAGTTCCACATACATGATTTTGCTCAAGTCTGTGAGCCACCCCTTGTCGCTCCGTGTGACGTATGCTTTGTACCATATCGTATCGCCCACGAAGTAGCAGGTGTTGTCGATATGGAGGTACACTTTTTCTTGCGGCAGGCCGGTGCCGAAACGTTCCACGCGGGTGGCGAGGGAATCTACGGATGCAATATCTTTATGGCTTTGTGCCGAGATGCTCCATACAGTGCAAACAAGTGCATAAAATAGGATGATTCTTTTCATGTTCTTAGAATATTTAAACAAAGTAATAAAAAAAATGAAGAAAAATATGGGACGTTTCGTAACAAATCATGGGACATTTTCAAGCAACCGTTTGTTTCGGAGCTTGATTCCCTTTTTTACTTCTCTCTACGGTCTTACGTGGAGAATATAGGATATGGTAAGTGGCAAAAATAGGGATAATCACCTCTTTTGCTGTTAAAAAGTCGCTGAATAGGACTTCGGGCTGACAAACAGGTTGAAGCTTCAGCCCGAATCTGTGGGGATGGTTTGCATAAATATACGTATATCAAGTATTCTTTTGCATAAACGCTGCATATCGGCGTACCGTTCACAGCCGAATAAAAAATCAATCTCATGAGATTGGGATTTTTATACGAGCATGTCATTGGCGTGTTGTCCGCATGTCGTGGCGGCGGTCCCTTTTTTCCGTGTGGAAAATCGGTCTTCAACGGGAGTGGAATGTGCTGAAAGGGGCGTTCGCGGATTTATTTGGAGATTTTCAGATGGCATGAAGAATCGTGCAAAGCGCAAGCAGAAGCGGGCTTTTAAGAAACACGGACGGCGAACCGTGCGGAGTAAATGAGGCGGACGGTGGCAAAATGACGGGAATGAGCGTACCGGACCGACTTTTTGATTTTACAGGAACCGACGTGGCTGCGATATTTTCCGTCCCGACCGGATTCGGGGCGGAATATGCGCTTCCCGGGGCATTACGGAATACAAAAAGTCAGAAGGAACATTTTGTCATTGCTCCTGTCTTCCGTTTAAAATTCGTAACTTTGCACGAAGTTATATGAGAGAGCAGACACATGAATAATCTATACGAAGAGCGGTTGGGTACTGACCGCATGCTGCCGTTGGTGTTCCGGATGGCCCTTCCGGCAGTGGCCGCACAAATCGTCAACTTGCTTTATAACATCGTGGACCGTATTTACATCGGCCATATTCCCGGTATCGGTACCGACGCGTTGGCCGGTATCGGAGTGACCAGTTCGGTCATCATCCTGATTTCCGCTTTCTCCTCTATCGTGGGGGCGGGAGGTGCACCTTTGGCTGCCATCGCGTTGGGGCAGGGCGACCGGGAGCGGGCCGGCAAGATATTGGGGAACGGGCTGGTATTGCTCCTGCTTTTCACCGTCCTGACATCGGCCACGGCCTACCTGTCCATGCGTCCCTTGCTGATGGCTATCGGGGCATCGGAACATACGATAGGCTATGCGATGGATTATTTGTCGGTGTATTTGTTGGGGACGTTGTTCGTGGAGGTTTCGGTGGGGCTGAACACTTTCATCAATACGCAGGGAAGGCCGGGCATAGCCATGTGCTCGGTCATCATCGGCGCGCTGCTGAACATCGGTCTCGATCCGCTGTTCATTTTCGTGTTCGGCATGGGCGTGAAAGGGGCGGCTTTGGCCACCATCCTCTCGCAGGCTTGCAGTGCCTGGTGGGTGTTGCATTTCCTGACCTCGCGCAAGGCCACGTTGAGAATCGAGCGGAGGTATATGCGTCCCGACAGGAGAATCATCGGTGCCACGTTGGCCTTGGGCGTGTCCCCGTTCATCATGGCCAGTACGGAAAGTCTGGTGGGTTTCGTGCTGAACAGCGGCTTGAAAGTGTATGGCGACATCTATATCAGCGCGTTGGCCATCATGCAAAGTGCGATGTTGGCCGTCAGCGTGCCGCTGACAGGGTTCGCACAAGGTTTTATTCCCATCGTGAGTTACAACTACGGCCACGGGAACCGTGAGCGGGTGAAGGACTGCTTTAAAATCGTGGTCCGGGTGATGTTCTCCTTCAACCTGCTGCTTGTCCTTTTTATGATTTTGTTTCCCGGACTGGTCGCTTCGGCTTTTACGTCCGACGAACGTCTGATAGCCACCGTGGAGCATACCTTGCCCGTGTTCTTGGCTGGTATGACGATTTTCGGCCTGCAACGGGCTTGCCAAAATATGTTTGTCGCGCTCGGTCAGGCTAAGGTGTCCGTTTTCATCGCCTTGTTGCGCAAAGTGATATTGTTGGTGCCGTTGGCTCTGCTGTTGCCGCGCTGGATGGGGGTTATGGGCGTGTACGCTGCCGAGGGTGTTTCCGATGCCGCCGCAGCCGTTTGCTGTACCTTGATTTTCATTTGGCAATTCCCGAGAATCCTGCGTAAAATGGCAAGGTGAGTTATTGCCGACGAAAGTCTTGTGCATATAGTCCTATCTTTTGTACGGTTTTGTCCTATAACGGAAAAATGAAAAACCGTATATTTGGCAAAAAGCAAAAGATATATGGATATGAGGGCGACAGCAGACCCGAGGCCGAGTTTTTGGAAGTCGGGCTTTTCCAAAGTAGGTGCAGCATTGTGTTTTTTTATTTCTGTCGGTTCTGTGGCTGTGGTCGCGGCGGCGGACGGCGGGTATGTCATGCTAAAGAATGGGGTATATTGCCATACGGCGGACGGGCGCATGCGTGTGGAGTTCGTGAGTCCGGACATCGTGAGGGTACGTTATACGCGTGAAGCCGATTTTTTGGGGAACGGTACGATAGTATGCGTGGAGCGGACGGAAAACAAGGTCCCTTTTCAGGTCGTTTCACGGCAAGGGGGGCTTTCTTTACAGTCGGACAGCCTTGAAGTGCGGGTGGATTTGAACACTTGTGCCCTTACTTATAAGGATGCCCGCACGGGAAAGGTGTTGCTTTCCGAGCGTCAGGACATGCCGCGCGAGGCCGAGAAGACGTATATGGAAAACGTCGTTTACGATCCGGATAGCAGGCGAATCGAGAAAACGGCCGACGGAGAGAAGGAAGTGATGGACGTGCTTCGCCGCGACACGGTGGGGTGGACTTGGAAATTCAGGAATCATTTCCGTTGGTCGGAAGGCGAGGCGCTTTACGGTTTGGGATGCCACATGGAAGATTTCCTCGACTTGCGGGGCAAGACGATGTATCTGTGCCAGCATAACCTGAAAGAGATGGTACCGGTGTTGAACTCCACGGCCGGTTATGGCCTGTTGTTCGATGCGGGTTGCGGGATGAAGTTCCAAGACGGGCCGGAAGGCGGTTTCATGGAATTGGAAGCCGCCAAGGAGGTGGATTATTATTTCATGAAAGGATGTACGATGGATCAAGTCGTGGCCCGGTACCGCAAGTTGACGGGACAATCTCCGATGATGCCCCGGTATATTTTCGGTTACATCCAGTCTAAGGAACGCTATACCCATTCGAAGGAACTTGTGGACGTCGTGCAGGAATATCGTCGGCGGCAGGTGCCTTTGGATGTCATCGTGCAGGATTGGAATTATTGGCCTGGCGGACAGTGGGGGTACATGAAGATGAACCGTGAAAACTATCCCGACCCACGTGCGTTGGCAGATTCCATACATGCGTGGGATGCCAAGCTGATGGTGTCCATTTGGCCCAACCCGACGAACTGCCCCCAGACGAAAGACTTTGAGAGGCGTGGCTTTATGTTGCCCCGTTCTGTGTATGACGCTTTCAATCCCCTGGCCCGGGCGCGCTATTGGGAATATGCCGACGGGGAATTCTTCGGCAACGGTTTCGATGCCTGGTGGTGCGACTGCACGGAACCGTTGGATGCGGATTGGAGACCGATGTCCGAAGGATACGGTTGGGACAGCCATGAAGAACGGTGGAAAGGGAATCTGGCTTTGCTGGACGGTGTGTTGGGGGCTGAGCGGAGCAGCCTTTTCTCGTTGTATCATTCCAAGGGGCTGTACGAAAACCAGCGTGCCACGACCGACCGCAAGCGAGTGGTGAACCTGACGCGTTCCAGTTATGCGGGACAACAGCGTTATTCTACCATCACGTGGAACGGTGATACGCATGCTTCGTGGAAGTCGTTCGCCCAGCAAATTCCGCAGGGGTTGAATTTCATGGCTACGGGCTGTCCTTATTGGACGGTGGATATCGGTTCGTTTTTCACGCGGAAAGGGCGCGAATGGTTTCGTGCGGGAGATTTCGATGCCGGCGTGGACGATATGGGTTACCGGGAATATTACGTGCGGATGCTGCAATACGGGGCATTTTTGCCTCTGTTCCGCAGCCATGGCACGGACACTCCGCGTGAGATTTGGCGGTTCGGCCGGCCGGGCGAGCCTTTTTATGACAGTATCCTGCGCATGATTCGTTTACGTTACCGCCTGATACCTTATATATATTCTTTGGCCGGGAAGGTCACGCAAGAAAGCTATACCATGAGCCGGTTGTTGGCTTTCGATTTTGCGGACGACGCCCGTGTGCACGACATCAAAGACGAATTCATGTTTGGTCCGGCTTTTCTGGTGTGTCCCGTGACCCGTCCGATGTACTATGATAAAGGTTCCGTGGCTTTGCAGGGTGTGGAAAAGACACGGACCGTATATTTGCCGGAAGGTACGGACTGGGTGGATTTCTGGAGTGGGAAAAAGTACCGGGGCGGCCGGGATGTCAAGGCGGATGCGCCAATCGACAAGATTCCCTTGTTCGTGCGCCAGGGTTCCATCGTTCCGATGGGGCCGGTTGTGCAGCATACGGAAGAGTTGTCGGGAAAAGAACTTACCATCGTGGTCTATCCCGGACGGGATGCCATTTTCACCCTGTATGAGGACGAAGGCGACAATTACGGTTACGAACAGGGGCGTTTCTCGACCATCCGGATGGAATGGGACGATAGCCGGGGTGTATTGTCCGTCGGGCAGCGCGAAGGTTCGTTTCCCAGTATGGAGGAGTCCCGCAAGTTCCGCGTGGTCTTGGGCGGCAGTGCGGACGAGGTGTTCCGTGAAGGGGCGGGCGTAGAAGTCCGTTACGACGGGGCGGCCACGGAATGCCGCTTGTGAAGTGGGGGAATGGCGGAAAGCAATTATTCAAAACATTAATCATATCATTCTGATGGAAACTTCGAAAGCCCGCATCCCTTATCTTGATTTCTTGAAGTTTTTTGCCATTGGCAGTGTCTTGTTGGGGCATTCTGTGGAACAACTCACGGGGAATGACTATTGGGATAACCCTATTTGGAGTTTTATTTATACTTACCACATGCCGCTGTTCATGTTGCTGTGCGGTTATTTCTTCGGTTCTTCGTTGAAGCTCACTTTTGGAGAACTGTTGAAAAAGAAGTTCGTGCAGTTGCTCTTGCCCTCGGTGACGGCTTTTGTCATAGTGTGGACGGCGGTGTCCGTCATGGGGCATAACCCGTGGCCGGCCCTGTTCACTCCCGATTGGATGGGGTTTATGAACACGGTGTGGTTCTTGAAATGTGTGTTTTTGTGTTATTTGGTGGGATTCTTGTCCATCCGCTTGTTCCGGAATGTTTGGCTGGCAGCCCTCGTGACTGTCGTGTTGTCCGGCATTTTGCCCTATGGCGGCGTGGCGAACTTCAACTTTATGCTTCCCATGTTTTGGGTGGGATATGCTTGTAAGCTGAATCAATCCCTTTTGGACCGCCACCGCAAATGGTTTTTAGGGATTTCCCTTGTGGCTTTTGGTGTTATGCTGCCATTTTGGTCCGGGAGGCTTACGGTGTATATGGTTCCCACTCAGGTGTTGGACTGGGGGACGTTCACGTGGGACGTGCAGAACCTTTCTGTGGTGCTCTATCGTCTGGCGATAGGCATTGCAGGCAGCATGTCGTTTTTCCTGTTGTCTCCCTACGTTTACCGTCTTATTGAGGGTAAAGGAATCGCAACGGCATTGAATGGCATAGGACGGTCTACTTTGGGCATTTATTGGTTGCAGACTTTTTTGTTGGAATACCTGTTCAACAGTCTGGGATTTTATGTACCCATGATTTGGACGTTTGTCCTGCCGCCATGTCTGGCCTTGGTCGAACTGGTGGTTTGTTACCGTTTGGTGCTGCTGTTCAAAAAGAATGTCTATATTCGTTTGTTCGTGTTGGGTGAAAGGTAGTTTTCCGGGGGCTCTCTCGCCTTTGCGAAAGCCAATGCGTACGGAGGGATGGAAATGTCACGCCAAGTTGTTTTTGCATGGCATGGAAAGAGAATCGTGATAAAAAAGTTTTTTATCCTATCTTTTTGGTGGTTTTGTCCTATTATGATGGGTGGAAAGGGCGTATCTTTGCAGTAGGAATAAATGATACGGGTGTATGAAGGCACATTATTGGTTTATACTTTTCCTTTGGGTAGCCGTTCGGATGGAAGCAGGCGGCAAGATGGCCGTCAGCCCTTCTGCGACGGAGATGTTGTTGCCGTTTCCAAGCCATGACGTGGAATTGGCTTCTTCGTGGGTTAAGCAGCGGGAAGACCTGAATACCGCTTTCCTTAGGTCGTTGGAACCGGACAGGTTATTGCATAATTTCAGGGTGAACGCAGGCTTGTCTTCCGTGGCAAAGCCCTTGGAAGGCTGGGAGTCGCCCGGCGTAGGCTTGCGGGGACATTTCGTGGGACATTATCTTTCGGCTGTATCAGCCTTGGTGGAGAGATATGAAGACGCCGGGTTGGCACGGAACTTGGAGAAGGTCGTCGAGGGCATGTATGCCTGCCAGCAAGCACACGGAAACGGTTATTTAAGCGCTTTTCCCGAAACGGACATAGAGGTGTTGGAGACGCGTTTTACAGGTGTGTGGGCACCGTATTATACGCTTCACAAAATCATGCAGGGACTGTTGGACGTGTATCTCCGCACCGGCAATGAAAAGGCATACGCCATGGTGGAGGGCTTGGCCGGTTATGTGGACAGGCGCATGTCGAAACTGGATCCGGCGACTGTCGCACGCATGATGTACACGGCAGATGCCAATCCCCAGAATGAGATGGGGGGCATGAACGAAGTGTTGTACCAACTTTACTGTGTATCCGGAAAACCCCGGTATTTGGAACTGGCTTCCTTATTTGACCCCTCATGGTTTTTGGAACCCTTGGTGCGGAACGAGGACATTCTTTCCGGATTGCATGCCAATACGCACATTGCTTTGGTGAACGGTTTTGCCCGGCGGTATGAGTCCACGGGGGAGGAATGTTACGGGAAGTCCGTTGCGAACTTTTGGAATATGCTCATGCATTCCCATGCGTATGTCAACGGCACAAGCAGCGGTCCGCGCCCGAACGTCACGACCGAGACTTCGTTGACGGCAGAGCATTGGGGCGAACCTTGCCATCTGTGCAATACTTTGACCAAAGGCATTGCGGAGAGTTGCGTGACCCATAACATGCAGCGGTTGAATGCCAGTCTTTTTTCGTGGACGGGTAATCCATGTTATGCGGATGTTTACATGAACATGTTCTATAATGCGGTGCTTCCCGTGCAGAGCCGTTCCACGGGAGCTTATGTTTACCATTTGCCGTTGGGGTCACCTCGTCATAAGGCGTACATGGCGGACAACGACTTCAAGTGTTGCAGCGGGTCTTGTGCCGAAGCGTTTGCCAAATTGAACAACGGCATTTATTATCATGACGACTCGGCCGTGTATGTGAATTTATACGTGCCTTCCAAAGTGCATTGGGCTGATAAAAAGGTCGGTTTGGAACAAGCCGGGGGATTTCCGGTGGAACCGATAGTGGATTTCACCGTGTCGGTGCGCCGTCCGGTGGATTTCGTGTTGAATTTGTTCATACCCGCCTGGACGGATGGTGCAGTGGTATATGTGAACGGCGAGAAGCAGGAAATGCCGGTACGTCCGTCTTCCTTCCTGAAGCTTTCAAGGCGTTGGGCAGATGGTGACAGGGTACGGATAGAGTTTCGTTACGCATTCCGTTTGCAGTCCATGCCGGATAAGGAAAATATGTTGGCTGTGTTTTATGGCCCGATGCTGTTGGCTTTCGAGACCCGTGACGAGGTGATATTGAAAGGCAACAAAGATGAGATACTTGCAGGATTGTCGTTTGCGGATAGTGAGTCCGGACGTTTTGTCCTGAAGAACGGAGAACGCGAGTTTCGGCTTCGCCCCTTGTTTGATGTGGACAAGGAATCCTATGGGGTATATGCTACGATACGGAATTATTGAGGGGCTGCGCGACTGTGATCTGAATATAGTATGTATTTTAATGTGAAATAATTAAAAAAGAAAAAGAATGAAGACAGGAGTTTTGAAATGGGTGTGGTGCTTGGGACTGGCCGTGGGGCCTTCCTGTAGTGGAGTAGAAGAACAGGAAGTGGTTTCTCCGGACAGGCACTTGGTTGTGGGCATGACAGAACTTGACAAGGGTGAGTATGGCGATGTGTCTTTCGCGGTGTATTATAACGGGGAGCGGGCGTTGCCATTGGTCAATTTGGGAGTGGAAACGAACCGGCAGAAATATGCCGGCAACTTGAAATTTAAAAGCGTATCGGAGGCGAAGCCGATATCGGATGATTACCGGAAAACGCAGTCATTGCGTGAACCATGGGACTGAAAGGGTTTATTCTTTTGAGAATGAAGACGGCAACATATTGGACGTGACCGTCAGGGCGTATGATGACGGCGTGGCCTTTAAATACGGGGTGAAATCTGTTGCGCCGGAAGAGTTTGTCGTGGATGAACATACGGCATACGATGTTCCCCAGGGGGTGAAACGTTGGATGCAGCAGTACACGTTGGGATATGAAGGTTTTTATCCTTTGTCCACTAATGGCAGGTTGGAGGGGCAGCCGGATGCGAATCTTTGGGGCTATCCCGGACTTGTGGAATTACGGGATTCCGTATTTATGTTGATGACGGAGGCGAATATCCGGCGGGGACATGGAGGCTCTTTCTTGTGTAATGCCGACAGTGCCGACCATTACCGTGTGCGTCTGTTCGACAAGCAGCAGCCCATGGGAGAGACTTGGGAGTCGCCTTGGAGGGTGCTTATCATAGGGACGTTGCCGGACATCGTGGAATCTACGTTGGTAACCGATGTCTCCGACCCTTCGACGGTGGAGGATACATCGTGGATAAAACCCGGTTCGGCTTCGTGGATATATTGGGCGTACAATCACGGAACGAGAGATTATCAGCTTCTGAAAGAATATTTTGATTTGGCGGCCGAAATGAAGTGGCCTTACAGTCTGATAGATTGGGAATGGGACCAGATGGGCAACGGCGGAAACTTGGAAGATGCCGTGAAGTATGCACACGAGCGTGGCGTGAAACCTTTGTTGTGGTACAACTCAAGCACAAATTGGTTAGGCCCCACTCCTTTGTACCGTTTGAATAAGCCGGAAGACCGCGCGAAAGAATACGAATGGTTGAACAAGTTGGGCATTTCCGGTATAAAAGTGGACTTTTTCGCCGGAGACAGCATCTCTTCCATGGATTATTACATCGACTTGTTGGAAGATGCGGCCAAATATAAATTGATGGTGAATTTACATGGAGCGACTATTCCAAGGGGATGGCAGCGGACTTATCCTCATTTGATGTCGGTGGAAGCTGTTTACGGAGCGGAGTGGTACAACAACAATGGTGTGCTGACCCATCGGGCCGCAGCCCATAACGCGACCTTGCCTTTTACGCGGAATGTAGTGGGGCCGATGGATTATACTCCCGGAACGTTCTCCGATTCCCAGCATCCGCATATCACGACGCATGCTCATGAGTTGGCATTGCCCGTGGTTTTCGAATCGGCTTTGCAGCACATGCCCGACAGGCCGTCGGTATATTACGGTTTGCCGGAGCAGGTCAGACAATTCTTGTCGGTGTTGCCGACGGCTTGGGATGATACGAAGCTTTTGGCCGGTTATCCCGGGACGGAAGTCGTTATGGCACGCCGTAAGGGGGATGTCTGGTACATAGCGGGGATTAACGGAACGGATGAATCCCGTGTGATTGGCGTGCCGTTGGAAACCTTGGGCTTGGAGAAAGGCCGTAAGGTGACATGGTTCAAAGACGGGAGCGACGGCAAGAGTTTCGTGACGGAAGAGAGTGTGTCTTTACCGGAAGACGGAAAAGCTGTGCAAGTGGAATGTCTTCCGCGTGGTGGCTTTGTGGCAGTGGTGAAGTAGCAGGCGTGTCAGCGCGTCCCGATACGGCTTTTCATGCCGATTTTAGGGCTTAAATCTCCATTTGGGGATTTTAAGCCCTATTTCCTGACTCCATCGTTGTCGGAGTTGCACTTCTGACTTGACGATAGTATCTCCAAGAACAAAATTACAATATATTTTGGAACTTAAGAAAGATTTGTTACCTTTGCAACATTAGAACCTGCCAAGCCTCTTCACAATGCTCAAATCGGCGGGTCGTTTTTTTATTATACCTGTATGAAAACGAATTTCATCAAACCATATTCTTCCCCCGAGCAGATTGTCAAGATATTAAAGACACGCGGTATGCTCATGGACGATGATCGGAAAGTTGAAAATTATCTGATGAACATTGGCTACCATCGGTTGTCTGCCTATATTTATCCTTTTTATAAGAACCCAAAGTGTGATTTGGTGCTGAAAGAGGGAACAACTTTTGAACAGGCACTGACGCTTTACCGCTTTGATAAAAAGCTACGCATACTCCTTTTCAATGAGATTGAAAAGATAGAGGTTGCCATTCGAAGCATACTGGCAAACATCGGATGCCAAGAACTGAATGACAAATACTGGATAACGAAACCGGAATATTTTGCCAACGCGGATAAATTCAACCAGACGTTGGCTGTCATAGAAAAGGAACTGGTATCGAGTAAGGAAGATTACATCGAAGATTTCAGGCGTAATTACATTGAAAGTTATCCTCCGGCATGGATGATAACGGAAGTGCTGTCTTTCGGAAATTTGAATTACATCTATTCCAACATTGCCAGTAATAAGTTGATGAAATGTATTGCCGGTCATTTCGGACTGAAGCCGCAGGTGTTTACTTCATGGCTGACTGTATTGGCCAATCTTCGTAATATGTGTTGCCACCATGCAAGGATTTGGAACAGGGACTTTATGTTAACCCCGGCAGAGCCACGTAAAATGTCGAATGCTTGGATTGACACATCGAAAATAGATAAGAAAAGGATTTTCTACAGATTATGCATCATCAGATATTTCCTCGCATCTGTTTCGCCAAATAACAACTTCAATGAAAAGATTGTCGATTTGCTGGCTCTTTTTCCCTCGATAGATATTGCGGCAATGGGATTTTGCAGAAGCTGGCAGCGTGAATGTTTGTGGAGTTGATTTGCTCTTTTCATGCCGATTTTAGGGCTTAAATCTCCATTTGGGGATTTTAAGCCCTATTTTTGTTTCAATTTGTCCCATTCTATTCTTTTCGGTTGCATTATTTTTGCATTCGGAATTCAATAATGAAATCGAGATGAAAATAAAACACTGGCTTTTGCTTATGCTATTGGTTGGGACGGGACGCGCGGTTTGTATGGCCTCGTCTTCTTTGGTTACTTATCCGGCTCCTGAGGGTGTGGATTTGAATGATGATTTTACGGTACAGGTACGTCAAGACGGGGGAGAATGGAAAACCTTGCCGTCCTACTTGGTGAAGGTGGATGAGGTGAGGGATACCAAACACTGCGTGGAGGACGCTTCGATGGCCATTTTCGACTTTTCCGGAAAGGTTGACGTGAAAGCCGTATATAATAAAGGTAAGGTGAACACGGCTCGTGTCCGTCCGCTTTCTTACGACATACCGTGCAGGGTGGAGGGGAATGCCGTTTGTTTCGAATTGACACGTCCCTGCAATGTTTCGGTGGAAGTGAATGGAGATATTTTCCACAACTTGCATTTGTTTGCCAATCCGTTGGAGACGGATGTACCGGATAAAAACGACCCGGATGTATTATATTATGGCCCGGGCTTGCATACGCCGGAGAACGGGGAACTGAAAGTTCCTTCGGGAAAGACCGTCTATCTGGCCGGTGGAGCTGTATTGGCCGGGCGTGTCATTATGGAAGGCGTACACGATGTGAATTTGAGAGGAAGAGGTATTATTGATTATAAGGTAAAAGGAGGCATCCGTATAGCCAACTCCCGTAACGTACTGGTCGAAGGCGTTGTCACGACCCAGTGCGCTACGGGGGGCTCGGATGGTGTGACGATCCGCAACGTAAAGAGCATCAGCTATTACGGATGGGGAGACGGGATGAATGTCTTTGCCAGCAATAATGTGTTGTTCGATGGCGTGTTCTGCCGTAATTCGGACGATTGTACGACGGTGTATGGCACACG
>ENA-OPDF01001496-OPDF01001496.1-human-gut-metagenome-genome-assembly--contig:-NODE-1496-length-13504-cov-2.705703_pt1 | contig 13504 bp, 9 predicted proteins | sample MGYA00241575_ERZ501501 | MGnify/ENA primary metagenome ERZ501501 (study PRJEB25962, sample SAMEA1972229) | human gut metagenome | biome: human gut; feature: human-associated habitat; material: faeces... | reverse complement strand
CGCCCAAGCGGGCGTACGTTATTCGATCACGAATCCGTATGCGTACGTGGAATCGAACTTGGATGGTTTTATCAATGTGCTGGAGGGATGTAGGCATCATAAGGTGAGGCATCTGGTGTATGCTAGTTCCAGCAGCGTGTATGGGCTGAACGCTGATGTGCCTTTCTCTGAGAAAACGAGTATCGCCCATCCCGTGAGCTTGTATGCCGCATCCAAGAAGTCTAACGAGTTGATGGCGCATGCGTATAGCCAATTGTATGGGATTCCTACCACGGGTTTGCGCTTCTTCACGGTGTATGGGCCATGGGGGAGACCGGATATGTCTCCATTCTTGTTCGCCGACGCTATCCTGCACGATCGTCCGATCAAGGTGTTCAATAACGGGGATATGCTACGTGACTTTACGTATATAGATGATATCGTGGAGGGAGTGATACGGGTCTTGGACCGGCCGGCTACACCGAATCCGGATTGGGACCCGGAGCATCCGGATCCTAGTTCCTCCTTCGCACCCTATCGTATTTATAATATAGGCAATTCACGGCCTGTCAGGTTGATGGATTTTATACAAGCTATAGAGAGCGCTTGCGGGAAAGAGGCGGTGAAGGATTTCCTTCCGATGCAACCGGGGGACGTGTATCAGACGAACGCCGATACTACATTACTTCAACAGGCAGTGGGTTTTAAGCCTTCAATGGATATTCAAGAGGGTGTTAATCGAACCGTGGCGTGGTTCAAATCATATTATAATCTATAAAAATAAATTCTACGGTATGAAAATAGCGATTGTCGGGACAGGATATGTCGGTTTGGTAACGGGTACCTGTTTTTCGGAGATGGGTGTGGACATTACGTGTGTGGATGTGATGGCCGAGAAGATCGAGAACTTGAAGAAGGGTGTCATCCCGATTTACGAGCCGGGCTTGGAGGATATGGTCCATAAGAATTATAATGCCGGACGTTTGAAGTTCACGACGGATCTCTCCTCCGTTCTGGGTGACGTGGAGGTGGTGTTCAGTGCGGTAGGTACACCTCCGGACGAGGATGGCAGTGCGGATCTGCGTTATGTGCTGGAGGTTGCCCGTACGGTAGGGCAGCATATCAATAAATATACGTTAGTGGTGACTAAAAGTACGGTACCGGTGGGTACGGCCCGGAAGGTCAAGGTCGCTATCCAAGAGGAATTGGATAAACGGGGTGTGTCTGTTGAGTTTGACGTGGCCAGTAATCCGGAGTTCTTGAAGGAGGGAAATGCGGTGGATGATTTCATGAAGCCGGATCGTGTGGTGGTCGGCGTGGAATCGGATCGGGCACGAAAGCTGATGGAGAAGTTGTATAAGCCGTTCATGATGAATAACTATCGCTTGATCTTTACGGATGTGCCTTCCGCTGAGATGATCAAATACGCCGCTAATTCCATGTTGGCTACCCGTATCAGTTTTATGAATGACATCGCCAATCTTTGTGAGTTGGTGGGTGCTGACGTGAACATGGTGCGTAAGGGGATAGGCTCGGACAGTCGTATCGGGAGTAAGTTCTTGTACCCGGGATGCGGCTATGGTGGTTCTTGTTTCCCGAAAGACGTAAAGGCGTTGATCAAGACGGCTGAAAAGAATGGCTATACGATGAATGTCTTGAGAGCGGTCGAGGAGGTAAATGAGCGGCAAAAGAGCGTATTGTTCCATAAACTTCAAAAACATATCCCGGACTTATCCGGGAAGACGATAGCCCTATGGGGCTTGGCTTTTAAGCCGGAGACGGATGATATGCGTGAGGCTACCTCTTTGATCTTGGTTGATTTGCTGACGAAAGCGGGTGCTACGGTCAAGGTGTATGATCCGATCGCTATGGCGGAGTGCAGACGTAGGCTGGGTGACAAGGTCGTCTACGCGAGTGATATGTATGACGCTACGGTGGATGCGGATGCCTTGTTGCTGGTTACGGAATGGAAGGCATTTCGTATCCCTAGTTGGGCTGTACTTAAAAAGCTTATGCGTAATTCCTTATTGATCGATGGCCGTAATATTTATGATGCCTATGAGCTTCATGAGGCCGGTTTTACCTATGAGTGTATAGGGAAATCATAGATCAGTTACCGGAAGTAGTTGGTATTTGATAGAGATATTTAATCAGTTTAAAAGGCAATGTTATTCGTAGCATTGCCTTTTTTGTTAGCTTTGTGGGAGTATAATCTAATTAATATCGTGAAAAGAATGAGTGTAGTCAAGAAAAACGCTTATATCGGAGTGGATTTAGGGGGGACGAATATGCGTGCCGGCCGTATCGCAGGGGATCGATTAGTGGCTCAGGGGAACGCCCCGACTCCCCAGGACGCCGCGGATTGCGGGGAGACATTGGAGGCTTTGATAGAGGTGATCCGTTCCGTGTGGGACGAGGGCGTGGTAGCTATCGGTATCGGTGTGCCGAGCGTGGTGGATCGTGAGAAGGGGATCGTATATAACGTGGTGAATATCCCGCATTGGGAGGAGGTACATTTGAAGGAGATCTTGGAGGCTCGCTTCTCCGTGCCGGTTTATGTGGATAACGATGCGAATTGCTTCGCTCTGGGTGAGCGTATCTTTGGCGACGGAAAGACGGTTGATAACTTCGTGGGCCTCACCAAAGTGGGGCTGTCCGCCGCCGCCGCCCTGAATCAACTTGGCTGCTTCGCGGATGATTTGGCCTACGTTCATGCCGTGTGCCTTCACCATATTGTCCGAAGCCGCAGCCGTCAGCATGGGTTTGCCTTCGTGTAGGCTACCGATGATGACCAATGCGTCTTCCGCACCGTTCCGGAGTTGGAAGGCCATGTCTTTCACGAGGTCGGCAGGCATGGGGAGAATACCACGGTATAGCGTTACGCCGTTTACGATGGCGGCCTGCGAGACGATATGTGCCTTGGCCTGTGCGGCCTTTTCTTTCATGCTTTCTTCAATCTGCTTCTTCAGGGTTGCGTTTTCCTCAATGGATTTGAGGATGGCAGCTTTCACGTCCGGGGCATTGTTGAACATGGTCCTCAGTTCGTTTGTCAGGTCTTGTAGGGTATAAAGCATGTTTTCTACTTTTTCTCCCGTGATGGCCTCAATACGACGGATACCGGCAGCTACCGAACTCTCGCTCAGGATTTTCATCATACCGATACGGCCGGTGGATTTGGCATGGCAACCGCCACAGAATTCCACGCTGTCGCCGAATTGCACGACGCGCACCCGGTCGCCGTATTTCTCTCCGAAGAGCGCGATAGCCCCCAGTTCCTTGGCCTTTTCTATCGGCATGTCACGATGGTCTTGCAGGGGCAGGTCTTCGCGGATTTTGGCATTGACGATACGTTCCACTTCGCGCAGTTGCTCGTCGGTCACTTTCTGGAAATGGGAGAAATCGAAACGCAGGTATTCCGGAGTGACCAATGAACCTTTCTGTTCCACGTGTTCGCCCAACACCGTGCGCAGGGCCTGGTCGAGCAGGTGCGTACAAGTGTGGTTGGCTTCGCTGGCAGCGCGCAAATCGGTGTCTACGCAGGCCATGAAGTCGGCTTCGGGGTGCTCAGGCAAAGTCTTGGCGATATGTACCGGGAGGTTGTTTTCCCGTTTAGTGTCTACGATTTCTATGGTCTCGTGTTCCGAACAAAGCACACCGCGGTCGCCCACCTGTCCGCCCATTTCGGCATAGAACGGCGTGTAGTCGAGTACGATTTGATAGAACGTCTGTTTCTTTTGCGTTACTTTGCGGTAGCGGAGGATGTGGCATTCGTGCTCTGTGTAGTCCCAGCCTTTGAACTCGGTTTCTCCTTCTTTTACTACTACCCAGTCGCCCGTTTCCACGGCTGCAGCGTTGCGCGCACGTTCTTTCTGCTTCTGCATCTCCGCATGGAACGTTTCTTCGTCCACGGTCATGCCGTTTTCACGACAGATGAGTTCCGTCAGGTCGAGCGGGAAACCATAGGTGTCGAACAACGTGAAGGCTTCCACGCCGTCTATGACGGTCTTGCCGGCGGCACGCGTTTCGGCCATCACGCGGTCGAGCAGGCGGATACCGGTTTCCAAGGTGCGCAGGAAGGAGTCTTCTTCCTCTTTCATCACTTTGGAGATGAGCACCTTTTGGGCTTCCAACTCTGGGTAGGATTTTCCCATTTCCTGTACGAGTACGGGCAGGAGCTTGTACATGAAAGCTTCTTTCTGGCCTAAGAACGTGTAGGCATAGCGTACGGCGCGGCGCAGGATACGGCGGATGACGTAACCGGCTTTGGCATTGCCCGGCAACTGGCCGTCGGCGATGGAGAAAGCTATGGTACGCAAGTGGTCGGCCACTACGCGCATGGCTACATCCTTCTTCGCGTCTTCACCGTATCGGCAATCCGACAGGTCGCCGATTACCTTGATGATAGGCTGGAACACGTCGGTGTCGTAATTGGAACGTTTGCCTTGCATCACAGCACACAGACGTTCGAATCCCATACCCGTGTCGATGACTTTGGCCGGAAGGGGTTCCAAGGTCTGGTCGGCCTTACGGTTGTATTGCATGAACACGAGGTTCCATATTTCGATGACCAACGGGTTGTCCTTGTTCACCAGTTCGCGGCCGGGCACTTTCGCTTTTTCTTCTTCCGGACGCAGGTCGATATGGATTTCAGAACACGGACCGCAGGGGCCCGTGGCACCCATTTCCCAAAAGTTGTCGTGCTTGTTGCCGTTGATGATGTGGTCGGCCGGGAGGAACTTCTCCCAATAAGAAGCCGCTTCGTTGTCGCGTTCAAGTCCTTCTTCGGGTGAACCTTCGAAGACGGTGGCATATAGGTTGGACTTGTCGATCTTCAACACGTCTACCAGATATTCCCAAGCCCATTCGATGGCTTCTTTCTTGAAGTAATCGCCGAAGCTCCAGTTGCCGAGCATTTCGAACATGGTATGGTGGTAAGTGTCATGGCCTACTTCTTCCAAATCGTTGTGCTTTCCGCTGACACGGAGGCATTTCTGCGAATCGGTGCAACGTTTGCTCGTGGCGGGACGGTTGCCCAGGATGATGTCTTTGAACTGGTTCATGCCCGCATTGGTAAACATCAGCGTCGGGTCGTCTTTGATGACCATCGGCGCAGACGGGACAATGAGGTGCCCCTTGGACTCGAAGAACTTGACGAACGAGTCGCGGATTTCGTTTGCAGTCATTTGATTTTTATTTTATGCGTTACTATTTTCCAAAAAGTTTTGCAAAGATAGGCCGTTTTGCCTACTTTTGCAAGGAAATGACTGGAAACGAACGGAAAAAGAGTTGAATTATGGCACTGAATCCGAATAAGGAGTTGAAACTTTATTATTCCATTGGAGAAGTGGCGGAAATGCTGGGGGTGTCCGAGACTTTGCTGCGCTACTGGGAGAAAGAATTCCCCACGATAACCCCTAAAAAATCGGGACGGAACATTCGGCAGTACTCGCAGGAGGACATCGAACAAGTACGCCTGATTCACCATTTGGTCAAGGTGAAAGGCATGAAGCTGGCGGCCGCCCGCAAGGCTTTGCGGAACAGCAAGGGAGAAGTGGAGCGGAATATGGAGATTGTCAGCCGCCTGCAAGCCGTCCGCGAGGAGTTGATGCAAATAAAAAAGGAATTAGACGGTTTGGTCTGATTCCTTTCTATGGTGTGCGGCCGGGAATGTCTCAGTCTATTCGGGTCACTTCTTCTATACCGGTCATGTTCTTCAGTTTGTTGCAGATGGTTTTGACATCCTCCACATCGTGTACTCCCAATTGTATTTCGCAATCGAATATGCCGTCCTTTGTCGAGACGGTCAATTTGTAGATATTGATGTTAAGCTGGTTGGACAGTACACCGGTCATTTCATGCAGGATACCGATATTGTCGATGCCGCTGACTTTGATGGTGGCGGGGAAGAACAACGTTTTATGTACGTCCCACGTAGCCGCGAGAATATGATTACCGTCGCTGGTCTTGAGTTTGGCGGCCACTGGACATTGGCGTTTGTGAATGTAAATGTGCTTGTCGCTGTCGATATATCCCAGCACATCGTCGCCCGGGATGGGGTGGCAACATTCCGCAATAATGAAATTCTGAATGTTTTCTTCGTTCAGAACCACTGTTTTTTTCCGATCTATGGAGATCGGTTGTTCCGGGGTCGGTTTCTCTTTTGTTTTTGAAGAAGGAGACTTCTTCTTCAGGAAGGGGATGAAATGTGTCCAACTGTTGCCCTTGTTCCCTTGTTTCTCGTGAAGCACATTCAAGTCGGCCGTGCCCAACACGACGTTTTTGCTGCCTATGGCTTGGAAGAGTTCTTCGCGGAACTTGATGCGGTGCAAGTCGCATAGTTTGTCGATGTTCATGCTGTTGGGTTCAACCTCTGCTTTTTCGAAGAATTCGTTAAGCATCTCTTCTCCTTGCTTTTGCAGCTCGCGTTCTTCGCGGCGCAGGATGGCTTGTATCTTGTTTTTGGCCTTGGCTGTGGTGGCGAAGTTGATCCACTCTTTCTGTACCCGTTGGGTTTTCGAGGTCAGGATTTCCACTTGGTCGCCGCTTTGTAATTTGTGGCTGAGCGGTACCAATTTATGATTCACCTTCGCACCGATGCAATGGCTGCCGAGAAACGTGTGGATACTGAATGCAAAATCGAGTGCCGTGCAGTCGGCCGGCATCGTCTTGAACTCCCCTTTGGGTGTAACTACGAAGATTTCCGAGGCGTAGAGGTTCAATTTGATGGCATCGAGGAAGTCCAAGGCGTTCGGCTGTGGGTCGTCCAGGATTTCTTTGATGGTGTGGAGCCATTTTTCCAGTTCGTCTTCGCTGTCTGCTGTCGTTTTGCTGCCTTCTTTATATTTCCAATGAGCGGCAAATCCTTGCTCTGCCATCTCGTCCATTCTTGTGGAGCGGATTTGCACTTCTATCCATTGGCCCGTCTTACTCATGAGCGTGACATGCAGAGCTTGGTAGCCATTGGCTTTCGGGTGAGTCAACCAATCGCGCAACCGTTCGGGATGCGGCTTGTATATACGGCTGGCACACACGTAGATGCGGAAGCATTCGCTGATTTCGTCTTCTGCCCTTTGCGGTTCGAAGATGATTCTTACGGCCAGAATGTCGTAGACTTCTTCGAACTCGATATGCTTGTTTTGCATCTTGCACCAAATGGAATAAGGTGTTTTGATGCGTGCTTTGATGGTATAGGTAAGCCCCATCTTATCCAATGCCTCGCGGATGGGGCGCGTGAAATCTTCAAAGAGGGTTTCACGATGGGCGCGGGTTTGTGCCAGTTTGTCGATAATTTGCTGGTATTCCTCAGGATGCTCGTACCGGAAACTCAGGTCTTCCAGTTCTTCTTTGATTTTGTTCAGTCCGAGACGGTTGGCCAGCGGCGCATAAATATAAAGAGTTTCCCCTGCTATCTTATATTGTTTGTTGGGGGGCTGCGAGCCTAACGTACGCATATTATGCAACCGGTCGGAAATCTTGATGAGAATCACCCGGATGTCGTCGCTCATGGTCAGCAACAGTTTCTTGAAAGACTCGGCCTGGGCAGACGCCTTGTCGCCGAAGATGCCTCCCGATATTTTCGTAAGCCCGTCTACGATTTGAGCGATTTTAGGACCGAAAATGTTGGAGACGTCTTCCACGGTGTAGTCAGTGTCTTCTACCACGTCGTGGAGCAAGGCGGCACAGATGGAGGTAGAACCCAAGCCGATTTCGCTGCATACGATTTGGGCTACGGCCAGCGGATGCATGATGTAAGGTTCGCCGGAAAGGCGGCGCACTCCTTTGTGGGCTTGTTTGGCAAAATTAAAAGCCTTGGTAATGATTTCCACCTTTTTGCGGTGGCGTGACGCCAAATAAGTATTTATCAGATGCTGAAAAGCATCATTTACCATTTTCTCTTCGTCAAGTTGTTTTTTGGCAGAATCTTCCATGGTCACCTCCTTTTGTCTTTTGCGACTGTTTTATCTGACTTTCAGTTTTTTCCCGGCTCGTATGCTTGTACCTTTTATACCGTTGAGGCGTTTGAGTTTGGATACGGTCGTTCCGTAACGTTTCGCAATCGTCGAGAGAGTCTCTCCCGAACGTATGGTGTGGGTTCTCGATTTGCTGCGGCTGCTCTTGCTGCTGCGTGAACGTGTAGCGGATGATTTTTTTGCAGATTGGCTTACAGCCACTTCGCTACGGTTGGTGAACAGTTCGTCCGACTTATAAGTGTAAACGGAATCTCCGGCCGCAATGAACGCGCTGATACCGTGGGTAGGCAGGCGGAGAATGCAGCTTTTTTTGGCGCCCGGAATAAGTCCCGTACGGTATTGCGGATTAAGGGCTTTGACTTCTTCCGCCTTGACGTTGCATACAGCTACGATTTGGTCGAAATGCACGTCGCGGTCAACGATGATGGTGTCCGTGCTGGGAGGCAACGTAGTGGTCATCGGGCATATATTATGTTCGCAATAATAGTTCATGACGTAATTGGCGGCAATAAAAGCCGGTACGTAACCTCTTGTTTCCTGCGGAAGATAAGGATAGATTTGCCAATAATCCCTGCTTCCCCCTGCGCGTCGGATGGCCTTGTTTACGTTGGCCGGCCCGCAGTTGTAGGCTGCAATGACCAAAGTCCAGTCGCCGAAAATCTGATAAAGGTCTTGCAGGTAATGTGCGGCTGCATACGAGGATTTGATGGGGTCACGTCGTTCGTCTATCAGACTATTGACATCGAGGCCGTACACTTTACCGGTAGAAATCATGAATTGCCACAATCCGGCTGCACCGACCCGGGAGGTGGCTCCAGGGTTGAGGGCGGACTCGATGACCGGCAGGTATTTCAGTTCCAAGGGTAACTGGTAACTTTCCAATGCTTCCTCGAATATGGGTACATAGAAATTATTGGCTGCCAGCATGTAAGATACGGAGCGTCTCAGCCGTGTACAATATTGGTCGATGAATTTCCGTACCACCTCGTTATAGGGCATTTCTATGACGTTGGGCAGGCGGTTGAGTCGCGAGATGTATTCCTCCTTGCTGTATTGCGGATTCTCGTCCGAACTTTCGCATTTCTCATCCACTCCCAGATAGTTCTTGGTGTTCCATTCTTGCAACAGGCTGTCTATTTCATAGGTCATACCTTCCGGGAGACCGATCACTTCGTCTTTTCCCGTCTGGTCGTCGTGTACGGTGATGTCGTTTTGTGCTTTCATCCCCGTAGCCAATAAAGCTGCTATACAGAATAATCCGATTTTCTTCATCATGGTTTAAAAGTTTAAATTACATTGGACGCCTACCGAAGCCTCCCGTCCCCGTCCGCCAAAATTAAAGACGGCCGGTTCGATTCGCAAACCCAAATCTTTGGAAATGTCGAAAGACGAGAGTTCCGCGTCCACGTATGCGTCTACTACCGACAGCAGATATACGGCTATCATGGCGAATATACTCATGTCCCGGTACTTGCGGTAATAGTTCTTTTTGTTCTTGAATATTTCTTTGTATTGGTCTTCCCGGCCTGCAATGCTGTAATTCAACGGGAGCATATTTTCGTAGCTCTTCGTGTTGGGGTCGTCATCCATAATATCCAGATAGGCTTGTGAATAGTCGCCATACATCTGGTTGTTCCACGTCAGGGCATAGAGGCAACCTAAAAAGCCGCCGTAGACAATAGGTATTTTCCACAGTTTGCGGTTGTAAATCTGTCCGGCTCCCGGAATAATCAGGGATAACCATAGGGCACGCTGTGGATTGGGAATGAAACGCTTTTCCATAAAAGAGGGCGTGTGGCAGAGCAATGAATCGCTTTTCAGGCCGATGGCAGTGGAATCCAATGCGGTTGCTGTGGTGTCCGTCAACGTTCCTGCGGACGGCAAACTGTCGCCGGGCGTGGGGGGCGTTTCGGTGATAACGGGTGGAATGCTGTCTTTGGCCGTAACGGCCAACGTGTCGGCAAGCAAGGGTACTGCGGTGGGCACGGAGTCGTGTACGGCAGGTATACTGTCTGCTGCCGGAGACGTTTGTCCCCAAACTGAAGACATCCCGCCGTGCATGAACAAGATGCCGAGCAGGATGAGTGAATGACGATATAAGAGTTTAATACACTTCAACTTTTTAAACGGTCAAACAGTTCGATAATACGTTCCAATTCTTCTTCATTCGCAAACGGAATGCTGATTTTACCCTTGCCTTTATCCGAGCAAGTGAGTTGTACTTTGGCTTGAAAGAATTTAGATAGACTTTGTTTCAAAACGTTGTATTCTTCGGGAAGACGTGCTCCCTTCGGTGTGATTTTTTTACCTCCGCTTTTTACGCTTTCGCCTTCCGTGAGAGCTTTTACCATTTCTTCTACCTTCCGGACGGAAAGGTTCTCCTGAATGATTTGCTGGAATAGTTTGATTTGCAGTGTAGGGTTATCCAAAGCAAGTAAAGCGCGTGCGTGTCCCATGTCGATGTCTTTGTTTTGCAAAGCCATCTGAATAGGAGCGGGCAAACGGAGCAGACGCAGGTAGTTCGTGATGGTAGAGCGGTTTTTACCGATGCGTTCACTCAATTTCTCTTGCGTCAGGTTGTATTGTTCGATAAGATGTTGGTAGGCCAGTGCGATCTCCACCGAATTCAGGTCTTCGCGTTGGATGTTCTCTATCAAGGCCATTTCCATGACATTCTCGTCATCTGCCGTACGTATGTATGCCGGGATGGTGTGCAGGCCGGCTTGTTTGGAAGCTCTCCAGCGCCGTTCTCCGGCGATGATCTGAAACGTGTCGTCTTCCATCTTGCGGAGTGTGATGGGTTGTACGATGCCGATTTCCGCAATGGAGTCGGCCAGCTCGCGCAGACTTTCAGGGTCAAAATCCCTTCTCGGCTGGTTGGGATTCGGAGAAATCTTGTCCAGTTCGATTTCATTGATGGTAGAGGAACCGTCCGTGTGAACTTCCTTGGTGGAAATCAGGGCGTCCAGTCCTCGTCCTAAAGCAGGGTATTTCTTGTGTACAGCCATTCTTTTTTCTGTTATTTGTCTTTTTCAATAATTTCTTTCGCCAAAGCCAAATGGTTCTTGGAACCTGTGGAGTCCGTGTCGTAAAGGATAACCGGAAGACCGTGGCTCGGGGCTTCGCTGAGTTTGACGTTCCGTTGGATGACGGTTTTGAAGACTAATTCCTGGAAATGCTTTTTTACCTCATCATAAATCTGGTTGGCCAGACGCAGGCGGCTGTCATACATGGTCAGCAAAAAACCTTCGATTTCCAAAGACGGATTGAGCTTGGATTTGATAATCTTGATCGTATTGAGAAGTTTGCTGATACCTTCCAATGCGAAATATTCACACTGGACCGGGATGATTACGGCATCGGCTGCCGTCAATGCGTTTACGGTGATGAGGCCTAATGAAGGGGAACAATCTATCAAAATGTAATCGTATTCGTTCTTCATGGGGGAAAGGATACCCGTCAGCACTTTTTCCCGATTGGGAAGGTTCAGCATTTCTATTTCCGCACCGACCAAATCGATGTGCGAAGGAATGATGTCCAATCCCTCGATATTCGTAGTATAAATGGCATCGCACGGATCTGCGTGATCGATGATACATTCATAGATAGAGCAGTCTATTTCAGATACGTCTACTCCCAAACCGGAAGACGCATTGGCCTGAGGATCCGCATCGACAAGCAAGACCTTTTTTTCCAATGTCGCTAAAGAGGCGGCCAGATTCATCGAAGTCGTGGTCTTTCCGACCCCTCCTTTCTGATTTGCTAAAGCAATAATCTTTCCCATATCCTAATATTTGGTTTGCACAAAAGTAACGTATTCCTGACTACTGCGCTTTAGAGAATGCAGATAGAAACGTTAAATTGTTGAAAACTCGACTATATTGTTAATAACTGCGAGGAACATCATGCCGCAAAGATAATGTTTTTCGGTGAAAGCACTGAGCTTTTAAACCTTTTTTCGTACTTTTGTGGAAACAAATATAGGTGAAAATGAACGACATGAGGCCGCTTATCCTACTCTCGAACGATGATGGAGTACAGGCAAAAGGATTGAACGAATTAATAGATATGTTGTCTCCCTTGGGAGATATTCTTGTAATGGCGCCGGACAGTGCCCGTTCCGGTTCCGCGTGTGCGATTACGGCACACGACCCTTTACGTTATCGCGTCGTGGCTGTGCGTCCGGGTATAAAAATCTGTGCGTGTAGCGGGACTCCGGTAGACTGTGTGAAACTGGCACTTGAAATGGAAACCGGCCGTAAGCCGGATGTGGTGGTCAGTGGCATCAACCATGGGGACAATTCTTCTGTCAACGTACATTATTCGGGGACGATGGGTGTGGTGTTGGAAGGCTGCATGAAAGGCATCCCGTCTATCGGTTTTTCCTTGTGCGATTTCGATGCGGATGCTGATTTTTCTCCTACCATACGTGCGAGGCATTGTGGAGCGTGTGTTGAAAACGGGATTGCCAGCAGGGGTATGTCTGAATGTAAACTTTCCCCGACCGTCGGGACAGGGTTACCGTGGGACGAAGGTATGCAGGATGGCCCGTGGATCGTGGTCTAACGAGTTGTATGCAGCCGACCATCCTCGGGGCGGAAAATATTTTTGGCTCACCGGTGAGTATACCAACAAGGAACCGGAGTGTACGGATACGGATGCGTGGGCTTTGGCGCACAGCTATGTGGCGGTAACTCCCGTCACGGTGGACGTGACAGCTTATCAGGCCATGGACGGACTCAAAGACTTGGAAGTTTTATGAAATATTATCTGATTGTCGGTGAGGCCAGTGGGGATTTGCATGCGTCTCATCTGATGAAAGAACTGAAAGCCCGGGATGCCGAAGCGGATTTCCGCTTTTTGGGGGGAGACCTGATGAAGGCGCAGGGCGGGACTTTGGTTCGGCATTATAAAGAATTGGCTTACATGGGGTTTATTCCCGTGTTGCTCCATTTGCGCACGATACTGCACAATATGAAGGCGTGCAAACGGGACGTGTTGGAATGGAATCCCGATGTGTTGATTCTGGTGGATTATCCCGGTTTCAACTTGTCTGTGGCGGAATTCGTGCATGTGCATAGTCCCATACCGGTATATTACTATATCTCTCCCAAGATATGGGCATGGAAGGAGTATCGTATCAAGAATATCAAACGCGATGTGGACGAGCTTTTTTCCATACTTCCGTTTGAAGTGGATTTCTTTGAGGGAAAGCATCATTATCCTATTCACTATGTGGGTAACCCTACATTGGACGAAGTGGAGGCTTACAAAAGGGAAAACGAAAAAGACTTCGGACGTTTTGCGGAAGACAACGGACTGGAGGGCAAGCCCGTCTTGGCTTTGTTGGCCGGGAGCCGTAAGCAGGAAATCAAGGACAACTTGCCCATGATGGTAGAAGCGGCTTCCGTTTATGAGGGGCAGTATGAGTTGGTGTTGGCGGCAGCCCCTAATATAGACCCTGAATTTTATGGAAAAGTGTTACGGGGCAGCCGTGTGAAAATCCTGTACGGCCAGACCTATCGTATATTGCACCACGCCTGCGCAGCTTTGGT
>ENA-OPDF01001486-OPDF01001486.1-human-gut-metagenome-genome-assembly--contig:-NODE-1486-length-13556-cov-3.602029_pt1 | contig 13556 bp, 9 predicted proteins | sample MGYA00241575_ERZ501501 | MGnify/ENA primary metagenome ERZ501501 (study PRJEB25962, sample SAMEA1972229) | human gut metagenome | biome: human gut; feature: human-associated habitat; material: faeces... | reverse complement strand
TGCTTTTCATCGGCATCGGTGCAATGATCGACTTCGGCCCCGTGCTGACCAACCCGAAACTTATGCTTTTCGGTGCGGCGGCGCAGTTCGGCATTTTTTTCACGCTCTGCATGGCAACCCTCTGCGGGTTCGGGCCGATGGAATCCGCTTCCATTGCGATAATCGGCGCGGCGGACGGCCCGACAAGCATTGTTGTTGCAAACCACCTCGGCATCAGCGCAAACAACCCGGGGCTTTTCAGTGCGATCGTTGTTGCGGCATATTCCTATATGGCTCTTGTTCCGATTATACAGCGACCCGTAATAAAACTTATCACAACCAAGCACGAGCGGCTTATCCGCATGGAATACGAACAGCGGGATGTTTCAAAGCTGACCCGAATTCTGTTCCCGATCGTTATCACATTTGTGGTCGGCATCGTTGCGCCGGGCGGTCTGCCGCTCATTGCCTGCCTGATGTTCGGAAATCTGCTTCGCGAATGCGGCGTTCTGAATGCACTTTCCGAAACGGCACAGAAGGTGCTTGCGAACCTTATCACTCTCTTCCTCGGGCTATCCATTGCCGCCACGATGAGCGCGGACAAATTCCTGCGTCCGCAGACGCTGCTTGTTCTGGGGCTTGGCCTTGTTGCATTCGTGTTTGACACGGTCGGCGGCGTTTTCTTTGCAAAATTCATCAATCTGTTTGCAAAGAAAAAGATAAATCCAATGATCGGTGCGGCGGGCATTTCCGCTTTTCCGATGTCTGCAAGGGTTGTTCACAAGCTTGGGCAGGAAGAGGATAATCAGAATTTTCTGCTTATGCACGCTGTCGGCGCAAACGTTTCCGGTCAGATTGCGTCCGTCATTGCGGGCGGCTTGATTCTCAGCATTTTCGGTTCCATGCTCGGTTGACGGAAAGGAGCGAATATTATGACGTTATTCAGCACAAATTCACTCGTTATGAACGGATTCTTTGATTTCAGCAAGGATGGTTTCGGCTTTGTCGATTCGCTTAAGGTCATGCTGCTCGGGCTTATCATCATCTTTGTTGTTACGGGCGTTTTGATTCTTTGCGTTGCCGCACTCAACAAAATGAGCGCAAGGAGCAAGCATTCCGCAGACAAAAGGAACGCGGGAAAGAATAAGTAAAATATATTTCCTGTTATTCTTGCAGCATACATCAATTCAATCGGAATAATCTTCCCTTGTTCATGCGAAAAACTCCGCCGTTTATGCGGAGTTTTCATTTTGTTTTTATAATCTCGGTTTTAATTCGGTACGGTTTCGCGGCAGGTTCAGCCCGGTGCCGCCCCAATTTCGGCGGATTTAACCGAAACCTCTGCAAGCCTGCCAATCCGCGCTCCGTTATGCAAACTCGAAAACGAGGCAGCCGCGCCGCCCCGTTTTCGAAAGGAGTCATCTGATTATGCAAAAAAAGCACGGAACCCCGCCTCTTTTATCAGCCTTTTGCTTCATCACCGTTTTGGGAGGAGCTCCGGGCCGCACTCGAACCGTGCGACCCGAAAAAACCTCCGTTTTGGGGTTGAATAATGTCGATTTCGGTGATACAATCAATATAGGGTATAACGTAACGTTACAGTCAAGCCCTTTCAAAAAATTTTTTGGACGCGCAATGTTTTCATGCCGAAAACATTCAGCCGCGGAAGGAGCCGCCGTGACAACAAAGGAATTTGCAAAGCTCTGCGGAGTTGAAAAGCGGACGCTGTTCTTTTATGATGAAATCGATTTGCTCAAGCCTGCGCGCATACTGCCCAACGGCTACCGTGAATACGATTTTTCGCAATTGCCGCGCATGGAATCCATCCGCCTGCTGCAATCGGCGGGGCTGAACCTTCGTGAAATCAAATCCATACTGCTCTGCGAAAGCGGACATAATATCGACATTGTAAACGACTGCCGTCAGCGCGTCATGCAGCAAATGGCGGATATGCAGGCGGGACTCTGCTATATTGAGCGGAGAGTTGCCCTGCGCAAAAGTTATCTTGAGCACGCGCCCGGCGAGATTTTTACGGAAAATGCGCCCGCGCTGCCAATCTCCGCAATAAACGCCGATGATGTCGGCAGCAATCATTCCCTCGGCATAAGTTACTTCTCCCTCGGTCATTATCTCGGGGTTGAAGAGGATGCCGAAGCCCTTCATCCGCGCCGTTTTTTTAAGCATTGCCGTTCGGAAACCGCCAATGCGTTCCTTCCCGCCGGGCAATATGCCTGCATGTTCCTGCACGAGGCGGACAATGAGCAGATTTTTTATATCGCGCCGTGGGTAAAACGCTTCGTTGAGCTTGCAGAAGCAAAGGGTCTTTCCGTTGAACGCACGGTCTATGTTGAAGATTTGCCCGCGTGGCTGATTGACGAGCCCCGCAGTATGATTTTGCGTTTTGCGGCGCGCATTACGTCTTAGTCTGCAAAATATATCTTTGCGTGTAATACTTAATTTAAAGTAATTTATAAAATGAGGTTATGATCATGAAATCCGAATTCAAAAAGATTGCAATTATCTGCGCGAGCGAGCGTGAACTTGCTCCGTTTCTTCCGTTGATTGAAAACCCGACAATTTCCGAACGGGCAATGCTGCGCATTCACGAGGGCAGGCTGAACGGGTTTGACGTCGCGGCGGTTTATTGCGGCGTTTGCAAAGTTAATGCCGCCGCAGCAGCACAAATTATGATAGACTGTTACGGTGCGGACACCGTCATCAGTGCGGGAGCCTCCGGCGGAATGGCGGAAGACCTTCAGCTGTTCGACACCGTTGTTGCAGCCGAGGCCTGCTATCATGATGTTCACGAACGCATTTTGACCGATTATCACCCGTTTATGAAAACACAGTTCTTCCCCGCCTCATCGGAGCTTGTTTCGGCAGCGAAAGCCGCAGCAAAACCCCTTGCCGAGCGCGGACAGCGAATATTTTTCGGGCGTACCGCAACAGGTGAAGCGTTCATTGCCGACGAGGGACGTGCGGATATTAATTCCCGCCTTGCACCGCTTGCGGTTGATATGGAATCCGCTGCGATTGCTCATGTCTGCTATTTGAACGGCGTTCGCTTCATCGCGGTGCGCTGCATCACGGACACCGCAAAACACAGCGGAGTCGGCACATTTGAAGAAAACTGTTCCCGTGCTTCCGAAATTGCAAAGGATTTTGTTTGCGCAATGCTTAATGAGCTGTAATCAAAAGCTTTAGACCGCACCGGATTCGGAAAAGAGCCTGCTTTTTCGGCAGGCTCTTTAGTCTATGGTGTAGGAGGCATGAAGAAATATATTTTAAAATCAGTTTTTCTCTCTGACTGAGCCGGTGTTCGTTGTGTTCGGCTCGGAACTCGGCTCATCGCTCACCGTCGGTTCATCGCTCACCGTCGGCTCATCGCTCACCGTCGGCTCATCACTCATCGTCGGTGTATTCGGAGCCGCTGTATTTTTTTGTCCGTTCGGATCGTTCGGAATCGGTGCATCCGCACCGCCCGCCTCGGCGCTGCAAATTATCATCGCCTGCGCCTCGTTTTTTTCGTTCAATCGAACTGTCACAATGCTGCCGACTGCAAGTTTGTTCGCCGAAACGAATCCCGTGCCGCTCGCAATATATGCACCCTCTGCAACGGTGAATTCAATCGCCGCTTCACCGTTTTCGGTGAAACTTATTTTGCTGCCGCCCGGGTTCATGCCCGAACCGGGATTGCCTTCGGGGGGATTGCCTTCGGGGGGATTGCCTTCACTCTGTTTGCCCGTATCGTTCCTATCGTTTGTATTTGTATCTTTCGCGCTGCTGTCGGCCGGTTCGGCGCCGTCATTATCCGAAATTTTACCGTTGTTGTTCGGTGCGGCCGGAGCCGAACCGTCACGGCGGGATCCGTCATTCATTCCGCCGGGAAATTGATTTTCGATGCTTTCGATCGTCCCCGGCTGCAAAGTGTACTTTCCGTCGGCAATAACGGTGATAATTCCCGAAACCGTCTTTTCCTCGGTTGATTTTGAGCCGCAGCCCGCAAAGCAAAGCATTGAAACCGCCGCAATCACCGCCGTGAAAATGCACAGCACCCGCCGTCCGTGTTTTTTGTGTTCCTTTACCATTCGGTTCATCCTTTCCGTTTCCGTTATTCCTGCGGGAAAGCCCGTTTCGGTGCAAAAGCCGCTCTTCTCCGTCCCTGCTAATATTATATTGGTTATTTACAGCATTCGCAAGGCTTAATTTTGTCTATTTCCGCACGAATTGAATTTATCTTGCGGCATTGCCTCATTCTATATGGAAACAGCCTTGATTTTGCTGTATAATGTTTCAAATAAGGCACAATTCCGCCGCGCATACGGATGCAGCCGCATTGTGCCGTCGGGATGCACCGCCTCCCGCAAAAGCTGAATGCAAAGGTGGAAGTGAAAATGAAGAAACTTTTGATATACATGAAAAAGTTCCGAAAGGAATGCATTCTGGCTCCGCTTTTCAAACTTTTGGAAGCAGCATTTGAGCTTTTTGTGCCGCTCATCGTTGCTGCAATTATTGACAACGGCATTGACGGCAAAAGCAAAAGCTTCATTATTAATATGGGGCTTTTGCTTCTGGCACTTGCGGCGGTCGGCCTGCTCTGTTCCGTAACGGCACAATTTTTCGCGGCAAAGGCTGCAATCGGCTTCTGCACCGACCTTCGCGCCGCTCTGCTGAAAAAAATCCAAAGTTTTTCCTACGCCGTGCTTGATACTCTTGGCGTTTCCGGACTGATAACGCGCATGACAAGCGATATCAACCAGATTCAAACGGGCGTCAACCTTTCTCTGCGCCTGCTTCTGCGCTCCCCGTTTGTTGTTTTCGGTGCAATGATAATGGCGTTCACAATCGACACACGCTGCGCACTCATTTTTGCGGGCGTTATAGTGCTGCTTTGCGCCGTTGTTTTTTCGATCATGCTGGCATCCATCCCGAAATACCGAAAAGTTCAGGCGGAGTTGGACAGCGTGACCGGCACCGTGCGCGAAAACCTTGTGGGCGTTCGTGTTCTGCGTGCCTTTTGCCGCGAGGAAGAGCAGCTTCGAACGTTTGACAGTCGAAGCGGAAAGCTTCTCGGTCTTCAAATCAACGCGGGCAAACTCTCCGCGCTGATGAACCCGCTCACACTGATAATTATCAACGCCGCTGTTATAATTCTTTTGCAAAGCGGTGCAATTCGAGTTAATTCCGGCTCTCTGACTCAGGGGCAGGTCGTTGCGCTGTATAATCTTATGGCGCAGATTCTTGTTGAACTGATAAAAATGGCCAATTTGTTCATAACCATCACAAAATCCCTCGCCTGTGCTGACAGAGTTGCGGCAGTCATGCAGCTTGACAGCGGCGCACACGGCGGCAATAAGCTGCCTGCGAACGGTTCGCCCTGCGGAAGTGTGGAATTTAAAAACGTATCGTTCGAATACAAAAACGCCGGAGCGGAAGCTCTGTTCGACATAAGCTTTTTTGCAAAACCCGGGCAGACCGTGGGCATTATCGGCGGCACCGGCAGCGGAAAAAGCACGCTTGTGAACCTTGTTCCGAATTTTTACAGCGCAACAAAGGGGCAGGTGCTTATTGACGGCGTGAATGCGGATGAATACGACCGCGCCGCACTGCTCTCCGCAGTTTCCGTTGTTCCTCAAAAAGCAGTGCTTTTCGAGGGCACGATTCGCAGCAACCTTTTAATGGGCAACCCGAATGCCTCCGAAGCGGAGCTTTTTTCGGCGCTTGAAACCGCTCAGGCGGCGGAAATTGTCCGCACAAAGCCGAACGGCATTGATGAACCCGTTTTGCGCGGCGGCAGCAATTTTTCCGGCGGGCAAAAACAAAGGCTGTCCATTGCGCGCGCCCTTGTTCACGGCGGAAGAATTTTGATTCTTGACGACAGTGCATCCGCTCTGGACTTTGCAACGGATGCAAAACTCCGCGCCGCAATTCGAAAGCTTTCCCCCGCGCCGACGACCTTCATAGTGTCCCAACGCGCGGCCTCGGTCATGTTTGCGGATTTCATAATCGTTCTGGATGAAGGGCGCGCCGTCGGACAGGGCACGCATGAAGAGCTTTTGCGCAATTGCGCTGTTTATCGCGAGATTTATGCCTCTCAGTTCCCGGACGAAGCGGCAAAGCTTAGCATTCCGAACAACACACCCGAAGGAGATGCGGCAAAATGAGCAAAAACGGTTTAAACAAAAAAGGAAGATCTGCGCACTCAGAAGAATTACGTTTTACACTCGATTCAGCGGGACGCGGCACCGCTGCGGAGCTTTTGCGCCGGCTGAAACCTTATCGTTTTAAATTCGCGCTTTCACTCGGGCTTTCGCTCGTGTATGTGTTTTTAACGCTTCTGATCCCCGTTCTCGCCGGAAAAATTATTGACTGCATCATCGGCGCGGGAAGGGTTGACTTTGCCGAGATCTCACCGTTTTTGCTGAAACTCGGTGCAGCTGCGGCGGGAGCCGCACTTTCTCAATGGCTTGTGAGCCTTTGCAACAACAGCATAACCTACGGCTGCGTTCGCAATATCCGTGCAGAAGCATTCCGCCGCATTCAAAAACTGCCCCTCGCCTATTTCGATTCGCACCCGGCGGGCGAAACCGTGAGCCGTATGCTCAGCGATGCCGATCAGCTTGCGGATGGGCTTTTGATGGGCTTTTCCCAATTGTTCACGGGGATCATGACCATTATCGGCACACTCGTGTTCATGCTCACCGTCAACCCGCTGATAACCCTCGTTGTTGTTGCCGTGACGCCGCTTTCGCTTGCGGTCGCAAGCTTTATTTCCAAGCGAACCTACTCCATGTTCCGCAAACAAAGCGAGACCCGCGGAGAGCAAACTGCGCTGATCGATGAATTCATCGGTGAACAAAAGCTCATCCGTGCATTTTCATACGAAGCCCGCGCAGAAGAACGCTTTAATGCAGTTAACGAGAAACTGCAAAAGTTTTCCCTCCGCGCCGTATTCTTTTCCTCTCTCACAAATCCGTGTACGCGCTTTGTGAACGCCGTTATCTATGCAGGGGTTGCCGTTTCCGGCGCATTCTCCGTGCTTGCGGGCGGGCTGACCGTCGGCGGACTTTCCGCTTTTTTAAGCTATGCCAACCAATACACAAAGCCGTTCAACGAAATTTCCGGAGTCATTACGGAATTGCAGGGCGCGTTTGCCTGTGCGGCGCGGCTGTTTGAGCTTATCAACACCCCTGCGGAAGTCGATGCCGCCGCTGCGCCGAACCCTGCTCAACGCAATGAAAAGGCTGAAAGCACCGGCAATATCAGCTTCCGCAATGTTTGTTTTTCCTACACGCCCGACACGGAGCTGATCCGCGATTTTTCGCTTGAGATAAAAAGCGGAATGCGCGTTGCAATCGTCGGCCCGACGGGCTGCGGCAAAACGACGCTTATTAACCTGCTCATGCGTTTCTATGACGTTAACTCGGGTGAAATTCTTATTGACGGAGTGGAAACCCGTTCCATGCCCCGCCATGAGCTGCGCAAAAAATTCGGCATGGTTCTTCAGGAAACATGGCTTCAGGCGGGAACCGTTCGGCAAAACATTGCAATGGGCAGGCCGCAGGCAGCGGAAAACGAAATCATCGCCGCCGCAAAGGCCTGTCACGCGCACGGGTTCATAATGCGTCTTCCGAAAGGTTACGACACCGTACTTGACGAAGCGGGCGGCAGCCTTTCCCAAGGGCAAAAGCAGCTCCTCTGCATTGCGCGCGTTATGCTTTTGAATCCCCCGATGCTGATTCTTGACGAGGCTACCTCTTCCATTGATACGCGCACGGAGCTTCTCGTTCAGGATGCTTTTGCAAAGCTTATGCACGGCCGAACAAGCTTTATCGTTGCGCACAGGCTTTCAACCGTTCGCGAGGCGGATATTATCCTTGTTATGCGCAGCGGGCGCATAGTTGAAAGCGGAACTCATGATGAATTGCTCCGTGCCGACGGTTTTTATAAAAAACTTTACGAGAGTCAGTTTGCCCGCTGAAAATGATTGTTCCGCTTTTTTGCTTTTGATATTTTCGCCGCAGGCAGAATCATGTTTGCGGTGATTTTTCTTTTTGGCGTTTTAATATCCGTTGAAATATCTCTGTTGTGCAGTTGATATATTTTATTAATGCCTTGTTTTTTGTTGTCAAATATCGGGTATATGTGTTATACTGGGAAGGAGCAAGGACAGCGCATTTGATTTTCTCCGCGTAATTTCGTGTTTACCGCCGAACAATCTTTCGGTTGTCCGCTCACGGCATTGTTTTCCCCCGCTCGACGATTTCATGACAGGAGGTTAAATCTTATGAAATCAAAACGCAAATTTCTCATTCCAGCCCTTGCCGTTGTGCTTACGGCGGCATTGGCAGTCGGCGTGTTCTTCTTTTACAAGGCCTTTAAAAAGCGCATAGACCCGGAAGAGCAAATGATTCACAGCACGCAGGAGCGCATTGAATATGCGCAGTCATGTTACAAAGAATTCAGCAAAAACCCGAACAAGACCTATACCGTTCTTGTCTCGCTCGACAGTGTTACAACGGAGGAGTTTACGCAGCTCTTCACCGGCTGCGGCGGCTTCACCCAGGTATACGACTGTATAACCGAAGGCGTTGACGACCCGATGTACGGCGGTTATCTCGACTGTGAAGGCAAAACAGCGGCGCAGCTTGCCGCCGAGTGTTATGCGGACACTTACGACAGCATCTGTTCCGAGTTGGACAGTTATGATCAGCAGGCTGCGGAAATCCGGGAGTCTTATATGTATGATGAGACTGTCGAGCCTTTTGTTACGCAGCCCCCTGTTGACACATTCGGCAAGGATATAGACACATCCGATATTAAAGTCCCCGGAAGCTCCTACAGCAGCGATGACACAGACTTCCAGCTGGCAGAAGACTTGGCTGACTTGCAGGAATTCCATGATAACTTTGTCATGCTGAAACAAGCAATGGAGCAAGGCAGATATCGCATATACGGAGTTAAACTGACGCTGACAGGTGCGCAGGCTCAGGCACTGCTTCAATCGAACAAAGTCCGTTTGGTCGAGAAGCTGACGATTTTTCCTGAAAGCAGCCTCTCTCCGTTGGATCCCTCCGAGGAGAATTGGGATTAAGAATATGACTTTTCACACTTTTGCGGCAATCTATTGTTTATTGTCGTTCGCACGCAATTGCACTTTATCTATAGTGCGGCAGTCTATTTGCGTCTAATGTGAAACCAAAGTGTCCGAATCACCGCAGGCAGAATCATGTCTGCGGCGATTTTTTGGAGCACTTCTTTATGAATGCAAAACAACGGTTCCTTTGCATTCATAAAGAATCGAAATAATCAAAGCGGCTCATCCCGATTGCATTTTGCAATGTGTCGGGGCGAGCCGCTTTTTATGGTTTTTTTCGGATTTTGCCGCTAAGGCTTATTTTGCCTGTTTTGCCCTGCGAACCGCAAGAATTCTCTGCATTTCGTTATAAACGATCATATAGCCCTCGTCAACGCCCATGCCGGGTTTTGCAAGGATCTGAACGGGCTGGGTTGCCATTGCGCACTGGGTGCAAACCTGTGCGGAACGGTCGGTTTCGTTGCAGGTGCCGCCCTGGTATGCGCCGATGCCCTTTTCTTTGCAGTAAAGAACAGCTTCGATCGTGTTGTTGATGCCGCCGAGATCGGGAGTTTTTATCTGAACCATGTGACCCGCTTTGTTGTCGGCAAAGTACTTGATGTCCTCAAGAGTGTTGCACCATTCGTCCGCAACGATCTCAACGTTGATTCCGCGGTCGTCAAGTTCCTTGGTGATTGCTGCAAGCGCGCGCATCTGCTTTTCGCGGTCTTCAACATCCATGGGGCCTTCAATGCGGAGGTGGAAGGGCTTTGCGGCTTCTTCAAGGCGCGCCATGTAATCGGCCATTGCCTTGTAGTTATCGTTGCCGAATGCAGCACCGATTGTGCCGTATACGTCAATGTGGAAAATCGGGTTGTAATTTTCATCCGTGCGGAGCTGAAGCACGCGGTCACGCAGCCATGCAACATACTGTTCGAGCAGTTCGCCGTGTTCGCCGAGCTTGGTCTTAACGTTGTTGATAAGCGCATGGGGCAGAATCTGTGCGCCCTTGATAATCATTTTATCCGCATTGGTGTAGCGATCATCACCGGACTGGGTGAAAATATCAATGGGCTTGTCGGAAATGGTGCAGCCGTATTCGTCCGCAACAACTTCGCACATCATTCTGCCGGTGGACCTTGCAACAGCGTCAAGAATCGCCTGAGTCATGCCGTAGCGAATTGCGGTGTGCAGACGTTTGCCGTCAACATGGATGGATTCGACCATTTCGGAAAGTGCGCGGAAATTGTCCGCTTCTTTGCCGACGAGTTCGGGCTTGATATAGTTTTCGATAACGGGAATGAAGTCCTTTGCAAGGAAGAGGGGATCGCGTCCGCCGCAGCCGCTGTACTGAACGGCAGCGCAGTCGCCGTATGCAATCTGGCCGTCCTCAAGAACGAGCATCACGGAGATGGATTCACCGGGCTGACGAACGGAGGTAAAGCCGGGGGTTTTGGGTTCGCCGACGTATGCGGCGCCGTCGCTTTTTGCGCCCGCCTTAATGGCGCGCTGATCGTCAAAATAGAAGCCTGTTCTGCCTGCGGAGCAGATAACATCGATAATTTTCATAAAAGTATCCTTTCAGTTCTTCAAAATTTTATTTCAAAAAAAGAAATTTAAGTATTCGGGCGGCACGAAAGCATTCCGCGCCGCCGTGCATTTTCAGCCGAAGCCGATTTGCGTTCGTTTATCTGCGGAGAGCCTGCGGCCTTCCGACAAGACGACCCTTGCTGATCGCGTAAACATCGTCAATGACCATTTGGAAGGTTGCATTGCGCTTTTCGGCCTTTGCGCGTTCTTCGATCTTTGCGCGGTGGAACGCCTTGATATCATCGGTGAAGGGCAGCGCACCCATGTCGAGAATGCGGATCGCGCCGTCGTTATCGCGTGCGGGAAGCATTTTGCCCGCATTGTAGCGGGAAGGTGCAAACGGAATATCAAGAACACCCGCAAGCACAGCGCGAACGGAACCTATCGCGATGTCGCCTTCGCCCAGTTCGAAGCACTTATCGACAATGCAGCGCGTCTCTCTGCGGATAATATCTTTTTCTTCCTCAAGGTTGGTCGCGGTGCAAACCTGGTCGGAAAGCATACTGATGACCTGCTTTGTGCAGCGCAGACCCTGTGCGTTTGCTTCCATTGTGGGAACGCCCGCCGCCTCGTGCGGAGTTTTGACGATGACTTTTGTTGCCTTTGAGAGTGCAGCGGTTGCACTGCCCCAGGAAATAACGCCGAATGCCTTCGCTTCGTCCTGCGGGAAACCGCCCATCCACTGATGGAAAACCGTGGTTATGATAACATCATCATAGCCGTATTTATGCATGTATTCATTTGTCAGCTCTTCAAGGGTGCGGATAGCCGCAACATCCTGAACAAGGTTGCCGCATTGGCCGTAGCCGACGGTGATATTGCGAACTCCCTGCTCTGCCGCAAGCAAAGCCTCAATAATCGCAACCGCATGGGATACGCAGGGCGGAACAAGAGTTCCCGTAAGCGGACCGTAGGGTTCACGGTTAATGGAAACACCCGCTTCTTCGTAGATGCCCGTAAGCCTGTCAACATACTGCCAATCGCGGATCGTCTCCTCCATCGGGACGCTCTTTGCATAGGGCAGGTTGTAGGAAATGCCGCCGCCTTCATAGCTTGTGAAACCGCCCGCATAGGCAATTTCGGTCAAAAGGCGCGCATCGGGTGTGCCGTGGCGCACCTGAATGGGAGTGTTCAATGCTTCAATGAGCATACGGCAGCCCGCAACGCCGTGATTGACGGCGGGAAAGCCGTTAAGCAGGGAACGGCCGAGCCGCTGGGACTCCTTTATGCCGTTTTCGGCTTCTTCATAGCGGTTCTGACGGGTGTAGCTGTCAATGGTTGTCGGAAGCAGATCGGCTTCGCCGTTATCCTGAAGATAAGTCAACAGCTTGATATGTTCGGGAATCAGCGCAACGCCCGCGCGCGGCTGAATCAAAGTGATACCCTTTTCCTTTGCTTCAACAAGTTTTTTTGAAAAAACTTTGTGAGCGGGCATGGCCTTGTGGTATTCGATGGCTTCTTTAAGATCAACTTCCCTGCCGGTCGGCCACTGCTTGAGCACGTCGGCACGGATCGCGTTGAATTCGTCATCGGGAATGCGCTTGTTTTTGATATTGGGGTTGTTCATTGTTTAAATGCTCCTCTTTTATTGGGAAATCGCCTGAAGGCAGGTTCGGCACCGAACCTGTTTTCGTCAGGCTCTGCATAGTTCTTGTTTCATTATGCTCAACGCCTGTTCCGGATATTTTTCGGAAAGCAGACCCATTGCGGCGATAATGTATTTTCTGTCGACAAGCACATCCGCCCTGAGCGGCCTCAGCGATGTCGGATCCTTTTGGTCATAGAGCGCAAACGACGCGATCTTTGCCGTGTTTGTTGTGTGAATCAGTGAACCGCCCGTGACAACGAGCTTCTGCACTTTACGCAGATCCTTGCCGGTTTGAACATAGGTCGTGCCCATCATTGAATACGCTTCTTCGATGCGGCCCGCATGTCTTGTCACCGCCGTACGCACCGCCATGCATGCAAGAGCTTCGTCCAACCGTTCGGTTTCATCGTCCGTCGGCAAAAGGTCCGTGTTTGCGGCAAACATACTGATGATTTCCTCCGCACGCGCCTCGCTCATGCCTGCAAGCTCTGCAATCGTTTTTATTCCCGCCGCATCCACAATTCCGCGAATGCTGTATCTCATGCCGATATCGCCCTCAACCGTGCGCTTGATATACGGCTCGGGCAAACCCTTGAGCATGGTTCGCGGGTCGGTCGGCATTCCGTTTGCAACGGAATAAACATCCGTTGTTGCGCCGCCGACATCAACGGCAACAAGTTCCCCAAGCCCGCGGGAATTATCCGTCCCCTCCGCAAGCAGCTTCATTGCCGCCATGACTGCGGAAGGCGTCGGCATCATAATGCCGGAAATAAGTTCGCTCGCCTTGGTAAGTCCCTTTGCCTGCACGATTCTTTTAAGGAAAACTTCGCGAATCTCTTTCTGGGTCGGTTCAATGTTAAGCGTGCCGAATTTCGGCATAACATTTTCGCAAATATGCACTTCGCGCCCGTCAAGAATGCGCTCGCACTGCCGCACGGCATTTCGGTTGCCCGCAATTATGACGGGAAAATCTCCGCCTATATCCGCAAGCACGTGCGCATTATGCAGAATGCAGTCGGTATTGCCGCCGTCCGTGCCGCCGACAAGCAGGAAAATATCCGGATTTATCGCCTTTATCTCGTCCGCATCATCCTCATTGAGCTTGAAGGCGTAGGTCTTCAGCACCTTTGCGCCCGCACCGAGGCTTGCACACTTTGCGGCTTCCGCCGTCAGTTCCGGAACGAGCCCGCTTGCAAGCATACGAAGACCGCCCGCCGCGCTGCTGGCGGCGTAGCGTTCGCAAAAATCAAGTTTTCCGGTCACTTTTTCAAGCTTTGAAAGCGCGTCGGAAAGTCCGTTGTTAATGTCCGACTGAACGGTCGT
>ENA-OPDF01001483-OPDF01001483.1-human-gut-metagenome-genome-assembly--contig:-NODE-1483-length-13562-cov-4.126157_pt1 | contig 13562 bp, 10 predicted proteins | sample MGYA00241575_ERZ501501 | MGnify/ENA primary metagenome ERZ501501 (study PRJEB25962, sample SAMEA1972229) | human gut metagenome | biome: human gut; feature: human-associated habitat; material: faeces... | reverse complement strand
GTACGGTGGTGTGAGAGGTCGGAACGGGAATTAATCCCGTTCCTCCTACTCGATTAATGAGGAAGACTGTTTTTGCAGCGAAATAGCAGACGGAAAGTAGAGGATGGTTGCCTGAGTATGTGTATCTTTGTGAAGAAATATGATAGATAAAATTGATTATGAAAAAGAAACTGGTTTTTGCAACGAATAATGCACACAAGTTGGATGAGATACGTGCCATATTGGGAGATAGGGTAGAGGTGCTGAGTCTGAAGGATATCCATTGTGAGGCAGATATTCCGGAAACGGCTGATACGCTGGAGGGAAATGCTGCTCTGAAAGCTGAATATATTTATAAAAACTATGGTCTGGATTGTTTTGCCGACGATACGGGTCTGGAGGTTGAGGTCCTGGGAGGGGCTCCGGGAGTCTATTCGGCCCGATATGCTGGAGGAGAAGGACATGATTCGGAAGCTAATATGAAAAAACTGCTTGTAGAGCTGGAAGGAAAGACCAACCGTAAAGCGCAATTCCGTACGGCTATTTGCCTGATCGAGGGTGGAACGGAGCATCTCTTCGAAGGAGTTGTAAAAGGCGAAATAATCGAAAAAAAACGCGGTTGTTCAGGATTTGGCTATGATCCTGTTTTTGTCCCCGAAGGTTATACTGAAACATTTGCCGAGATGGGCAATGAAGAAAAGAATAAAATCAGCCATCGGGCAAGGGCAACACAGAAGCTTTGTGATTATTTGAAATGTGAATAATACTGATAATCTGCGGGACTGCATCCAATCGAAAAGAACTGCTGAATGATTGATTCAGGCTGGTTCTGAATAGGATGAAGTCCCGTAGTTTTTTGTGTATGATTATTTGCAGATTTCCTTGAGGTATTGTTCTACTTTCTCAAAGAAAAGTGAAATGTGTGCTCCGTCTGTAAAAGCATGACTTACAGTCAGTGCAATAGGCATGATACGCTTGCCTTCGCGTATGATGGTCTTACCGGCATTCATCAGCGGATAATCCAGCGGATGTCCTACTTCCTGTTGGGTGTAGGTTATCGAAGTGAAATATAGTTTTGGAGTGGCACTTAGCAGGATTACATCAAAATCTCCTTGTTTATAAATGCTTTTATCGGTTCCGTATGGATCACCATCTTCAGGAATAGATGTGACAATGTGTCTGGCTTCGGTATAAAATGCTTCGAAATCAACATGATAAGGGATGCGTACCGTATAAAATGTTTTGCCGGGTACAGCAATAGGAGAAATGACATCCACTGTATCATGATAGACTACTTGTCCGTTTTTATCCCAGCGATAACGGAACTCTTTTATCTCGTTGGCAGCGCGCAATATGGCATAAAGATAATACAGAAAAAATGATTTTCCGTTGGCTTTGGCGTGGTTGTAAGCTTCAGTACAGTCTACTTCACTGGTGATAGCAATCCATGAATTCGCAAATCCACGGAAAAAGTTGTAGTTGTCTTTCCGTTCCCAGGTTTCAATATCTACTATATGTTTCATTTATTCTTGAATTTTTGAGCTACTTTTTGATAGGTAGGCATAGATATTCCCAAACGCTCACCCAAATCAATCATATCGAACAACATACCTTGTATCTCCGATGCATGTCCTCGGGCAAGGTCTTTTTGCATGGATGCTGTACTGTGCGGGTCGAGCTTATCTATTACTTTCAAATTGTAAGAAACAGGATCTTCCGGATAAGAAATTCCCATCTTGTGTCCGATTTCTGCACTTTCTCTGGACAGTCCGATAAATGTATCTCGTACTTCGCCTTCGTGTTGTACTTCTCCCATTGGTACATCGTGATATGCTCCAGTACATGCCATTGCCGAAATAAATGCCCATTTGATAAATGTGTCGCGGTTGATATCATCGGAAACATCGACTTTGATACCGCAACTTCTGACATCCTCTGCAATTGCTTCAATACGTTCCTGAGAAACTCCCTGCTCCGGACGTGCTCCGAATACCAGCCGGAAAATGCTTCCCATCTGAGTGATTTCGCCTTCACCTGAAACAAATCCTACGATGTAGATACAGCCATCGAGAACAGTTACTTCAGGTGTCAAACGACCAATACGTGGTCCTGTACCATAAACATTTAAAATAGGAATAACCAGTGTATGAGGTGCTGAAGCACGTTCTATTACCTCCTTGACAGAGTCGATGGAATATCCTTTTACACAGACAAATATCACATCTGCTTTCCCTTGATATTCTTCTGTTGTACAGGCGTTTACTTTCAGATAGTGTTCGCCTTTCAAATCTGATTTCAGATGCAGCCCATAATTACGGATATTCTCGAGGTGTTTTCCCCGTGCAATGCATGTGACTTCTTTTCCTGCCAGAGCAAGAAATCCGGCGATACTTCCTCCTACGCCGCCAGTACCTATAATAAGATAGTTCATGGTTTTTTGTTTTAGGATTAAAAAAAGAAATCGGTCGCTGATGAGCGGCCGATTTTCTAAAATGGTATATTATACGTTAAAGCGGAAATGCATGATGTCTCCGTCTTCTACGATATAGTCTTTTCCTTCTACATTCAGTTTACCAGCCTCGCGTACAGCTGCTTCCGAACCGTATTTGATAAAGTCGTCGTACTTGATGACTTCTGCACGGATAAATCCTTTCTCGAAGTCAGTATGAATAACTCCGGCACATTGAGGAGCCTTCCATCCTTTATGGAATGTCCATGCGCGGACTTCCATCTTTCCAGCAGTGAAATAGGTTTCCAGATTCAGCAGCTTATAGGCTGAACGAATCAGACGACTGACTCCCGATTCTTCCAGTCCCACTTCCTGAAGGAACATCTGACGGTCTTCGTATGTTTCAAGTTCTGCAATGTCGGCTTCTGTCTTGGCTGCAACAATTAATATTTCTGCTCCCTCTTCTTTGACAGCTTCGCGTACTTGCTCTACATATTTGTTACCATTTACAGCACTGGCTTCATCTACATTACATACGTACATTACAGGCTTGGAAGTAAGCAGGAAAAGTTCATGAGCGATCTTTTGTTCGTCTTTAGTTTCGAACTGTACGGTACGTGCTGATTTTCCCTGTAATAATGCTTCACGGTAGCGAACCAGTACTTCATAAGTTTGCTTAGCTACTTTGTCGCCTCCGGTCTGAGCTTGTTTCTGTACTTTTTGAATACGGCTTTCTATTGTTTCGAGGTCCTTCAGCTGAAGCTCTGTATCAATGATTTCTTTGTCGCGTACAGGATCTACACTACCGTCGACATGGGTAACATTTTCATCATCAAAACAACGCAGTACATGAAGAATTGCGTCTGTTTCACGGATATTTGCCAAGAATTTATTTCCTAATCCTTCACCTTTGCTGGCTCCTTTTACCAGACCTGCGATGTCTACAATTTCTACAGTTGTAGGTACTATACGGTCGGGAATAACCAATTCTGCCAATTTGTTAAGACGTTCATCTGGAACAGTGATTACACCAACGTTAGGTTCTATTGTACAGAAAGGGAAGTTGGCTGCTTGAGCCTTTGCATTCGATAAACAGTTGAAAAGAGTCGATTTTCCTACATTGGGCAAACCGACAATGCCACATTGTAATGCCATAAAACTTATATATTTCCTTATTAATTATCAGATTGTATTTCAGTTTGCAAAGGTAGTCATTCTTTTTGTCATTTACTAAAAAAATAATTTTTTCGGAAAAGTTGATATATTCTTATCTTGTTTTTAGTAACAGATTGTTATGTTTTTTGCAAAATAGATTGTCTGATTAGAAGAAGAAATAAAAAAAGAGGCACTTCTCACGAAGTACCTCTTTTACTAGAGAGTTTATGAAAATATTGTTTTTTTGTATGTTGTTTTTACATGTCCATAGTTACAGTCATTTCCGGAACGAGAATGTAATCTTTCTTATTTTTGTTCCATTTGTAGTATTGGATTGTGGTGCTGTTTTCATTATATGTATATTTGATACACATATGGTTACGCCATGTTCCTCTACCTTCGTCCCACTTCTGTAACACGTTTTCTACAACTTGTTTCTTATCGTTGTATTTATAGTTATATTTCTCAAAGTTTGTCAGAATACCTTCATTCATTTTATATACAGTTTCCGACATCTTTACTCCATCTATTTCCTCAGTATTGTATATCAACTCAGTTTCTGGGTTGCTAGCAAAAACTGTAAGGTTAGCAGCGAAAACAAATACTGTTACAAATAAACTCTTGAGTAAATTCATTTTTTTCATATTTTTTTAATTTTAAGGTGTTACTATCTTTTTGTTTTTGATTACGCTGCAAAATTAGTAATACCTTTTGATGTTGCTAACTTTTTGGCAAGAAAAAATGAATATTTTAGCAATTTGTTGCCATTTAAAGATATCTTAACAATTCAAAATATCAATGTGCTTCCAACCAGTTCTTACCCCAATCACAGTCTGCCTGCAAAGGAACTTTCATTTTGTAAGCTGCTTCCATTTCCGAAATCACAATATGCTGTACTTTTTCCTTTTCTTCGGGCACGACGCTGAAATTTAATTCATCGTGTACCTGAAGAATCATTTTGGAACGAATACCCTCTTCCATGAAGCGTTTGTATATACGAATCATTGCCACTTTGATAATATCAGCAGCACTTCCTTGTATAGGAGCATTGATTGCGTTTCGTTCTGCATACCCACGGACCACAGCATTGCGTGAATTGATATCAGGCAGGTAGCGCTTACGCTTGAATATAGTTTCGATATATCCTTTTTCTTGTGCCAGACGGATACTTTGATCCATATATTCTTTTACATGCGGATAGTTTTCGAAATATCCGTCTATAAGTTCTTTGGCTTCTTTACGTTCGATGTTCAGTCGTTCTGCCAGTCCGAATACTGATATACCATATATAATACCGAAGTTAGCTGTTTTAGCTTTACTTCTCTGTTCGCGGGTTACATCTTCCAGTTTCTCCTTATATATCTTGGCAGCAGTAGCAGCATGAATATCCTGTCCTTTCTGGAAAGCTTCTATCATGTGAGGGTCCCCACTCAGATGAGCCATGATACGCAGCTCGATTTGTGAGTAGTCGGCAGAAAAGAATTCACAGCCTTCGTCAGGAATAAAGGCGCGTCGAATCTCTTTTCCATCCTCATTACGGATAGGAATATTTTGCAGGTTAGGGTTGCTCGAACTAAGTCGGCCTGTAGCCGTAACAGTCTGATTGAATGAAGTATGTATATGTCCCGTCTTGGGGTTGATTAGTAAGGGAAGTGCATCAATATAGGTTCCCAGTAACTTCTTCAGTCCACGATGTTCCAGTATTTTTCCTACAATTTCATGCTTTCCTCGTAGACTTTCTAATACTTCTTCGGAAGTAACATATTGGCCGGTCTTGGTCTTTTTAGCTTTGTCTGTAATTTTCAGACGGTCGAACAGTACTTCTCCTACTTGTTTGGGCGAAGCAATATTAAATTCCATTCCGGCAAGCTGATGTACTTCCTCTTCAAGCTGCTTCATACGTGCAGTAAAATGCTGTGATGTTTCTTTCAAGGCTTCGGTGTCAATGCGTACCCCGTTGCGTTCCATATATGCAAGGACAGGAACCAACGGCATTTCGATAGTCTGGAACAGTTCGTTCACATTATTTTCTATCAATTCTTTCTCTAATACCTTTTTCAGTTTCAGTGTAACATCAGCATCCTCACATGCATATTTGTAGACAGAAGTAGGAGAGAGATCGCGCATGTTTTTCTGATTCTTTCCTTTCGGACCTATCAGCTCTTCTATTTTTATCGTTTCATATTTCAGATATACTTCGGCCAGGTAATCCATGCCGTGGTGAAGTTCAGGCTGAAGTACATAATGAGCAATCATGGTGTCGAACATCGGGCCACGGACCTCGATACCATAATTACCCAGTACAAGCATATCGTATTTTATATTCTGTCCGATTTTCAGTGTTTTCTCATTTTCTATGACCGGTTTTAATTTTTTAACTATTGCCAACGCTTCTTCACGATTTGCCGGAACAGGTACATAAAATGCCTGATTTTCGGCAAAGCTGAAGCTCATTCCTACCAGTTCTGCAGTAATTGGGTCGGTTCCTGTGGTTTCCGTATCTAGACTGAAAAAATCTTTTGTAACGATTATTTGTAAAAAATCGTCTATTTTCTCCTCTGAATCAAGTAGTTGGTAGTCGAAATCAAGGTCTTCTAACCGCGTGAGATTTGAATTTTTTGGCTCGTCTGTATTCTCGCCCGCAAAAAATCCAAAGAGATCGCTTTGTACAGGAGCCGAAGGAGCGGCAGTTTTCTTTTCAGTTTTGAGTATACGATCCAGCAGAGTACGGAACTCTAGTTCCTCAAAAATTTTACGGAGTTCTTCTTCATCGGGTTGTTCCCGTTTCAAGGCTTCCATATCTAGTGAGATGGGAACATCCGTTTTGATTGTTGCGAGGAATTTGGAAAAAGTAATCTGCTCGCGGTTATTCTCTACTTTTGTTTTGATAGCTCCTTTCAACTGGTCGGTGTTGGCAAGCAGGTTTTCGATGCTGCCGAACTGGGCAATTAACTTTTGTGCTGTTTTCTCTCCGACTCCCGGACATCCCGGAATGTTGTCGGCCGTATCTCCCATAAGTCCCAACATATCGATAACCTGTGAGGGTGATTCAATATCGAATTTTGCTTTGATTTCGTTTACCCCCATGACTTCAAATTCTTTGTCGCCATATTTAGGGCGATACATGAATACATTTTCCGAAACCAATTGCCCGTAGTCTTTATCTGGAGTCATCATGTATGTCGTAATACCTCGTTTTCCCGCTTCGGTTGCGAGTGTACCAATTACGTCGTCCGCTTCGTAACCACTTACCTCAAGAATAGGAATACGATAAGCGCGGATAATATCCTTAATGATAGGAACAGAAAGACGAATTGCTTCGGGAGTTTCCTCACGCTGAGCCTTATACTGCTCGAAAGCTTCGTGACGGAATGTAGGTCCGGCCGGATCAAATGCAATACCTATATGAGTAGGGTTCTCTTTTTTCAGTACATCCTCCAGTGTATTGACAAATCCCATGATAGCAGATGTATTGAAACCTTTAGAATTGATACGCGGATTTTTGATAAAAGCATAGTACGCGCGGTAGATAAGTGCGTACGCATCGAGTAGAAACAGTTTTTCCATTCGTGTAAAATTATTAAGTTTTCTACGTAAAAGTACAAAAAAATACCGTATTCGCTGTTTTATTATTACTTTTGTACCCAAATAAATCTCCATGGATAAATTAGAAGTAATCAAGAAACCCATAGAAAAGGAATTAAGCGAATTTAAGGCTCTTTTCGATGCCTCACTGAAAAGTTCTACCCCGCTATTAGACGAAGTTTTAGGCTATATCAAGCAGAGGAACGGAAAGATGATGCGTCCTATTCTGGTTTTGCTTATGGCAAAACTTTATGGTGGAATTAACGATTCCACCCTTCATGCTGCGCTTTCGCTCGAGTTGCTTCATACTGCCAGTCTGGTACACGATGATGTGGTAGACGAGAGTAACAAACGTCGGGGACAGTCGTCGGTTAATGCATTGTATGACAATAAGGTTTCTGTGCTGGTAGGCGACTATATGCTGGCAACCAGTCTGCGTCATGCTTCATATACCAATCATATTGAACTGGTCGGCCTGGTAGCACGTTTGGGACAGGATTTATCGGAAGGAGAGATTATTCAGCTGGTGAATATCAGTAACCGTGATTTTTCGGAAGAGATTTATTTTGACGTTATCCGTAAAAAGACAGCAGCCCTGTTTACTGCAAGTGCAGAGAGTGGAGCTATTTCTGTAAATGCCCCGAAAGATGAAGTGGAGAAGGCTGTTCTTTTTGGTGAAATGATAGGTATTGCCTTTCAGATAAAAGATGATGTTTTCGATTACTTCGATAATGAAGAGCTGGGTAAGCCTACTGGAAATGATATGATGGAAGGTAAGCTGACTCTTCCGGCACTGCATGTATTGAATACTTGTGCCAATGAAGAAAAGAAAGAACTCGCATTGCGTATCCGTTCACTAAGTGCTTCGAAGGAGGAAATTGCCAGCTTTGTAGATTATGTGAAGCAGGAGGGAGGTATCACTTATGCGGAACAGGTGATGTATGATTACCGTAACAAAGCATTGGCCCTGCTTCCTGAAGCAGCAGATGAAGCAGTCCGTACGGCACTTACAGCTTATATTGACTATGTGATTAAGCGGAATAAATAATATTTCTATTATTGTAACGAGATCTCGAATAATCTTTGATATAAAGAAATGTCCCTTTACTCATGTTGTTATTTACTTGAAAACAACGTGAATAAAGGGATTTTTTTTGTACAAATTTTCTAAAAATATCAGGATGTTTTGGGGCATTCTTGAGCATAAATTGGGAAAGATTTCTTGATTTATTGGGGTGAATCTTTGCATAAAATAAATTTTTGATACGATAGTGTAGGGTGTGTATTGGTAAATAATATATATTTTATTGTAATTTTCTGTCTGGTCGGATTTTTCAGCTATGATTTTCTATTCTATTCTTTATCTCACTTATATAAAATGAAATACATCTGTATATATTTCCTAGATAATACTGTATTTCTATTTATTTTGTAAAGAAAATATGATAAAAATCTTTGATTAGTGGTAAAAAATATATAATTTAAGCCTCAGTTATATCTTTTATGTTATAAGAAAAATTTTCACAATTAAAAACCTTAAATCTATGGACACTTTGTTTCGTTGGGGTAAAATGCATTGCATGCAAAAAGCTCTATTTGTATTGTTGTCGGTGGTATTGGTAGCTTGTAGGGGAGAAGAGAAAGTTAATCTGTCTGATGAACCTGAAGCTCCAGAAGCTGAGATTACACTTGCAGAAGGTACCGATAAACATCCATTGTTGGATGCTTCTGGCGGAACTGTAACATTACATTTTACATCTACTGCCGATTGGAAAGCTACGGTTGGCAATGTACGTGCTTCCAGTTGGATTACCGTTTCTCCTACATCAGGTAAGGCCGGAGAAGCATCGGTCACTATTTCGGTTGCCGCGAATGATGGTACAGATGAGCGTACTGCTTCTGTTTTTCTGGACTGCGGTGACAGTCGGGAAACGATTGTTGTTTCTCAGAAGCAGAAAGATGCTTTGATTGTTTCACGCCAAAGTTATGAACTCTCTGCCGGAGAATTTCTTATAGAGGTGGAGGTAGAAGCCAATGTGACATTCGAGGTGGAGGTTTCGGATACATGGATTGAGCAGATTTCGACACGCAGTCTTGAAAAGTCGGTATTATGTTTCCGCATTTTGGCGAATGACGGCTATGAAAAGCGTAGCGGAAGCATTCTTGTGCGAAGTGGAGAATTGCAGGAAACTGTACGGATTTATCAGGAGGGGAAAGAAAAAGAAGTGTTGCTTCTCTCCGAAGATATGGTTGAAGTAGGGGCCTTGGGAGGTACAGTAGACGTGCAGTTGCAGTCGAGTGTTTCATATATATGTAAGCCTGTGACAGAATATACATGGGTAAGCGAGATCACTTCGAGAGCTGTTTCTACGCACACGCTTCATTTCGCGGTACAGCCTAATGATACGTATGATATGCGTGAGGCACGGTTCGTTTTCATTGATGAAACGGAATCGATATCAGATACGCTTACTATCCGGCAATATGCTGCCGACGAAATACTTGTTCCTTCAGATCCTATCATCTGTGAACCGGAATCCGGAACTTTTTCATTTGACGTCAGTGCGAATATTAGCTATGATGTAACGACAGACGTCAGCTGGCTGAAGCAGGTAGTTGGCAGAGGAATGGAGCAGTCGACCTTGCATTTTAGTGTAGAAGAAAATACCGGATCGGCTATGCGTGAGGGTAATATTATACTCTCTGGAAATGGTGTAGAACGTACGGTAAAAGTAATGCAAAAGGGTAAGGAAGAGGCCCCCTATTTAGTCGTATCACAAGAGCATTTTAATATTTTGCCAGAGGGTGGTACGGTTCGTTTTACTGTAAAAGCGAATGTACCTTATCGGGTAAATACGGATGCAGACTGGATGGTTCAGGCTGTGTCGGGAAGTTCAGACGAAATTGTATTTACGGTAAGTGCCAACGAATCGACTTCTTCCCGTGAAGCGACAATCACGGTCACATCCGAAGACGGTAGTCTGGTGCGTACGGTACAGGTCGTTCAGAAAGGTGAAGCTGTCTATCTGGACGTATCTCCTTCGAATATTTCTGCGACTGCCGAGGGAGGAAAATTCACTTTTACCGTTAACAGTAATACCCAATATACATTCACATGCAGCGATAACAGTTGGATTAGCGTAGATGGTAACTTAATTGTTATTGGGGCAAATACCTCGACTTCCCAGAGGAAAGGAAATGTGACAGTCCGGGCTGCGGAACTTGTTCGTGTTATAGAAATAACTCAGGCTGGGAAAAAGGAAGAAACGCCTTCTGCAGGTGGAAGTATAGAAGACTTTACAGAGAATGAAGAAGACTGGTAATAATCTTGAAAAACACAGTAAATTATGAAGCATATAACTCTTTTTTTAGGTATATTTCTGTTGTTACTTGCCGGATGCCAGCAAGATGATCTGGTGTCTTTTAAAGATCAGGATAAAAGCCTGAAGTCGGTTCGTGCTACGACATCATCGGTTGTGAAGAGCCGTACATCTCTTTCGGGTAACTCTGTAATATGGGAGAATGGAGACGCGATTGGTATTTTCAGTGATGTTTCCGATTCTATAGCCCGTTATGATTTGACAGGCATGTCGGGTGACGAGGCTCAGTTCGAAAGCAGCAAGCCCGTCAGAGGTAATACGTTTTATGCCTTTTATCCGTATGCGGCAGATGCCATGATATCTGGTACGAATGTTTCTTTCCGTCTTCCGGCGGAACAGTCGTTTAACTTCGACAGTTTTGCTTCCGGTGTATGTCCGATGGTGGCTCAGAGTACCACCAATTCTTTCCGCTTTTTGCAGGTTTGCGGACTGGTACGTCTAAACCTGAAAGGAAACATGAATATTCAGTCTATCTCTTTGTCAGGCAAAAATGGAGAAGCTGTAGCCGGACTTGGTTCGGTTAACATTGCATCGGACGCTCCGGAGTTTCGCCTTTCAGGGGGAGGGCAGGAGAGTTACGGTGAAATTGTACTTCAGGGAAATGTTACCTTATCTCCTTCACAAACTACTTCGTTCTATTTTGTTGTTCCACCTCAGGTCTTCAGCAAAGGTATGACTTTTAAGATTACAGGAACTGTAAACGGTCAGCAACAGACATTGACTAAGGCAACAGAACGGAGTATTACGGTGGCCGCTCTGTTATAACCAGTTTCTCGGCTGTTGATACAAACGACTTGCTGGAACAGGATGAGATGACAGAAAGAGATATTTTGATTGCATTGTACGATGCTACAAACGGCGATGCATGGACGAACAATTCGAACTGGTGCTCGGATGCTGATTTGTCAGAATGGTATGGCGTTTATACAGATTATCAGGGCAGAGTTATGTCAATTGACTTGTCTTCGAATAATCTGACTGGAAGTTTACCGGATGAAATTGGAAATCTTGAAGTATTATGGACTCTGAATTTGTATAATAATGAGTTGACGGGAGAGATACCTGTTTCTATAGGGAAACTGACAGAACTCAGAAATTTAGATTTATCTCAGAATCAGTTGACTGGAGGATTGCCATCTGAGTTGGGCAATATGCAAAATCTGGTGTATAGTTATCTGAGCAATAATCAACTGACTGGTACAGTACCTGAATCTCTTGGCAGATTGACTTCGTTGGAGTATATGAACTTTGGCAAGAATATGCTGTCGGGTGATTTACCTCAGGCTGTTACTTCTTCTTCCTGGTGGCAGAAAAGTGGTTGGGTTTGTATAGGACAAAATTCTCCGGGCGGATTTAACTTCGATACATTTAATCTGTATATGCCCGATTTTACTGCAACTGATTATAAGGGAAATACAATAAATTCTACTTCTATTGTAGCCTCTCATAAGGTAACGTTGTATTATATCTGGGCTTCATGGTGTCCTTTCAGTGAGGCTTTCCATCCTACAGTATCATCTATTTATCAGCGATATAAAAATCATTCTTTAGAAATCATCGGGTTTTGTCATGATGGAACAAACAATCCTGATGCACTCAATATGATAGAAAGTTATAATATGGAATGGCCTACGCTGCTATCTAATCCGGGCGTTATTTCATTTACTGGTTTCCCTACTATTATGGCTTTCGATGAGAATGGTAAATTGATATTTCATAGTAGTGTAACATCGAGAAATTTGCTTCCTGACTTCTTGAAAGAAATCTTGGGTGAGGGAGATTTACCGTACGAATCTTCCGATTTTTCGGAGGATGGAAAGGTGTATACCTTACAAAAGGCTTCCGAAGGAAACGGCATTAATGTGGTATTGATGGGGGATGCTTTTTCTGACAGGCAGGTTGCCGACGGCACGTATGAAAAGGTTATGCGGACAGCAGCCGATGCCTTCTTCAGTGAGAAGCCTTATGCCTCTTTCCGGAATCTGTTTAATGTATATTACGTGACGGCCGTTTCCCAGAATGAAGGATATATAGATGGTGGAAGTACGGCATTTTCCGGTTATTTCGGCAGTGGAACACATGTAGGAGGAGATAACAACAAATGTATGCAGTATGCTTCAACCTGCCCGGGAATGACCGGTCCACTGATGAATGAGGTGCTGATTATTGTTATGATGAATTCGGCTAAGTATGCAGGTACTTGTTATTTTGGAACGAGTACAGCTTATCAAGGTGATTATGGCAGAGGATATGGAATTGCCTATTTCCCGATTGGCACAAGTGATGAAGAACTGGCATGTGTCCTTCATCATGAAGCGGGTGGGCATGGATTTGCTAAACTGCTGGATGAATATTATTATGAGAGTCAGGGTACGATTCCATTAAGTGAGATTTCTGATAATATTAATTCCCGAAATCATTATGGATGGGGAAGAAATGTAGATTATACAAGCGATCCGAACAGTGTGGTATGGAGCAAGTTTATATCCGACTCTCGTTATGCGAGTGAGGGCATAGGTGTGTTTGAAGGAGCTTGTACTTATTATAAGGGCGCATATCGTCCTACGGAAACCAGTATCATGGATGCAAATGTGGGAGGCTTCAATGCTCCTTCGCGTGAGGCGATTTATAACCGTATCCATAAGTTAGCTTATGGAGAGAGCTGGCAGTTCGACTATGAAGAATTTGTCGGTTGGGATTTAAACCGTCAGGGACGTTCGCGGAGTATTTCTGTACAGGCAAAGCATGAGCCGACAGCTCCTCCTGTTATCCTGAATCAACACTGGGAGAACGGGCGACTTGTGGCGAACTAAAGCTTGAGGTTATATAAAGAACAAGGGCACGGAGAAACATTACTAAGATGAATCTTCGTGCCCTTCGCGTATTTAAATTAGAAAAACTTTGTTTCTTTTCCTACAATGTCCGATAATAGCAGGTTAGCAAGGCGGCTTGTTCCCAGACGGAAGAGCTCGTTAGTCAGCCATTCTTTGCCTAAGACCTCTTTTACTATTGTA
>ENA-OPDF01001479-OPDF01001479.1-human-gut-metagenome-genome-assembly--contig:-NODE-1479-length-13586-cov-2.408396_pt1 | contig 13586 bp, 9 predicted proteins | sample MGYA00241575_ERZ501501 | MGnify/ENA primary metagenome ERZ501501 (study PRJEB25962, sample SAMEA1972229) | human gut metagenome | biome: human gut; feature: human-associated habitat; material: faeces... | reverse complement strand
AGTTATACACTGGATCAGGTAGAACGTCTCTTTTAGCAACTCGTCCTTTTCTTGACATATATATTTCCTCCTATAAGTATTAATTAAGCTTTTGGTTTTTTAGCACCGTATTTAGAACGTGCTTGTTTACGATCGTTAACTCCAGCACAGTCCATTGTACCACGGATAATATGGTAACGAACCCCTGGTAAGTCTTTAACACGACCACCACGAATTAAAACAACACTATGTTCTTGTAAGTTGTGTCCAATTCCTGGAATATATGCAGTTACTTCCATACCATTTGATAATCTAACACGGGCATATTTACGTAAAGCCGAGTTAGGTTTTTTAGGTGTCATAGTAGCAACACGTGTACAAACACCACGCTTTTGAGGTGATTTAGTTGATGTAGCTTTTTTAGCTAATGAGTTATAACCTCTATTTAAAGCAGGTGAATTTGATTTTGTTGTTTTATCAGTACGACCTTGTCTTACTAATTGGTTAATTGTAGGCATTTCTTTCTCCTTTCTTGATAACACACAATACCGGGTGTTTCATATTTAATCAATAAATATTGCACCCAATCAGGGCACTGACAATATATTATAGTATTAAAATGATAATGTCAACAAAAAAATTAAAAAATATAAAAAAAATAGGGAAAAGCAGGAGATACATAGTATGTATGCTTTTCCCTATTTTAATTGTATAAGAATCAGAATTACTTGACACGTATGAAATCAGATCTTATATAGCCCGTATATTTTCTGGAGCCTCTGGTGTATGTGACCTTATACCAGATATATCTTCCAGACTTTGCGTAGCCGGAGATCTTGACCTTTGAACCCCTTGCAAGCGTTCTGACTACTCTGCTGTTTGTTCCGGCTTTTGCACGGAGGTTTACGCTGCTGTCAGTGATCGTTCCGGTAAGAGATGTATTCTTGATCGGTGCTTTTGAAATTGCACCGTAGTATATCTTGCCGTTGTACTTCATGTAAGCAAGAACACGGTAACCGTAGCCTCTTCTGAGGTTAGGAACAAAACAGAAATTTGTCTTGTTGGATGTTATCTTCTTAACTCTTGTGTATTTGTTTGCCTTCTGATCATACTTGTATACGATGTAGCCGTCAGCGTATGACAGCTTTGACCACTGGAGGAATCTCTGCGATCCAAGTGGTGTGTATTTGAAGGATGACGTAAAGGTTGCCGGGAGAGTGCAGGAGCTGAAATCCTTGCGGTCACTGAAGCCTGTGAATCCATTCCGCTCTGTGTATGCTCTCACTCCAAATTTGTATTCTGTTCCGGCTTTAAGTCCTGTAAATGTGTATGTTCTGTTGCTGCTTCCGCTGATACGTGCCACCTGCTCAAATGACTTGCTGGACGTATTATATTTGTATACCGTGTAGCCCGTGGCATCAGATATCTGTGTCCATCTTATGGTCACGGAATTGGCTGTCCTTGATGCGGTTGCAATCTGGGAAGGAACAGCAGGTCCGGTAAATCCGCTCACTGCGCTGGCTGTCTCTGTGTAGTGGTATGTTCCATTTTTCTTGTAATATGCACATACCGTGTAGCTGTACTCAGTTGAATGAGGAAGTCCCTTGTGTGTGTATGTGTCAGTAGACTTGGAAGAGATCTTTGCAAGCCTTGTCCAAGTAGCATTGGATGGCTCCCATACATATACGATGTATCCGTCAACATTTTCCTGCTTATTCCACTTCAGTGTAAGTGAGCTTGTGTAGGCTGAAGTGATCTTGAGCCCTGTAACCTCGCCTGGGTCGGTGGTTATGGTCTTGGCATCTGATAGAACGTGCCAGATGGTGTTGGTATCAGTTGTTGTGTATGCGCGTACCTTGTAGTTATATTTTGTGCCAGGATTGAGCTGGCTGTCGGTAACCTCGCAGTCGTCAGGAGAATTGGTCGTGGCAATCGTCTCGTAGCTGCCTGATGAACCGTTGCTTCTGTATACTCTGTATCCTGTTGCTGCAGGGATAGGTGACCATGAAAGTTTTACAGATGTAGGCGCTGTAACTGCAGCCGCAAAGTTCTCTATGGTATCAGCTATTGTAATGCCGGTACACTCTGCTGAGTAGGTTCCGTAGATGGCTCCTGAGCTCAATTTGTAATATCCGCGTACCTTGTATGTATACTTTTTACCGTCCTGAAGATTCTTATCTGTAAATGTAGTCGTTCCGGCACCCTTGGCAGTTCCCACGGAGACGTATTTATCTTCGGAGCTGTCGTAACGCACGATCTGGTAAGCATAGACCTCAGGGATCTTCGTCCATGTCAGTGTGATAGTGGAGTCTGTGCACGCTGACTGTGTCAGAGATGAAGGCGCGGCAGGAGATTTGACATATCTGAAATTCATATCAGTTGCATTGCTGATTCCTGACACCTTGCCGACGTCGCTGTACTGCCAGTATGAATGTTTCACTGTGAGAGTGTCCGTGTCGTTGTACTGGGCATTCCATATAGGATATGACTGTGCGATCGAAGATGCGTTCATGTCGTCTGTGATGACAGTCTTGCTGGCGTAGATCATGCCTACGTAGCCCTTTGATTCAACTGCCGCACAGAATGCTTTTATGACATGTGTAGCTGCGCTCTTGGAAAGGTGGGCGTTGTACAGACGACCGCTCAGACCTCCATCTTCCCATGCGTATTCATAATCCATGACAACGGGATAAGTTATGTTGTAGCCTGAGATCAGGTCGGTAGTGTATTTGGCTTCTGTCTTGGCCTCCGATGTGCTGATGGCCTGTGAGTAGAAGTACACACCCACGTCAACACCTGCATTCAGTGCATTTTTGATATTATCCTTGTATGTAGAATCGATGAAATATTTTCCTGAACCGTAGTAGCGTCCACCCACACGTATGAATGCGTAGGATATTCCTGCGGCTTTAACCTTTTTCCAGTTGATGTTGTCGCCGTTCCACTCGGATACGTCTATGCCCTTGATGACTTTGTAGCCATCGAACATGGAAGAGTGGGTATATCTGGCACTCAGCGTAGCTATATCGCCGGTGGCGTTGTAATCGGATTGACGCTGGAGCTGTTTGATGGTTTCGGGATCGTTATTATACAACTCGTATATGTGATCGATCTCTGTACCGTCCAGCTCTGTGTAGTCGAAGTTTCCATCGTCCACCACCTGCTGTACATCCTCCCTCGTTGATGTAACGCTTATGTCGGACATGTTTGCGGCATAGGCTGTTTCGGGCACGTTGCCGGCAAATGCGAATACACTTATACCCAGAGCAGCGCCCAGAATTATCCTGGTAAATTTTCTGATAATCATGAATTCCTCCCGTTTTGTAAAAAGTTTTGAGCACAGTTTACATAATATAATGTACGCTATGAAAAGTCAATAAAACTGCACTGATTTGTTACGAATATATTACAAAATGCTTATTAAAATCCAGCTAAAACATAAAGCCTGAATGAAAAACAAGAAAAAAGTCGGTAAAGGTTGATGTTTTTCATATTAAATACATAAAGTCTATGTTATAATTAGCAGGCATATGAAACTTGGAGGACAATAACTGTTGGATGATAAAAAAAGAGTTGGATTTTTAGGCGCGTTGAAGAACATGTTCGTAGGTGTCGCAAAACCGGAAGCTTATTACAGAAATGGACGATTTGGACGGATGTCATCGGCGATGCTGATAACATTTATCATGAGCACACTGACTTATCTGGTGATATTCTTTATTCCATATAACCAGTTGTTTGGCGGCGGAAGGTTTGCGGACAGGATAGACCGGAATATGGAGGATTTTTCACTGACCGGAGATGGCTTTTACTACGATGGGACATTCGACTGGTCGGATGATGAGAACATGTCCTACATAAAGATCGACACATCGAAGACGAAAGTGGATGAAGCTGTTGCAAGAGACCTTGCTGCAGACGGCGGGTATCGTACCGTATTCATCATATCAGCGGATGAGATACTCACATATAACTCAGGAAGAACACAGATCATAAGATGTAAGGATATATATGAATCCCTGAATGAGACATATGGATTCAAGGCTGTTACAAAGCAGGATGTGATCAATCTCATAAATAAGCTCGACACACCAGTGCTTGTGCTTGCATGGGTATTGCAGATAATTGTTGGATTTGTGCTCACGTTGTTCTGGTCACTGCTCATAACGGTAGCGGGACTGATAGCGGCATCCATGAAGAAGATCGAGGTATCATTTGGCACTATTTACAAATCTGCCATATATATAAGGTTATTATGGTATTTCCTCATGATGGTCATTGCAACATACATATGGCCGGCGAAGAGAACGATGGGGATGCTGGCGCTTTTCATATCTGTGATATACATATTTGCCGCTGTATCACAGTATCATAAGAATAACCCGGATGACGATTCACAGGAAGATCCGGCACAGGTAGAACAGAATGATCTGGCGCAGGAATTTTCCCAGTATGAGCAAAGGTAAATAATTATAGAAGACACATTCAAATACAATATATAAAACAGTAGGAGGAGTATTCATATGAATTTGAGAAAGACAAAGATAATTTGTACATTGGGACCGGCGACGGACGATGATGAGGTGCTCAGAAAGCTCATGATCGAGGGGATGGATGTTGCCAGATTCAATTTTTCTCATGGTGATCATGCCCAGCACAGGAAGAACAAGGACAGAGTGGCTTGGACTTCCGGTTGCAACACTGCTTGATACTAAGGGCCCGGAGATAAGAGTTGGGGACTTCAAGGAGGGCAAGGTTGAACTCGTAGAAGGACAGACATTTACACTGACGACAGAGGATGTGGTGGGCGACCAGGCAAAGGTATCCATTACATACAAGAATCTTGTGAACGATGTCAAGCCGGGAGATACCATACTCATCGATGACGGCCTTATAAATATGAAGATAGAGAAGGTTACTGATAAAGATATCGTGTGCCGCGTGGAGAATGGCGGACCTGTATCAAACCACAAGGGTGTAAATGTTCCAAGAGTTAACCTCACCATGCCATACATAAGCGATGTAGACAGGGCGGATATAATCTTTGGTATTGAGAATGATTTCGATTTCATCGCTGCATCATTTGTAAGATCAGCCGACGATATACTTGAGATCAGGAAGATCCTTGACGAGTATGAGTGTGACAATATCAATATCATCGCCAAGATTGAGAATATGCAGGGCGTTGACAACATAGACGACATAATCAGAGTGTCCGATGGAATCATGGTCGCAAGAGGAGATATGGGTGTTGAGATACCTCTTGAGGATGTGCCTATCATCCAGAAGATGATCATCAAGAAGGTATACAATGCGGACAAGCAGGTCATAACAGCTACACAGATGCTTGACTCCATGATGATACATCCAAGACCTACCAGAGCAGAGGCGACAGATGTTGCAAATGCCATATATGACGGAACAAGTGCAATCATGCTCTCAGGAGAGACCGCAGCGGGCAAGTATCCGGTTGAGGCTCTTCACACCATGAAGACCATCGCAGAGAGAGCAGAGCGAGACATAGATTACAACAAGAGATTCTTCAACAGGGATGCAGTGCAGAATCCTGATATAACGAGTGCTATATCACATGCGACATGTACAACGGCCATAGACCTTGCAGCGGCAGCCATCATCACTGTTACCAAGTCAGGAAAGACAGCGAGAATGCTCTCAAAGTACAGACCAAAATGTCCGATCATCGGATGTACCCCTGTTAAGAAGGTTGCCAGACAGATCAATCTTTCATGGGGAGTTCAGCCTCTTCTTATAGGTGAGGAGAACAACACTGACGATCTCTTCGAGCATGCTGTTGATGCGGCAAAGAAGCACGGCTATGTTAAGGACGGTGAGGTGACTGTAATCACCGCCGGAGTCCCACTTGGCGTGACCGGCACGACAAACCTGATAAAGGTACACGTTGTAGGACATATCCTTGTAAAGGGCTTCTCTATAAATGAGAGATCTGCAACCGCACCGCTCTGTGTATGCGAGTCAGAGGATGAGCTCATCAAGAACTATAAGGATGGAGACATAATCGTCATAAATGAGACCAGCAACAGAATCATGGATCAGCTCAAGACTGCATCTGCGATCGTGTGTGAGAAGAACGGGGGCAATTCACATGCTGCCATAGTCGGACTCAGCCGTGACATACCTGTTATCCTGGGTGCACAGAACGCGACCAAGATACTTAAGTCGGGCGCTATAGTTACTGTAAATGGCGAGGATGGAGTTGTAATTTCAAACTAGTACATGTAACAAATATGTAACAAAAAATAAATACAAACGTATAAAACAACGCCTCCTGTGTTGACAAATGTAATCATTATTGCTATACTACAATAGATTTGTAACAAAGATGTAATAATTGTTGCGTTAAGATCAGCACAGGAGGTTTTTTATAATGTCTAAAGCAAAGTCATTTAAGAAGACTATAGTTGTTGCTGCAGCGGCAGGGATGATGATCACCACTTCCATAGGAACGGTGAGCGCGGGACAGATATACAGCGATTCAACTGTAGGTATTTCATCTGCATTTGACAGATATGCTAACACCCTTGCGGGCAATGATAAAAACGCAGGCGATGCTGCAAAGGCGGCAACGTCCACAGATGCACAGAAGACTACAGCATCCGCAGGAAAGAATGCTGCGGAGGCCAAGAAGGACAAGACAAGCGAAGAGAACAAGGTGAAATATCCTGATTTCAAGGATAAGTGTCTTGTTGCCACCGAGGATTATGTGAATATAAGATCGGGAGCCGGAACTGATTCAGATGTAGTTGGTATCATAGGGAACAATGGAATAGCAACCATAGAGAAGAAGGGCAAGGAGTGGACCAAGGTCACATCAGGTGACTGTACAGGATACATAAGGAATGACCTGCTTCTTTTTGGAGATGATGCGGGAGCCTATGCCGAGGCGAACTGTCCGAAGCAGGTAACTGTCAATACAGAGACACTCAACGTAAGAACAGAGGCTGATGTGAACTCCGACTGTATAACACAGGTTGGATCAGGCCAGAGCTTTGATGTCATATCACAGGATGACAAATGGGTGCAGATAGCACTTGACGACGAGACGAATGGTTATGTCAGCACTGAATTTGTAGATGATACATATGCATTTGCAACTGCCAAGTCCATGGAGCAGATCCAGGCAGAGCTTGATGCGAAGGCTGCGGAAGAAAAGGCGGCAGAGGAGCAGGCAAGACAGGAACAGGAGAGCGCAGACGAGGCAGAAGCTGAGGACGCATCAGATGACAGCCAGAGCACAGAGGATGATTCCTACACGCCAGATCAGCCGGATACAGATTCTGCAGATCAGTCATCGGATACATCAGACGACACATCATCTGACAGCAGCGATTCAGACGATTCACAGAACAATGTAGTGGCACCGAGCGGCCAGACAGGAATAGACCTTGCGAACTTTGCAACACAGTTTGTGGGTAATCCATATGTATATGGCGGATCGAGCCTTACGGATGGAGCTGACTGTTCAGGCTTTGTCATGGCTGTATACGCTCAGTTTGGATATTCACTTCCACACTCAGCGGGAGCACAGTCACAGTATGGAACAAGAGTAGACACTTCAAGTCTTGAGCCTGGAGACATACTTTTCTATGGAGACAGCTCTATAGAGCACTGCGCTATATATATCGGAGACGGAATGATAGTACATGCCAGCACAGAGGAGACCGGTATCAAGATATCCTCTGCATTCTACAGAGATCCGCTCTGTGCAGTCAGAATCATAGGACAGTAGACAAGCTGTATATAATAGGGTATAATGAATACATTGAAGCGCACATGGTATACATGTGCGCTTTTTGTGTAAAATGGCGAAAACATGACAGCGAAAATAAATAAAGTTGTCAATATGCACATAAAAATACGTCAAATATATTGAAAAAAAGACTCGTTGTGGTATAATGGTCATATCAATTTGGATCATATCCAAAAAAGAAGGAGTTGGGCATCATGAATTACATAATCAGCGGTAAGAACATTGAAGTTACAGAAGGACTTAGAAATGCAGTACAGGACAAGCTCTCAAAGCTTGAGAAGTACTTTGCGGCTGATACTGGCGCACAGGTCACATTCAGCGTTGAGAAAGATAGACAGAAGATAGAGGTAACGATTCCTATGAAGGGACATATCATCAGAGCCGAGCAGGTTAGTGATGACATGTATGTTTCGATCGATCTCGTTGTAGAGGTTATTGAGAGACAGGTTACCAAGCATCGTAAGAAGCTCATTGACAAGGAGCAGAATGTAGCATACCTGAACGATGCATTTGTCGACGAGGACGTTGAGGATGATGACGATATCAAGATCGTGAGAACTAAGAAGTTCGAAGTAAAACCTATGTATCCAGAGGATGCATGTATCCAGATGGAACTGACCGGACACGATTTCTTCGTATTCCGCAATGCAGAGACAGACGAGGTCAATGTCGTATACAAGAGAAAGGGCGGCACATACGGAATCATCGAGCCTGAATATTAAGATCAGATATTGGCAAAAGCACGGTTAATATAAGTGCCGATGATAATTGAATATAGTATTTTAAAGGAGACTTTCGGTTATAGAAGGTCTCCTTTTTGCTTGATATAAATGTCATATGATGTTAGAATGTACCCTGAATAACGATAGCTAGGAGGTCAAAAACAACATGGGTTTGTTTGAGAAAATATTTGGAACGCACAGCGAGAAGGAATTGAAAAAGATCAATCCTATAGTTGATGCGATAGAGGCACTCGACGAGAAGATGCAGGCACTTTCAGATGAAGAGCTGAGGGGCAAGACACAAGAGTTTAAGGACAGACTTGCTGCCGGCGAGACGTTAGACGATATATTGGTAGAAGCATTTGCGGTTGTGAGAGAGGCTGCATACCGTGTACTTGGAATGAAGCATTACAGGGTACAGCTCATAGGAGGAATAGTTCTCCATCAGGGAAGAATCGCAGAGATGAGAACGGGAGAAGGAAAGACACTTGTATCAACACTTCCTGCTTATCTGAATGCCCTTGAAGGAAAGGGTGTCCATGTTGTAACTGTCAACGACTACCTGGCAAAGCGAGATGCTGAATGGATGGGGCAGGTGCATGAATTCCTCGGACTTAAGGTAGGAATCATACTCAACAGTTCCACAACAGACGAGAGACGTGAGGCGTATAACTGCGATATTACATATGTTACCAACAACGAGCTCGGTTTCGATTACCTGAGAGATAACATGGTAATCTACAAGGAGAAGCTTGTTCTGAGAGATCTTCACTACTGTGTAATCGATGAGGTGGATTCAGTTCTTATCGATGAGGCACGTACTCCTCTTATCATATCCGGTCAGAGCGGCAAGTCTACAGAGCTCTACAAGATGTGTGATTACCTTGCGAGACAGATGAAGCGAGGTGAGGGTGATGGAGAGATATCCAAGATGGATATGCTCATGAAGACAGAGATAGAGGAGGATGGAGATTTCCTTGTAAATGAGAAGGACAAGTACGTCATGCTCACTGCAAATGGTGTGAAGATGGTAGAGCAATTCTTCCATATTGACAACCTCTCAGACCCTGAGAACATGGAGATCCAGCACAATATCATCCTGGCACTCCGTGCACATAACCTCATGTTCAGAGACAGAGATTATGTGGTGAAGGATGATGAGGTACTCATCGTTGATGAGTTTACCGGACGTATCATGCCCGGACGTAGATTCTCAGATGGTCTGCATCAGGCTATAGAGGCAAAGGAGAATGTAAAGGTCAAGAGAGAGAGCAAGACTCTTGCAACGATCACATTCCAGAACTTCTTCAACATGTTTGACAAGAAGGCAGGTATGACAGGTACAGCCCAGACAGAGGAAGAGGAGTTCAGAGAGATCTATGGAATGGACGTTGTTGTCATTCCTACGAACAGACCTATACAGAGAATAGATCAGCCGGATTCTATATTTAAGACTAAGAAAGAAAAGCTCAATGCGATCGTTGAGCAGATTAATATAAGTTACAGAAAGGGACAGCCGGTGCTTGTCGGTACGATCAATATCGACGCATCAGAGGAACTCAGTCATATGCTGTCCAAGAGAAAGATACCTCACAAGGTGCTCAATGCCAAGTTCCACGAGCTTGAGGCTGAGATAGTTGCAGACGCTGGACAGAAGAATGCGGTAACCATCGCGACTAACATGGCAGGACGTGGTACTGATATCAAGCTCGGCGAGGGTGTTGCAGAGCTCGGAGGACTCAGGATCATCGGTACAGAGAGACACGAGAGCAGACGTATCGATAATCAGCTCCGTGGACGTTCAGGACGACAGGGAGATCCGGGTGAATCCCGTTTCTACATTTCCCTTGAGGATGACCTGATGCGCCTGTTCGGTTCCGAGAGACTGATGAAAGTGTTTACATCCCTTGGTGTTGAGGAGAATGAGCAGATCGAGCACAAGATGCTTTCCAATGCAATTGAGAAAGCTCAGGAGAAGATTGAGTTTAACAACTTTGGTATCCGTAAGAATCTTCTTGATTATGACCAGGTAAACAATGAACAGCGTGAGATCATCTACAAAGAGAGACGCCGCGTTCTGGACGGCGAGAGCATGAGAGACACCATCTTCAAGATGATTGCCGACACCATCGACAATACCGTAGATCTCTGCATCGGCGAGAACACCGAGCAGTCCGAGTGGGATCTGACCGAGTTAAATGAGATGCTGCTCTCCATCATGCCGGTGAAGGCAGTGACAAAAGAGCGCGTAGAGAAGATTTCCAAAAACGAGCTGAAACAGCAGTTAAAAGAGGAAGCTGTTAAACTCTACGAGGAGAAAGAAGCAGAATTCCCGGAGGAGGAGCAGATTCGTGAGCTTGAGCGTGTCGTTCTTCTGAAGGTTATCGACCAGAAGTGGATGGATCATATCGATGATATGGATCAGCTCCGCGAGGGTATCGGCCTGCAGGCATACGGCCAGAGAGACCCGAAGGTTGAGTACAAGATGGCAGCTTACGACATGTTTAACGAAATGCTCGAGTCCATCCAGCAGGATACCGTCCGTCTCCTGTTCCATGTACGTGTTGAGCAGAAAGTAGAACGTGAGCAGGTAGCCAAAGTGACCGGAACCAACAAAGACGAGTCCGGCCCGAGAAAACCGGTACAGCGCGCAGAACGTAAGATCTATCCAAACGATCCATGCCCGTGCGGAAGCGGCAAGAAGTACAAACAGTGCTGCGGAAGAAAACCGGTTTGATAAAAGCAGAACAGCAGTGAGACGGATGAGCACGATCCGTTTGACAAAGCACGCAGCTTCCCTACCAGAAGCTGCGTGTCATACAAAATATAAAACAGAAAGCAGGTGAAGCTTGTGGTAGTTGAATTAGACCAGTTCAAAATGGAACTTGGCACATACGATAAACCATTAGTGGAAGTGAGGGATTCACTTTGACCTCGCTAACAAAGAGCAGAGGATCGAAGAATTAGAGCGTAAAATGGAGGAACCCAATTTCTGGGACAACCCCGAAGAAGCGCAGGAGCAGATGAAACAGCTGAGCAGCATGAAAGAGGACAGAGATACGTATCAGAAACTGGTATCCGCCAAAGAAGATATGGAAACTCTGATCGAGATGGGACAGGAGGAGGATGACGATTCCGTTGTTCCGGAAATCGCGGAAATGATGGAAGAGTTCAAGGCATCCTTCGATGCCATCCGCATCAAAACCCTGCTGTCCGGCGAATTTGACAAGGACAATGCGATCATCAAACTGAACGCAGGTGCAGGCGGAACCGAGGCGTGCGACTGGTGCGGCATGCTGTACCGTATGTACACCAGATGGGCAGAACGCAAAGGCTTTACGATCGAGGAACTCGACTTTCTGGACGGTGATGAGGCCGGTGTGAAGTCCGTGACATTCCAGGTCAACGGCGAAAACGCTTACGGTTATCTGAAATCCGAAAAAGGCGTTCACCGTCTCGTCCGTATTTCTCCGTTCAACGCGGCAGGAAAACGCCAGACATCGTTCGTATCGTGCGATGTTATGCCGGATATCGACAAAGAGATCGATGTTGAGGTTCGTGATGAGGATATCCGTATCGATACGTACCGTTCCAGCGGTGCCGGCGGACAGCACATCAACAAGACGTCATCGGCGATCCGAATCACGCATATGCCGACCGGCATCGTGGTTACGTGCCAGAATGAGCGTTCCCAGTTCCAGAACAAGGACAAGGCAATGCAGATGCTGAAAGCAAAATTGTATATGCTGAAACTCCAGGAGCAGGCAGATAAGCTGAGCGACATCCGCGGCGAAGTAACCGAGATCGGCTGGGGCAACCAGATCCGTTCTTACGTTATGCAGCCATACACCATGGTCAAAGACCACCGTACCAACGCAGAGACCGGAAACGTCGATGCAGTCATGGACGGCGGAATTGATCTGTTTATCAACGCATATCTGAAGTGGATTGCCCTCGGAACCGGAGCGAAAGAGGAAGAAGCATAATTCGGCTGTGGGCAGAGCACAGTGACAAGTAAAATAAGGAGCATTTTCACCAACAGAGGACGGAAATGCTCCTTTCTGTTTTGAAGCCAAAGGCAAACAGGAGGTAAAAGTATGGGTATTATCAGAGCAGCAGTCAATGCAGTACACGGCAGTCTCGCCGATCAGTGGCTGGAGACCGTGGAACCGTATGAGATGGGGGAACATACGGTATTTACAGAGGGAATTCTGGTAAGAAAAGGCCAGAATAAAAAGGGAAGCCAGACGATTTCAAACGGTTCTGTGATCCATGTCTATGACAATCAGTTCATGATGCTGGTGGACGGCGGAAAGATTATTGATTACACCGCAGAGCCGGGCTACTTTACCGTAGATCAGTCATCGTCTCCGTCGATGTTCAGCGGATCGCTTGACGCGGCAGTAAAAGATACGTTTGAGCGCCTGAAATTCGGCGGCCAGACTCCGCATGAGCAGAGAGTTTTCTATATTAATCTGCAGGAAATCAAGGGAATCAAATTCGGAACGAGAAATCCGGTCAACTATTTCGACCAGTTCTACAATGCCGAGCTGTTCCTTCGGGCACACGGTTCCTATTCCATCCGCATCGTCGATCCGCTCCGCTTCTACGCAGAGGCTGTGCCGAGAAACGCATCTCGCGTGGAGATTGAGGATATCAACGAGCAGTATATGAACGAATTTTTAGAGGGCCTGCAGTCCTCGATCAATCAGATGGCAGCCGACGGCATCCGCATTTCGTTCGCAGCATCCAAGAGCGCCGAGCTGTCCCGCTACATGGCAGATGCGATGGATGAGAGCTGGCGGGCAATGCGCGGCATGGAGATCCAGTCCGTGGCAATCGCAAGCCTTTCCTACGATGAAGCTTCCCAGAAACTGATCCAGATGCGCAACGAAGGTGCGATGATGTCTGATCCATCGATCCGTGAGGGTTATGTACAGGGAGCGATGGCACGCAGTATGGAGAAAGCAGCAGCCAACCCAAACGGAGCCATGAACGGCTTTATGGGTGTTCAGATGGGCATGAATGCCTTCGGTTCCTCGTTTGCATCGGCGTCCGCTTCGAATCAGCAGCAGATGCAGCAGCAGGCGGCAGCC
>ENA-OPDF01001478-OPDF01001478.1-human-gut-metagenome-genome-assembly--contig:-NODE-1478-length-13588-cov-5.216803_pt1 | contig 13588 bp, 12 predicted proteins | sample MGYA00241575_ERZ501501 | MGnify/ENA primary metagenome ERZ501501 (study PRJEB25962, sample SAMEA1972229) | human gut metagenome | biome: human gut; feature: human-associated habitat; material: faeces... | reverse complement strand
CTGAACTCGGTATGACGCAACGGATGCTTGCCGAAAAAATGAATTGCACCCAGCAATATATATCCAAGATGCTGAAAGGGCAAAAGAATATGTCGTTGGAAACTATATGTAAGATAGAAAACACATTGGGCATCGAAATTATCAAAGGTCTGAACGAAAACGAGCAATAAAGCAGGAATATGGCGAAGAAAAGGGAAAATACAAACGGCATGGCAAAAGAGCCGGTCGCAAATTGCGACCAGTTGCCCGAAGAAATTAACATCCAGCCGATGATTCGGATTATAAGAGAGCGACAGGTCATGCTTGACAGTGATTTGTCCGCATTGTACGGTGTGGAAACACGAAGGCTGAACGAACAGGTGAAGCGTAATATGGAACGCTTTCCTGATGATTTCATGTTCCAACTTAACAAAGACGAGCTTGATAACTTGATGTCGCAAAATGCGACATCAAGTTGGGGCGGAACCCGAAAACTGCCTTACGCGTTCACTGAACAAGGAATAGCCATGCTCAGTTCGGTATTGAAATCAAAGACGGCTGTCGAGGTGAACATCCGCATAATGAGGGCTTTCATATCCATGCGCCGCTTTATCGCGACCAATGCCCAATTATTCCAACGGCTTGAGACTATAGAGTATCACCAACTGGAAATGAAACAGCATCAGGAAGTGACCGACAGACGCATCGACGAGGTTTTCAAGCGTTTGGATGCCGACGTTCCTCCTGTGCAGGGCATCTTCTATGACGGGCAGGTGTTTGACGCTTACTGTTTCGTGTCTGATTTAATCCGGAAAGCTGAACAGTCCGTTGTACTGATTGACAATTACGCGGATGACACCGTGCTGACTTTGCTTGATAAAAGGAAAGAAGGGGTATCAGCCACTATCTACACGCAGCATGTCAGCAACCAGTTCCAACTTGATGTTGACCGCCACAATGCCCAATATCCGCTTATCGAGGTAAAGCGATTTAACAAGGCGCACGACCGGTTTCTGCTCATTGATGATAAAGTGTATCACATTGGAGCGTCAATCAAGGATTTGGGCAAAAAGTGGTTCGGTTTCACCTTTATGCGTGACATTACGGCAATAGAACTCATCAACAGGATTCGGCTTTAGTCCGGTTCGGCTTCAAAAAAACGTATCAGCATAGTGTGAACTTAATCCGTCTTTTTCATCTGTTGCACCAGTTTTTGGTGCTGTTCGTGCAGTTCGGGGAAATGTCTTCTGATGAACTGTCCAAACGCGCAGTCGTTGAATCCGAACCGCCGCGCCAATGACTTTATGCTTTCGGTCGTCGTGGAGTACAGTTGTAGGGCTTCGGCATATTTCCCCATGCTGTGCGGTGCCATTATTCCACCGTTTTCCGTTTTTTTCATTCCCAAACTTGCGTGCAGTTCCGGCTCATGCTCTTTCAGGTACATCCTGAAACAGTCGGGGTGCAGGCCGAACTCGGCGGCTACTTCTGCCGTAGTCTTTCCGCCAGCTTTCAGTCGGGCTATGGCATCAGCGTATTTGGCAGCAGTGGCAGGGTTATATTTCCGAACGGATGACCAGTCCACGGGCTTGCCTTCCTCGTAAGGGATGCCTTTGCGCTCACAAATCAAGTCCTTGTGCCAAGTTTGCAGGTAGTCGTAGAAACCTCTTACCGATACGCCGGTCTGTTTGGCTATTTTTCGGGCTGACATGGGTGTGGTGCGGTATAAGTGCAATGCTTCCGCGTATTTCGTGATTGTTTCAGGAGTAGGGGCATGAAGCGTCCCTCGTCCCGTTATCTTGCCTTTGCGTTGCTGTCTTACAGCCCGTTCTCTTATCTTGATGCGATTTTCGACCAACTCCTTGTGGTAGAATATCAAGTGTTGTTCCAATCCCGAATAGGAGACGTTGCAACGCTCGGCGGCCTCTTGAACCGTGATATAACGGTCAGCACGTAATAGTTTCACTGCCTCGGCATACTGTTCCTTACACACCTTCCGCGTACCGCGCGGCAGGTTGTCATTTAAACCTAAACGTTTGCGCACCTTCTCGCGCCACTCGATGATTCCGGGATAATGCGTGCGTAACTGCCTGCCAAGGTCTGTACCATTCAGTCCGAACCGGCGGGCGATTTGCGAGACATTGTATTCGATATAGTCCAGACTTCCACATGCTTCGATGGAGTCTTTGTATTTGGCCCGGGTAGCGGGAAGCTGCCCACGAAGCTGGCTCAACTTGATGCGAGAGGCTTCCTCCTTGTCGCAAGTAATGTCATAACGTGCCAGTAGCAGGTGGCGGTGATACAGAGAAAGGTAGCGTTGAAATCCCGAAACCGTCACTTTACTGATACGGCAGATTTCCGCGCAGGACAATTGGGTCGAACGATACAGTTCGATTGCCTCACGGTATTTCTCTTCCGTCTCCGGACGAATCCCCCGGAAACGGTTGCATGGACTATCTCTGTTATCGGGAATGTTCACAACTTCTTGGCTTTATGTATTAGGCTACTAAACAAGCAAGCCAACTGTTCCTGTTACAGAAGATAGTTGGCTTGCTTAGTAGTTGTTGATATTATTTGGTTAAGGATGAGTCTTAGGGCTTTTGACGAACGGCACGGACGTTATGAATTACATCCATTTTATCTGTGGATTCAGAATTTCCATTTGAGTAAATATATGATTGTTCTGAACTCCCTTGAAGAGCTGTTGATGTCCAATAAATACCATTTAAAGGATATGTTTCGTCCTCCATATTAGGTGCTTCTGTTTTAGCAGGAAGATACCACTCCAAATTAATCAATACAGGAATATCCACTGATACACCATTCTGTGATTCTGTCTTTTTGGTAAATTTATTTTTTAAGACACAGCTTTTAGCTGCAAAATCCGAAGGATTTGTTGGCAGTTCTTTATCAGGTGTACATCCATATCTTTCAAGTCGCGCTATTAGATCGCTTGCTTCATTTGCGCCATTATAATTATAAATATCATTTGTATTTTGTAATCCATTATCCAAATTTTCGGCAACTCCATTAGCTGTCAATTTGCTAAAATCAATCGTAATAGAGCGTATAGACAAGAAAGGACGATCAATAGTGACATAATTGTATTGCCCCACATTTGAAAGGTCTATCAGTAATGATGAAATGTAATGTCCAATAAAATCACTTGTCACTGATGGCACAGTATATTTAATTGTCATGTTACTATCCCATAGAAATCCCCATGGATATGCACCGTCTTCGATTCTTTCACAGCCTATATTTCCGTTCCAACTCGGGCAGAGCTGTTGAACGGTGGCTGAGATTGGAGTAGCATCGTTGACAGCAGGTGTGATTTGGAATTGCAGGTCGCGGGCGACATCTCCGATATTCTCGGTCACATACACGTGATAAGTGAAACTACCGCTGCCTGTGCCGGATATTGTATTCGTTCCTTTGTCATCATCAATCCAATAACCTTGTTCCTGCAAGTCTGTCTTGGTCTGGGTGAAGAATACATCGTTCGTAAGGTTGGAAGTCAGTGTCCATGCGCCGTCGTAGTCTTTCACGTTTACGGTAATCGGGAATGTGATATAGTGAGCATCCTGTGCGTCAGTCGGAACATCAATACTCATTTCATATTCCGGCGTAATAGACAGTTTGTAAGTCACGGTTGTTCCCATTGTCCATACCGCATTTCCGATGGAAGCGGTGAGGGTACGTTTTTCATTATTGGCATTGACAAATACAACTTCTACCGTTGCCCCTGCAAGCAATCTCTGCGGAAGCATCATGAAGGTGCCTGCATCGGAAGTGATTACCGTACCGTCGGTTTCGTTTCCGTTCATTGATTTGTTCAAATCTTGCGAGAAATCCGTAGTCGCAGTATTATCAAGAGTCCATGTACCGGTAGCCATATCGTAAGTTCCGGCATTCTTGACACCTTTCAAAACCACGCTCTTTATAGAGCCGGGCTGCATCTGGCTGCCCACGGCAAAGCGGACGGCGGTGCAGATGTGTTTGAAGGTGAGAGGTACAGCCGCATTGTTGTCGCCTTGTATTTCATTGGTGGTAGCCACCACGATGTCTTTCTGGTCGGCAGCGGCTTCAGGAACGGTATATGCAAGAGACTTATCTTGGGGAGAGGACGGAGTGGTCAAGCCACCGGCATCCGTTGGTGCCCAGGCATAAAATTGGAACGAATGGTCTGCTCCCGGCCAATAGTATATTTGTTCCGTGCTCCATATAGCACCTGTTCCAACGGAAGCAGCCACGTTGGAAGCATTCGTGTTCATGTAGAACTGGTCCACGGGCGTACTATTCTTACTCCAGTATGCCAGCACATGGAACTTGTCATAGAAATTGTCTTTGCCAACAGGCGTTGCGCGTGTCAAGGCCTGTTCGCCCTCGAAGCCAGACACGTTGATACCGTCCGAAACAATGGCACGGACACAAAGCGTGTCTGCCGAGTCGTCCGACCGCAACACGAAACGGTCTGCGGTATATCCTTCGTCATCACTACCGGCATATCCCCTTGTCTGCACGTCCTTATCGGACGATATGCCAAAACAAATGTTGTCACAGGCTTTCTCCGGATTCCCGCTTTCGAGAAAGTCCTCGTTATTGCACGAAAAAAGTAGCGTGCACAGCAACATCGTCGCCATGCCGCCCGCCATCCAACTCGGATTTTTCTTATGTACCTTCATTTCTTCTGTTTTATATTTGTTGGCCTGAAGCAATACGCCCCGGCTGTTAGTGAGTGTAAGGGGACATTCAACCCCTTACACCCTGTAGGTAGATCGTCTATTCCATGGATGATAATTCCAGAATACACGATGCTAAACCGGTCTTATGAAAGATGTTGGATTAGTTTCCGCTCTGGGTTGTGGGAACGTCCAATTCTTGTTCAATGTCAGTATCGTTCCAATCTTCAACATTGGTAACATTAAACTCGATAGGATTAAGCGGTTTGTCTGTTATATTTTCATGAGTCAAGGAAGCCTTGAAATCATAGCAATAACCGAGCTTGAACTCAACATTCTCGATTTTTACATTGTGGTTGTAAGAGCCCAACAATACGTCACCCTGATACAATTCTGCCTTGAAAGTTACAGTATATGTAGCGGTAGCACCCATCGGGATCATCAGCTTTTCGTTGTAGCTTTCAAGAGTTGTAGCGTTAGCAATGACAGCAGCTTCATCAGCGGTAGCATCATCGGCTACTACATTACCGAAGTTCAATTCAAGATTGTTATTCGTCTGATTACTCCAAGTGTTACCGGCAGCGGCTACTGTCAAAGTACCGTTTGTGTAAGCATCCGTGATTTTTACATTGCTCACTTTCACATTGTAACCCTCACCCACTGCATTCTCGAACGAGAATTTCACTTTTGAAAGCTGGTGGTTGAATGTCATGGGAACAGGAGTGCTGTATGTCTCTGTTACATCCGTTCCGGCAATTTGCATAGGTGCTGCGTGAAGCAAGTCAACCTGATCTGCATCAGTGTTGGTGAAAGCAACCGCCATTTCTACCTTTGTGGCACTTTCAGGCAATGCTACATTGGAAACATTTGTCGCTACACTGTAAGGCGCAATGGCACCGAAAGTGTAAGTGTTGCCAGGAACCCAGTACTGCAATACATCGTATGACCATCCGGTAGAGGCAGAACCTCCTTTATACACCTTGTCACCCTTGAAGATCTGACCGTTCTGTGTGAAACCATATACGGCAAAGTTTTCCAAAGTTGTTGTTGTGAAACTCGGGTCCACGATACTGCGTGTTCCGTTGTTCACGAACGCGTTGCTGAAACCGATGGCCTTCTGCTGTGCCATTTCCACTGTCTCATCGTTGCTGCAGCTTGCCAACATGGCTGTTGCTGCCAAACCAATCATAAATAACTTCTTCATTTTGATTAAAAATTAAATTGTGAATAAAAAATGTTTTGATAACTCTCTATGCAAATCAAAGAGGGAGTTCTATGTCCTCGTAATCTCCCCAGTCTTCCACGTCCACGTCGAAGCCCGAGCCGCCTTCCGTACCCTCTTCATCGGATATCTCGATGCCCTTCACCACGATGACACCTCCCTGCGGTTGCGCCGCCACCTGGTCGGTCACGTCGAAATCGAACGACTTGATTTTTCCGTTCTTCAAGCGTACTTCCAGATTCAGCCCGTACTTGCGTTCGGCCCTTGTCCCGTAGTGTTCGTTAGGGAAATCAGGTATTCCGAAAGAACGCACCAAAGCCTGTGTGCCGAAATCTTCCACCGTACAATCATACAGTACGGTAGCGGCTTCATCTGACGTATGCCCGCTGTTCAGCCATACCGCCTGCGCCATACCGGCCAAGGCTCCGCGTGCCAGCGACACGTATTCCACCCCGTGCCTGAACTCGTAACGTACCAGATAGGTGAACACCAGCGGGTGCATGGTGACAGGTATCACGTCGGTCTCGGTCGAGCGTTCCGCCACGTATGACTCCATGTAACTGCCGTAAAGCATATCGGGCTGGTTCACCGTGTTCTCGTCTTTCGTGTCCATATAAGAATTACCGAGATAAGAGGAACGGGTACGGGTTCGTGTGGTGGCCTTTGCCGAAGCGAACGACTGCATCTCGTCGAACACGATGTATTCCGTGTCGTTGTTGTAGAACAGCAGGGAGTGTTCACCCGGACGCATATAAACGACATCCCCCTCGGGAGCTATGTTGATGATCTCGTCCGAACCGTCCGCGTTGTACACCTGCACGCGCAATCCATCCGGTATTCCGGGTCGCAACGCGTCGTATTCCATACCGAAGGATTCCTGCCAAGTCGGGAAGTTTTTCCAATCCGTACCGTTCTCATAGGTGTATTGCCATTCCTTTTCATATTCCGCTTCTATGCGCACCTCGGATTTCGGGGCATGCGGGTCGTGGTCAAAGCACAAGTCCTTGTGCTCGCATGACGAAAGCAGCATGAGCATTCCCGCGAGCAGGGGAACGTATTCCATTACAGTATATATCCTTTTCATTTCACGCCTCCTTTCTTGTTGTTGCTGTTGCCTCTTCCAAGAAGCCATACCAGAGAGATTTCCGCCTTCGTAGGACCGAACCAATGGCGGTTTTTAGTGGCCTGCCATACATAGTGACCGTCCAAGGGGATGTACTCGTAGTATTTTCCTCCCCAGTAGCCCACGCCAATCGTGAAGTCGATGTTCAGGCGGTTTGCGACGGGCAGCGAGTAACCGTATTCCACGCCTGCCGCGTAATTCGTCTTGTCCCAAAGTGTTCCGCCGGGTTCACCGCCCATGTAACCTTTGCCTCCCCACTCGAAGTCGTAAGTGAACGCTTGCCCGTATATGCCTATATGATGTCCGGTGAGCGGCTTTTCATGGGCCTTCTTCCCGAGCCAGTAGCGCACGGCAAGGTCACCTCCATAGATGCGCCAATAACGGTGGTTGCTGTTCTTTTTCCACCAGCCGTACATCCAGTTTCCACTGATTGACCAGTTCTTGCCCAAGTAAAATTCCACCCCGATATTGGGAACGGCCAGCACGTCATAGAGCATGTTGGTCTTGAGGGCCATGTAGAAAGGTTTTGAGGTTTCGGGGGAAACCGCTACAATCGTGTCCGCTTTCTCCACAACGGCTGTCGTGTCGGCAGGAGCCGGCACGACCGGCTCTTCCTTGACAACCGTTTTTTCCTCGATTACCGGTTTTTGACGGACTGTCACGAGAATGACACTGGCATTGCGGATTTGGTCAAAAAAATGTTTGTGCATGTAATGCCAAGTACGACCATATTGCAGCTCCATCAGGTGTTTCTTGCGGCTGTCAACCAATACACCTTTATTATCATAGGTAAATTCGGGCACGTTGCGCAACACGTCCACCGCCTCTTCCTTGTGGGGCATGTCGGACACCTCGACCAGCTCCGCGAGGCGTTCCCACGCGATAAATCCCTCGGGACGTGAAATGATGCCGTCCGGAAGCGATACGCGTTCACGTACATAACGCTCTAAGGAATTGCGGCGTTTTTCCGCCAATTCCCTGTTTATGGCAAAGCCGCCCTCGGGTGAGGCGGAACCGCAGAAAGACACCTCGACCAATTCGAGCGTGCTGTCTTTTTTCACACTTTCCAGAAACGACACCACTTCGGACAGGCGCGCGGCGTTGTTGCCGTAAGCCGTGTCCAGTGTCGAGTTGCCGACCGGGAATCCGATACAGACCTCCTTCCGGCTCTCTTGCCCGAACGCCTGGATGCATCCGAGCAACATGAACGCTGATACTATTAAACCTCTCATGTGCATATTGTCTTTATTTTACATCCATTTCTTTCCAAGAAACGGATGCAAAACGTAATCTCGTAATAATCAGGCTTATAAGTATCTGCTTTTCTCTTGGCTTATTTTACGGGATATTATTTTTCATGTGTGATTCCTGAAATATTTTCGTTCCAATAGTTTGCGATTCAGGATTTTTATGTACTTTTGTACTCAGTATCCGTTTCTTGGAAAGAGACGGATGTTTTTGTTTTACGCCCCTATATGCTATAATTCACTGATAACCAGCTCATTGGCATTGTCAATAATGGATGAGTCTATTGACGCGAGATATATTTGCGTGGTGGTCACTGAATCATGCCCGAGCGCGTCAGAAATGACGTTGACCGGGACATTCTTCGATTTGGCGATGGTCGCCCAAGTATGGCGCGTGACATAGGTTGTAAGTGTAACCGGCAGTTTTGCCATTTCCGCTATGGTTTTAAGGGACTTGTTTACGCGGCGTAACGCTGATTCGTACTGCTTGCGCTCGTCCTTGCCGGGAACGGTTATAATCGGGAGCAAATACGGCAGCCCGTCGGTCGGGTATCGCCCGGTCAGTTCTTCAATTTGCCTTATGATCTTGACTTGAAGCTGCTGGCCGGTCTTGTGACGCCGGTAGGTCAGTACCCCGTTCTGAATATCCGACTTTCTCAAGAAAGCGGCGTCTATGAATGACATCCCCCTGCACAGGAAAAGAAAAAGGAACACGTCACGGGCAAATTCAAGGTTCGGCCTGCGCGAGAGGTCAAGGTCTTTAATCCGCCTGATGTCGGCGATTGAAATAGCCCGTTTGCGTGTTTTCTCCGTTCCGGTAAACACGGTCCGGAAAGGTTTGCGGTCGATGGCCGGTTCCTGTTCTACCGCACGGTTATAGACCGCCCGGAGGATGCGCATGTAAAAGGATGTGGAATTGGGCGCGAGCCCGGCAGCGTTCAGGTACGCCTGATAGTCCTCCATGATGACATGGTCTATTGCCCCGATCGGGATATCCTCGTGGACCCGGAACCGCTTGAAACTCCCCAATGCCGCGCGGTAATTGTTGGCGGTGCCGGTGTGTCCCAGTTGCCTTAACCGGACAATGACATTCTCCATAAAAATAAAGAAGGTATTCTCCTTGCCGGTACGTTGGAACTCCGAGACGACATCGTCGGTAGAATAGCCGCATTGCCGGCTGTCGAGTCTCTCGATGATTCCATGCAATCTCTCCACATCCCAACACAGCCTTTGTGTAATTGATTGGATGGCGGCTATACGGCCATTCTCGACAGTGGAGACAAGCCGGGATTGCTTTTCGTCCCATTCACAGGGAAACACTTTGTAGCCGGTCGTGATTTGCCTTACTACACGGTGGTTAGTTACAATGATGATTATACTGCCCGGACGGTCTGCGACTGTTGACGGGCGGAATTTCACTTTTACTGTTGCCATATCTATTATTGTTTAATGTGAGTACTTGTAAAAGATAAGGGAGACAACGACGAGGGTGACGGTAACCAATACAGAAAATATGGCAATCATTCCGGTCAGCGTCTCGGAATGAAACAACTTTACATTGGCGAAAATGACGAGGGCAAAAAATATGGCAAGTATCAGCAGCAATACTATCATGCACCAGAATGTCGTCTGTGTCATGGATATGCGGTCCTCATTGCGGCGGATTTCCTTGTCTGCTTTTTCGCGTTCTTTGCGAATCTGCGATATGGCATTGCCGGCAATGCCATTGATTTCTTCCCGCAATGCCTGTATGTCATTTTCTGAAAACCTAATCGGAAATGAAGTCTTAAGCAGGTCATGGAGATTTATCATTGTTCCTGAGAAGGCTTCAAGTTTCGTGATAAGGTTTTCCAAGTTTTTATGCGCATCCGCAATCTCCGGCTTGAGACTGCGGAACTCGTTGGCAAGCGCATCGTTCCGTTGTTCAAGTCTTTGCCGCCGTGCTTCTTCCGCCTTGATGTGGCTGACAGAGCATTGGTTTACCTTTTCCAGTTCTTCCTTTACCGCATTGATTTCCTTGAGCAGATTGCGCAATTCGGTAATCTGGCAGTTCACTTTCAGTAGCAGTCCTTCAAGTTCCTGCTTGTCCTCGTTCAGTTCCTGTCCGGGTGTATAATTGTTAAGCCGCTCACGTAGAGCGGACGTATCGGGTTGTCTCATTGTCTTTGGTGTTTATAGGTTTGTCATTTGCGTTTCATTCCTGATTTCATTTGTCTGCCAAGCCTGTGCAAAGCCTCCCGCGCACAACGGCGCATGAACTCTATCTCGTCCTCCTCCGGATCTCGTCCCCATTTGAGGTCGGACTGCGAACCGCCTCCGCCACCGCCGGAAACCTCCCCGTAAGGAGAAGCGACAAGCGTAAAAAAGGCAATAGCCAGATTCTGCAAGGGCTGCCAGTTGGCCAGTTCCCGGTGGTCGAACTCGTCATTCAGACAGTCAAGCACCTTTTCGGGGATATAGCGGTCGTAGTTCTTTCCGTCATGCTCAAACTCAAAACGCAGGCGGTCGGGGTTCCACTCCGTGTAATACTCATAAACCGAATTATTCCGTCCTGCATCGGTCTGTGGCTTTTGCTCGGCTTCATTGTGAACAGACGGTTTCGGTGTCGTTATAACAGGCTGTTTCGGTGTCGGACTTTCCTGTTTTGCCTGTTTGACTTCTTCAGCATGTAGTCTTTCCCAAGTCCGCTCGATACGGGATGCGGTGAGGTTGCGCCCCTTTCCAAGTTCCGAGCCCTTGAACCTTGAACTGCCTTTGTGAAGCACATAGCCGCGTATCACGTCTTTCTTGTCCTTGCGCAGATGCAGTTCGTAGCCTTTGGCGGCAAGTTTCTCCGCATAGCCCTCCCAAGACCATTCATCCAGTTCACGCAAAGCCTCCATGCAGTCCTCGCTGACTTGCGGAATACGGCTTTCATGGATGTGCCGGGGTGTTACCCATCCCCTTTGCAGGGCAATTTTCTCCGCTGCCCGATGTGCGCGGATGTGGATGGCATGGTCGTTGTTGATGTTCCCGTTCTCGTCTATCCGGCAAACAACGGCATGGAGGTGAGGTATGCCGCTGTCGGATTCCCTGTGCAGCCACACGCTGGACTTGCTGCCCGATATGTTGGTCGGTACGGAAATGACCTCGCCGTCCTCATTCAGGATTTCCTGATTATCGAAAGCCGCCGCGAAGTCGTTCCATAGTTGTTGCCAATCCTTGACCGTAAAATCTTCGGTATGCTCCATTGCCGGACTTATCTCCAAGCGGATGACGTTGTTCTTGATGTCCGGGCGGTCCATGGTGACAAACTTCATTTCCGTCCAGATGCCCGAAGCGTCCATGCCCTGCGGCATGAAGTTGTCGCAGATGCGCGTTATCTTTTCTGGATGTTTCTTGTTCCTCGATTCACCCGACACGTACAGCATAGCCCTGATGCCGTGACTGATGGATTTTGCCTTGGCTATCATACGGCATCCTCCTCTGTCTCTTCGTCCGTTGTCCCTGCCGGGTAGCAGTTCGCCTTCTGCGCGGACTGCAAGAAATCGGTAACGTGGTCAGTCACCTGCGCCACTTTCTCGTACCATTCGAGCATGGTGGGCTGATGGCGGAAAAGGCGCACCTTCTCGTCATCCTTCAGTCCGTGCAGGGCGTTGGCGAAGTTCACCATGTCCGTCCTGCAGGCCGCAAGCTGCCGCAGACCGTCCACCTCCGCAACCGAAAGCCGTTGTCTCGGTCGGTAATTGAGTGCCCTTGCCCGGATGAAGTCGCTGCGTGTCATGCCGCACTGTCCGGCGGTGTCTTTAATCTGTGAAAGCTCCTGTTCCGTGACTTTGGTGACTACCACCTTATCACGCCTTATAACGGGCTTTTCCTGCCCGGATTCCTGATTGGAAGTATCTTCTTGTTTCATATAACTGGTGTCCTTGAAATTGTAGTGAAACGGTATCTAAAAAAGGGAAGGTGCGAGCCTGCGAGCGGCTGGGACAACGACCATTCGGGAAGTTGCGAGAGCGTCGTGGTAATACCGTCCGGAGGCGGTGATACCTCGGCATATCTCGCAACTCAACGCTATCGCTCCATGCCACTCCTCCCGTCCGTCTGCCACTTCCTGCACGGGACGGATGCCGCTTATCGCCGGATTACTGAACAACAGGAAGGGTGTCCTTTGCCCTGTAATTGTCGGCTCGGCTGTTTTCCCGGCTGTCTTTCGACTCTTACTCTTCCCTATGTTCATGGGTAAAAGGATTGGAAATGAATGTGCCATCCGCTGGTTTCCACCCACGGACGCACGGGAAGGTCATCAAGGATGCCACCCTTGAACGGTGAGTGTCGATAAGCCCCATGTCCGTGAGTGCGTCCAGCAAGTTGCGTATGCGCTTCCTGCCCATGTTCCATTGCGCGGAAAGCTGTTCCTCGGAATACTGCGCCTGACCTGCGGAAAGCGTAAGCGGTCTTCTGAATCCCTTGCCCTCTCCGGCTGTAAGTGCCATTCTCGCCAACAGGTCGCCAAACAATATGAAGTTGCCTGTTTCCCTGCCGTTATCATCTGTCGTTGTCCCGTACAGCCATTGCAATGCCTTCTGAGAAAAAACTAATGACAGCGATGTGATACCTGTCGGGTAAATGAATCTGTATGTTTCCTTGTCCATAAAACTTTGTCTTTATAAAAGTGATATTTCTGTTTTTTTGAAAGGGATGAAACCGTGTGGGTATCAGTATGAAAATGTCAAACTGCTTTTTTGTTGTTCCCTGCACGGCTTCATTTTTCTATAATCGTGTTGTCAGATGAAAAAGGCAACGGCTGCCCGTGCGATACTCTGAATTGTTCCAATCTTGAAAGAAGGGAAGAAAAAAGAGGCTGTATGAACGCAGGTCAAATGTCTTTCCACCTTTTGCATACGGTTACTTGCCTGCTCCGTTGTTGCCGGTGTTTGCCTGTGTCGGTTGTACGGATGCCGGACGCTTGTCAAGGCTTGACACGGCACGGCTGATGTCCTCCGCGTTTACCGCAATGGAAAGCAATGCTCTGTTTACCGTCACCAGTTGCTGCTTGTCGCAAAACTCCGACACACGTTCCAGTAAACCGAATGCACGGTTCAGCCGATGTTCCTGTGCGTTGTCCGCTGTCAGGCGGTCGTTGTCCGTGTCGCTGTTGAGATAGCGGTTGAGCGCAAGGCGGTCATCCGCTGAAATGTTGTCTGCCGACACCTTGCCGTCGGCGATGGCGATGCTCACACGTAATGCGTCCGCCTCGTAGATGCCTACATTCTCCAAGAATGCGCGGATGATTTGTGCGTCTGTAGCTAACACTTGAAAAGGGACCCGGAACAACATTTAAAAAGTGCCCCACCCA
>ENA-OPDF01001476-OPDF01001476.1-human-gut-metagenome-genome-assembly--contig:-NODE-1476-length-13596-cov-2.603500_pt1 | contig 13596 bp, 8 predicted proteins | sample MGYA00241575_ERZ501501 | MGnify/ENA primary metagenome ERZ501501 (study PRJEB25962, sample SAMEA1972229) | human gut metagenome | biome: human gut; feature: human-associated habitat; material: faeces... | reverse complement strand
TCTTCGGAACAAAGTAAAATCTTTCAGACATGCTATTTATACCAGCAAAGACATGCCGCAGCCCAGCACATATATTGGGCTGCGGCATGTCTTCTCTTCCCAACATTTTCACACTTCTAACATTTTTATTAAGAATTCTTTTTCGATATCCATTTGCAGGCCTTTCATGTTATCATATAGAGACTGGAGGTCTTTTTTATGGAATCACAGAAGAGATATACGAAAAAACAGAGAACACTGGACATTATCGAGAGGCTGAAGAAGGAATATCCTGACACAGTATGCACCCTCGATACTTCACACGCATGGCAGCTTCTTGTCAGTGTCCGCCTGGCGGCGCAGTGCACTGATGCAAGGGTGAATGTGGTAGTCCAGGATTTATTTGCCAAATATCCGGGAGTAAAAGAACTGGCTGCTGCCGATGTCAGTGACATCGAGGCCATTGTGAGACCTTGCGGACTGGGGAAGAGCAAGGCCAGAGATATTAGTGCATGTATGAATATGCTTGTTGATTCCTATGATTGCCAGGTTCCTGACAGTCTAGATGAGCTGCTTAAGCTCCCCGGCGTAGGCCGCAAGAGCGCAAACCTCATCATGGGTGATATCTACGGCAAACCTGCCATTGTAACAGATACCCACTGTATACGCCTTGTCAACCGAATGGGACTGGTTGACGGGATAAAAGATCCGAAGAAGGTTGAGATGGAACTGTGGAAGCTTGTACCTCCAGATGAGAGCAATGACTTCTGTCACAGGCTGGTGGATCACGGCAGATCCGTGTGCACAGCCAGAACGAAGCCACATTGCGACGCATGTTGTCTAAGCGACATATGCAAAAAGATCATCTGATTTATCATACAAACGGAAAGGAGTTACTTATATGGAGTATATGGAGAATCTGACAGAATACGTGGAGAAGCAGGCTTCTCTCTGTCAGCAGCATGATGTGATAGACAAAGAGCTCTATGCCAGATACGGAGTAAAAAGAGGACTGCGTGATGAGAATGGACAGGGAGTTCTGACCGGTCTTACCAATATATCACAGATCATAGCATTTAAGGATGTGGATGGCCAGAAGGTTCCGTGTGACGGACAGTTATTGTACAGAGGCTATGATGTACAGGATCTCGTAAAAGGCGGTAAAGGAAAACGCCATATATTTGAGGAAGCTGCTTATCTTCTTCTCTTCGGAGAACTGCCTACCGAGGCTCAGCTCTCAGAATTCAGCAGTGTCATCGCCGAGTCCATGAACCTGCCGACCAACTTTACCCGTGATGTCATCATGAAAGCACCTAGTGTGGATATAATGAACTCCATGACAAGAAGTGTGCTGACTCTGGCTTCATACGATAATCAGGCTACCAACCTGGATATAGACAATGTTCTCAGACAGTGTATCGGTCTCATCGGAACATTTCCTATGATGGCTGTGTATGGTTATCACGCATACAACCATTATGAGAACGACGGAAGTATGTACATTCACAGACCTGACAAGGATGCTTCCGTGGCTGAAAACATCCTCAGGATGCTAAGGCCTGACATGAAGTATACCGAGCTTGAGGCAAGAGTTCTTGACATAGCACTTCTGCTTCACATGGAACACGGCGGTGGTAACAATTCCACATTCACCACAAGAGTTGTAACGTCATCCGGCTCTGACACATACTCTGCCATTGCCGCCGCCCTTTCATCCCTCAAGGGAAGGAAGCATGGTGGTGCCAACCTGCAGGTTATGAACATGATGGACGATATCAAGGAGCACATAAAGGATTACCATGACGAAGAGGCCATAGAGGCATATCTGGATAAGCTGCTGAACAAGCAAGCCTACGACCACAAGGGACTCATCTATGGTATGGGCCATGCCGTTTACTCACTGTCAGACCCAAGAGAAAAAGTATTCAAGTCATTTGTCGAACAGCTTGCCGCTGCCAAGGGCAGGGACGAGGATATGACTCTGTACAACAACATTGAGAAGATCGCGCCAAAGCTCATCGCCAAGGAACGCAAGATATACAAGGGTGTCAGCCCTAACGTAGACTTCTACAGCGGATTCGTGTATGAGATGCTCGGAATTCCTAGGGAGCTCTACACACCGCTCTTTGCAGTGGCACGTATAGTTGGATGGAGCGCTCACAGAATCGAGGAGCTTGTCACCACGGACAAGATCATCAGACCGGCATATAAGAGTCTGGTTAAGTATAGAGAATATGTAGACAGAGACGCCAGATAGTCAATGTGTTTTCAATAACCTTAAAGCCCTGTCAGACTTAACATTCATATGTATCCATAATATGAGACCCATATGAATGTTAAGTCTGACAGGGCTTTATGTTTTTCCTGTTTCTAGTTTGTATCCCCACTTCAATTCAGATCCCAATTAAAATATCCGGGATACATATCACAGACAATTATTTGATCTTCTCAATGAAATCGAGAAGATCATACTTGGATATAGCTCCGACACTCCTCGATGCCTCAACACCATTCTTGTACAGTATCAATGTCGGAACACTGAACACCTTATTGGCAGCCGCAAGTCCGGGATTCTCATCCACGTCCACACTGAAGAAATCCACTTCACCATTCAGTTCATCTGCAACCGTGTGAAATACCGGTGCCATCATCTTGCATGGTCCGCACCATGTTGCTGAGAAATCCGCAACCGCCACACCGCATGCCTTTATATCTTCAAAATTATCGCCTTTTACCGTTTTTACCATACTGATCATCCTCCATTCTATTGTGATGAACACACGCATCACGCTGTGCTCCACACACATCTGTATATTTTCATTTCATAAACATTCCAGATAATATCTGCTAATATTCTGCCCTTATGTTCAGCTATCTACTCATGATTTATACGTACATTTTGTCATATTCTGTCGGCCCGGTCAACAATTCTTACAGATTATTTTTATTATTTAAAATCATCTTTTAACTACAAAACTGCCCTCCTCACTAATGTTCCGGAATCCCGGGTACTCATCACAGTGAAGAGGGCAGCTTTATTTTATATTCTATATGATTCTACGCTTCGATCATCAATATAATTCTATGCTCCGATCATCAATCCAGCAGCTTCTTCATACTGTCAAGACTTATGAGAAGCGTCGATGAATTGTGAAGCAGTGCTGATGTGGTTGGCTGGATAACTCCCATCACGCCCAGGATGATAAGTCCTGTGTTGATGGTCACTATCTTGCGATAGTTCCTGTTGATCCTGCTCATCAGCTTATTACTGAGTTCCTTAAGTGTTACGAGCTCGTACAGATTGTCCGCACTGACAGTTATATCTGCGATCTCTCTGGCAATCTCCGCGCCATCACTTACGGCAATTCCAGCATCGGATGCCGACAGTGCAGGTGAGTCATTGATTCCATCTCCCACCATGATGACCTTTCGACCCGCAGTCTTCTCAGCCTCGACAAACTTTGCCTTGTCCTCAGGAAGGACCTCTGAGTAATACTCATCCACCCCTACCTGCTCTGCAATAGCCTTGGCCGTTCTGTCACTGTCTCCTGTCATCATGACAACCTTCTTGATTCCCAGCTTCTTGAGCCTTGAAACAACCTCAGCCGACTCAGGTCTGACCGGATCCTTGATGGATATGACTGCTGCCAGCCTGCCATCGATTCCCATGAACAGATGTGAATGAGTCTTGGACAACGACTCGTACAGCTCTATCTTATCCTCAGGTATCACACAGCCCTCATCCTCAAATACGAAATGATAGCTTCCTATGACAACCTTCTTGCCGTCTATGCTTGATGAGATACCGTGAGCCACAACATACTCAACCTTGGAGTGCATCTCCTCATGCTCCAGCCCCTTGGCTGCAGCCCCTGCCACAACCGCTCTTGCCATGGAATGAGGGAAATGCTCCTCCAGACATGCAGCTATCCTGAGCAGTTCATCAGGATCTCTTACGTCAAATGATACGACGCGTACAAGCGTAGGTGATGCCTTTGTAAGTGTTCCTGTCTTGTCAAATACTATCGTGTCTGCATCAGCTACAGCCTCCAGGAATTTGCCGCCCTTGACTGTGAGGTGATGCTTGTTTGCCTCCTGTATAGCAGACAATACCGCTATAGGCATGGACATCTTCAGTGCACATGAATAGTCGACCATGAGCACCGCAAGTGTCTTGGTGATATTCCTTGTTAAAAGGTATGTGAGGATAGTTCCACCGAGAGTCCATGGCACAAGACCATCTGCAAGATGCTCTGCCTTGCTCTCAAGTCCTGACTTAAGCTTCTCAGACTCCTCTATCATCGCAACAACTTTATCATATCTGCTGGTCTTACCAGTCTTTACAACTCTGACTACCAGCTCACCTTCCTCAACAACTGTACCTGCATATGCACTGTCTCCGTGTCCCTTGTGGACCGGTACTGACTCTCCGGTGAGGGATGCCTGATTGACCATGCCCTCGCCCTGATCCACAACACCGTCAAATGGAATGACATTGCCCATATGAACCACTACCAAATCATCCTTTGCGATCTTCGCACTGTCCATAAGTACATCACAATTATCCACACGCACCCATACCTTATTGATATTGAGTGACATGCTTCTTGCCAGTCCATCCACCGACTTCTTATGTGTCCACTCCTCAAGGATCTCACCGATCTCCAGAAGGAACATGACTGATCCCGCTGTCGCGAAATCATTTGTCAGAATGGATGCTGTTATGGCTGTTGCATCGAGAACCGGCACCTCAAGCTTCCTGTTCGCAAGACACTTGAGCCCCTTGCCTATATACTTGAGAGCTTTGACTGATGTCAGACAATACCGAAGCGGCATTGGCATGATCCATTTCTTGGTCATGTACCAGGCGGTCTTCCAAAACAGCTTGTCCTCATACTGTCTGTTCATGACTCTGCCTGATGTCTCTGTGAGATCCGCCGGAACCTCCACCCTGTCATATCCAAACTGTCTCAGCGCATCTATCACCGCTGCACGGTCACCATCATATATGATGATCGCGTCACAGGTTCTGTCGTGCACCTTGACCTCTTCCACTGCCTCACAGTTCTCCAGATAATACTGAAGTATGTCGGCCTGTGCCATGGTCATACGGCTCTGTGCCATGTGTATACGCAGACGATTCTTTGTTTCATTTAAAATAGAAAACTTCAAGATCTTCGCCTCTTTCTTATGTTTTGTCTTATACTGATTACTCTTCTACAGTCTCTGCTGCGTCAGCGCTCTCAGCCTCTGTGCACTCAGCATCCTCAAAGTCAGCCTCTGCTGCCTTCTGTGCTCTTGCCTCGTTGATATCCTTTGCTCCTGCGTAGATATCACCACAGTTCTCCTGGATAGTATTTGCTGTCTTCATGACACAGTCCTTTGCTCTAAGAACACCAGCTGTACAATGTGTATATACGTTCTTTGCATCCTTGCTTGAGAGAACCTTGATACCAGCTGTTCCAAATAATACTCCACCTGCAAATATTCCAAGCTTCTTCCAGTTTACCTTCTTTAATGCCTTCATCATGATTTTGTCCTCCTTGATTATATATTTATTCTGATTAATGATATGACCACTTATACGCATGATAGATTATATGACAGGCTTCGCCGTGATTCGATTTTTCTAATCACGGTTTGTTCAATCAAACTCTCCTTAACGTAAAAAATGCATTCTCGATCTTCGTACTGTAGAAAGAGTCTGCATCTGTTTCGTGGCTTTTTATTTGCTGTAAGTATAGCACTGTCCCCGGCGTTAGTCCAATATAACATTCGCAATTTAAATGACTTTTTTTCTCAATAAGTATCAACAAGCTATCTTACACTTATGACATTTTGTAAGGTTGCTTTTTTTCCTTCTATATACTATCTTATTACTATTGGCAAAGTCATATATACAAAGGAGATTCCATGTATGGATAATTTCAATATCAAAAGTATTCTGGTAATATTATTTTTATTTTTCATAGGATGCGTCATGGGCTGGTGCATTGAAGTCATATTCAGAAAGTTCTTCTCCAAGAGCAACCCAAGCCACAAATGGATCAACCCGGGATTCCTCATCGGACCTTACCTGCCTCTCTACGGTTCAGGCCTGGTGGTGCTGTATCTCCTGTCCCTGATCCATATAGATGCTGTTGACGCCCATCCTGTTTTGCAAAAGGTTCTGGTGGTACTGATCATGGCCATCGCCATGACCGTTGTGGAATACATTGCCGGACGTATATTTATAATAGGAATGAACATCAAGCTGTGGGACTACTCAGATGAGTGGGGCAATATACAGGGCATCATATGTCCGCTGTTCTCATTCTTCTGGGGTGTGATCGCGGCACTGTACTATTTCTTCCTCCATCCACACATACTGAACGCTGTGTACTGGCTGGCGGATCACCTGACATTCTCCTTCTTCATCGGTTTCTTCTACGGGGTATTCGTGATCGACTGTGTTGTATCATTCAACCTGATGAGCAAGGTGAAGAAATTTGCGAAAGAGAATGATCTTATTGTCCGTGTTGAGGAACTCAAGTCCCGACTGGCTCTGGATCGTGAGAAGTTCAAGGAGAAGCCAAGCTTCCTTCTCTCTCTTCACGATACAGCATCGATCAAACGAGCATTTGAGAATAACCCTGAAAGCTTCTCCATAACAAAGAAGATCAAACTGAAGGCTGAACAGCTTACAGAGAACGTAAAGGAAAAAAGCGCTGTGATAAGTGAAAATCTCAAGGAAAAGAGCGAGGTGATCACCGAGGGTATCAAGGCTGCCGGAACTGAGGCAAAGGCCCGCATAGGCGAGACCCTGAATCGAAATGATTCATCAGATGTGGCCGACACAGATCTGTTCGACAATTCCCACAGGGACATAACAGAACACAAGAATGAAAAATAATATCATTCTAAGCATATAACAAAAGCAAAAATACCATGTACAGGCGAAATGCTGTACATGGTATTTTTTACGCGCTCTATTTACTTTTTATCTGTACTTGACACTAGCCTTCTTGTAGGTTCCTGCCGTCTTTCCTTTGTATGGTTTTACAAAGTATGTGTACTTTGTTCCTGACTTCACACGGCGGTCAAGATATGTTGTGGTCTTTGCTTTCACAACCTTCACACATTTGAATCTGCCGCTGCCTGTCTTTTTGTATATCTTATAGCCGGCGGCTCCCTTTGTCTTCTTCCAGGAGACTCTTACTCCCTGTGAGGTATTCTTTGCTCTTGCGGTCGTGCAACCTATATAATACTGGCTCTTTGCCTTGGAGCCGCCCTTTGTATAGCTGTTGTATGCCGATACTCTGTATGTGTAGGTCTTTCCTCCTACAACAGATCTGTCTACCATTGATCTCACAGAGCTTCCCTTCACTGTCTTTATAAGTCTGTATGCACCCTTGCCTGTGCGTCTGTATACCTTATAACCGGTGGCTCTTGAATCGGTATTCCAGGTGAGGCTTATTCCCTTACCTGTATTCTTCGTTTTGACCGTCACCGTCGCAAGCTTCAATTTGTCGAGTGTGACATTCTTGGTATATCCGCAGTTGCTGCATTTGTACTTCTGCGATCCCTGGGATGTGAATGTCGGCTGTTTTGTAACCTCTCCCGCCTGCCATTTGTGGCTCATACATGCTCCGAGATAATAAGCGTCCTTTCTTGTACAGGATGGAGTGTCGGAAACCCAGATCACAACATCATTTCCGTAATATCCCATTCCATATATGTTTACACCTGATACATACTTCTGTCTTATGTCATATATAGCCCACGCCTTGCGCTCATTTACCTCAAGATCTATCCATGCAACATATCTCGATGTGCAGAAATAGAGCTTTTCCTGTGCAAGGAACAGTGTTCCATACTGTTTGTTAAGTGCCGTACCATCTGTATCCAGCCATTCATCCTGCCCGGTAAATATCGTTGTATTTACACCGTTGGTGAAGCTGTACTTGTTTATCTGATAGTATGATGACTGGCTGCCCTGCTTTATGCTGTACCAGTAGCCCTTTCTATAAAAGATTACCTTCTCAACGCCATTCCAGAACTGGCCTTTTTCATATCGCTTATCCGTGGCATTGCTGTATGTTCCCTTCCATACATTTCCCACCTTTGTGTCATATCTGCCAAGATAATAATCGCTGCTGGCGGCCTTAGTCTTACTGTTCAGGGTGTCAAAGCTTACAAGGAAATAATCATGCATCGACCTTCCCGGTATATCACTTGCGGGATCATCCCAGGTTGCGTCAACGTGATACCACTTTCCACCTATATTTACAACATTCCACGCATGGTTTACATACTGGCTTGTGGCAACTCCACACGGAACCCCGGCTTTCCTGAGGAAATACCACATGGTCTCCGCATATCCCTGACACACGCTGCTCCTCTTAACCAATACACCATACATATCATACATGTGGTCTCTTCCGGTTGTTGGATCAAATTCCTTAGCCCCGCTGGTGTCATATGCAACTGTGGATGTCAGGAACTCATGATATGCAAGCACGATCTCTGTCGGCTTCATGTTCTTTGTATTTATCTGCTTGTTCACTTCCGCTATGGCTGCATCCAACTGCTTCTTTTCGGTTCGGGCATTTGGCTTGTATGAGAACTTCAGATACACGACCTTTCCTGTGGTCTGGTCATACAGATAACTGTATCTTGCCACATACACGACCTCGGGATGCGCATTCATTGCGGTTGTGACTACATTTGCAACATTTCGTGTGGTCAATCCCCAGCTCTTTACATTGAGTCTCGGTGAAAATTTCTCCACAGCGCCGACAATGGCACTCTCATATTTCTTTGAATTTGCCGCTGCCAGTGACGCTTCCGATGAATCCGATGCTTCAATTATCTGTCCGCCAAATTGCAGGATACCTGAAGTATCGCCCTCCTGCTCAAGCAACTGACCATAGCTGCTCTGTGATGAGTCATACTGTTCCTGAGTATCTTCCGCAAATGCTGGTATTTTTCCGCCGTACAGCACACACGCAGCGATGACGCCCACCACAAATATCATCCTGATACGCCGCACAGCTTCTGTAAGTCTTACATTTTCATATTTCATTCTTTTTCTCCCTTATAATTACGCAGTAAGCATCTACCTTTTTATTCTCTTCTGCGGTGACGCTGCACTGTATGTCTTATTATTCACTGCCTTCACAATGTAATAATAAGTCTGACCTTTCTTTGCCGTTTTGTCTGTCCAACTGAGAGTTTTCGCTGTTACAGTCTTGACTGCCCTGTATTTGCCTGTTGGTGTCTTTCTATACACAATGTATTTTTTTGCACCGGCAGACTTTTTCCAGGAAAGTTTCACTCCCTGTGCTGACTTCCTGACCGTGACAACCGGAGCCTTGATGTAGAGAATACTTGCCTCTGTATATCCACTGAGTACATTTCCATTATATGCCTTTACACAGTAGTAATACCTGTTTCCTGACTTGACTGTCTTGTCTACATAGCTTGTCGTTCCCGACTTGACTGTCTTGATACATACATATCTTCCCTTGGCGGTTCTCCTGTATATCTTGTAACCAGATGCCCCTGACGCTTTATTCCAGGTAAGCTTTATCGCGCCGGCCTGCTGTGCAGACTTTACGGTTACCTTCGCAAGCTTCAGCCTTGCAATTGTGACCTGCTTTGCTGCGCTACATGTCTTGCACGTATATTTCCTGACTCCTGTAGCTGTATATGTAGCTTTCTTAGTAACCGTTCCATTATCCCATGCATGGGTCGTACATACAAGCTTGGCTATAGTCTTGGTCTTTGTCTCGCCACAGTTTGTACAGGTGTACTTTCTTGTTCCCTCTGTCTTGTATGTTGGCTGTATTGTCACTACTCCGGCATCCCACGCATGCTTTGTACATACCAGCTTGGCTATCGTTTCAGTCTTGGTTGTTCCGCAATTCTTACACGTATACTTCTTGGTTCCCTCTGTCTTGTATGTCGGCGCTGTCACAACCTTGCCGCTATCCCACACGTGGCTCGTACATACAAGTTTGGCTATCGTTTCGATCTTGGTCTCACCGCAGTTTGTACAGGTGTACTTCTTGGTTCCTGTACTTGTGTAGGTCGGCTCCTTTGTCACCACTCCAGCATCCCACTTGTGGCTTATGCACATCTCGAATGTATACTCGGCATACTCCTTGTTATACTTGCTTGAATTGCTTGAATCCTTAGTTTTCTTTATATTAGGAGAATCTGTAATAAAATACACCAGCTTACCATACTGTTCTCCAAACGCATATAAATTATTTCCTGTTGAACTATTATACTGCGTTCGTATATTTATAAGCTCTGTAGGAGTTACATTTGTTGATGTTATATCTATCTTGTTCAAGCTATCCGGAGTCGTAAAATATAAATTATCACCTCGGAGATATATTGAACTGTAAACACCGGAATAATACCCACCACTCGGAGTTGTCCATTTTGCAGTGCCCGAATACAAAACCTTGTTTATGTTAGTCGAATACTGGTACTTATTTATGTTAAATGATGTTTTCGAACTGCCCTCACTTATGCTGTACCAATAACCGTCTTTATAAAAAATAGCTTTCTCAATACCATTCCAGAACTTACCACTCTCATAAGTGGTGTCCACCGCTGTCGTATATGTATCTCCCCACTGTGCGCTGACAACCATATCCGTTCTGTCCTTAGTATGGTTGATGAGTGTATTCTTATTCATTGTATCAAAGCTGACAAGAAAATAATCATGATATGATCTTCCATGCATATCCCATACCGGATCATCCCATGTCGCATCTATGTGATACCAGTTGCCACGGATCTTAACTATGTTCCATGCGTGATTGATATTTTCACTTGATGCGATTGCACATGAAAGACCAGCCTCTCTTAGCAGATAAAACATAGTCTCGGCATATCCCTGACACACACAACTATGTTTAACCAAAGCTCCATACATATCGTACCCGTGATTTGCAGCAATCGTTCCATTGAAATAATCCTCATATGCATATGAAACTGTGGATGTGAGATACTCATGATATGCAAGTACTATCTCTTCATCGCTCATTCCACTGGTATCTATCTTACTCTTGACTTCCTGAAGTGCAGCATCAAGCTCCTGCTGCTCCTCCTTTGCATTTGTCAAATATGTAAATGCTATTTTGGTGATTGAAGAGCCAGAAGTCCAATATGTATAGCCTCCCGATAGACTGATAAACTCGGGATGAGAATTGATAATAGATCTTACTGCCCCGTTATTAATATCGTCTCTCGTAAGGCCAAGTTCCGATACATCTATACTCGTCTGCCATGCCTTGATTCCTTCAACAATAAGCTTCTCAAGTGCTGTTGCATCATATGTAGATGCCAGTGAAGCCGCACCATCCTGCTGCTCAACGACAACGCCAAGTCCGCCTTTCTGCAAAGTGTCGTCCAGATCATCATACCCTACCGTAACCTGACTCTCATCTGAACTTACCCGTGTCTGATCAGATGCATATGCTCCCACTTTACCGCCTGGCAATAGCACAACCGCCGCTGAAAATGCCAAGGCACCGATACAGATTTTTCTGCTCAGCCCCCTTAACAACTCAGACCTTATACTGCCTGCCACCACTCTATATGATTTCCTCTTTTTTATCATAAAACTCCTCCTTAAACGATACGTTCCAACCTTATATTTCCGTTCATCCCTCAATACTTTTATTATATAGATTTTTGACACTGTTCGATAGCTTTTTACCTTACTTTTGTACATCTTGTAGGAATTGACAAATTGCGCAACTTTGAGCAATTCATGATATCTTAATCATAAGCAATTATATCTCTTATTTCAAGCCGTTTTTCTTAATTATATACAATATTGTCCTGATGAATGGCAGTGTATATATTTTGTATATTTTGCACAAATTGAAATGTATTGTCAAATTACAATTGAATTATTTGTCTATTTGTGCTACCTTTAAATAGCAAGCTGTGCAACCGTTTGCGCATATATTCTACACTAAAAACAGATCACATAGAGCACATTACCTTTATTTATAGGAGATGACAGATAAATGAACAAAAACAAGCTTTTTCCACAGATAAACGGAATACTACACGGCGGTGATTACAATGCTGAACAGTGGCTTGACCGCCCTGATATTCTGGCAAAGGATATCGAGATGATGAAGGAGGCAGGAATGACTTCCGCTACTCTTGGTGTATTTTCATGGTCAGCATATGAGCCTGTTGAGGGCGAATACCATTTTGACTGGCTGAAGGATGTTATGGACAACCTGTATAATGCAGGCATTTACACCGTTCTTGCCACGCCATCGGGCGGCAAACCGGCATGGATGGCACAGAAGTATCCTGAGATCAGGCGTGTGGATTCATATGACGTCAGGGAACATCAGGGCGTCCGTGAGAACCACTGCATGAGCTCACCTGTATACAGAGAAAAAGTTGACAATATCATCCGTCAGCTCCACGCCCACGTCGGTAACCATCCTGGACTTATCATGTGGCATGTGTCAAATGAGCTTGGCGGGGAGTGCTACTGTCGTATCTGTGTGAAGAGATTTCAGAATTATCTTGCAGAGAAGTTCGACCACGACATAAATAAGCTGAACAAGGCATGGTGGACAACCTTCTGGAGTCATTCCTACAATGATTTCTCCCAGATCGAGCCGCCTTATAAAAATGGAGATTTCAGCATTATGGGACTGAATCTCGAATGGAAGAGATTCACAACATGGAACATGAACGATTACATGAAGTCAGAGATAAAGCTCCTCAGAGAACTCACCCCTGACATACCGATAACTACCAACTTCATGCAGCTCTATGACGGTCTCGACTACAGACCGATGGCAAAGGAGCTGGATGTGATCTCATGGGATTCATACCCTAGATTCCACAATGACTACGAGAGTCTTGCGGATGTCATGGGCCAGAATACATTTGACCACGCGGTCATGAGATCCATGAAGAAGGATAAGCCTTTCATGCTCATGGAGAGTGCTCCGGGGCTTGTAAATTGGCATCCATATAACAAACTCAAAAGACCGGGCATCCACAAGCTGTTCTCATACAACGCTATAGCCTGCGGTTCTGACACTGTTCAGTACTTCCAGTGGCGAAAGGGCAGGGGCTCATTTGAACAGTATCACGGTGCCGTTGTTGACCATCTCGGAACAAATGACACCAGAATATTCAAGGAGGTTGCCGCCCTCGGCGCAGAGCTTGATGGGCTCTCCGAGATAACCGGCACACTCATCAGATCAAAGGTTGCACTGCTGTTCGACTGGGACAATATGTGGGCCATAGATGATGTCAAGGCTCTGGGGCAGGAATCAAAAAAATATCCTGAGACCTGTATGTCTGTATACAAAGAGCTGACAAAGCGCGGCGTTGACGTGGACGTCATTGCATCCGATGAACCACTCGACGATTACGATGTGGTTGTTGCACCTATGCTCTACATGCTGAGAGATGGCGCAGCCGAGTCTCTTGCCGCATTTGTAAAGAGGGGCGGACAGCTTCTGTCCACTTACTTTACGGGCTATGTAGACAAGGATCAGCTCTGTATACTCGGTGGATTCCCGGGAAATGGACTTGCAGATGTATTTGGAATCATCAGTGAAGAGATAATTCCGA